>OGOV01000139.1_pt1 | contig 75352 bp, 60 predicted proteins | sample 1552711 | NCBI WGS metagenome assembly OGOV01 (sample SAMEA2580216, study PRJEB22360) | human gut metagenome | biome: human gut; feature: human-associated habitat; material: faeces | place: Denmark | collected 2008/2010 | reverse complement strand
AGAAGGGAGAAATAATAAAAATCAGCCCCTTTCTGACTGATTTTTATTATACGTGAAAAGAGATGAGAAAAATGAGAAAGTTTTTTGCAATGCTTTTAGGTATTGCGATGATTTGGGGCATGAGCGTTCCGGCTTTTGCCGCACACAGTACCATTGCGACCACAACCCAATTCTTTGTTCAGCGTTACGGCGCTCAGATGGATGAAGAAGGAAATGTAACCTCTCAAAGCACTTCGTACTTTACCGCTTCCGTGTTCGATTCGAATTTGACGGAAGGACCACGTTCATCAGATTATCATGTCGTGTACAAAGAAGAAGTTGTTTCTTCCGGTGATGTCATCAGTGAGGTGGAAACCAAGCCTGACGACGCAGAAATCCTTGCGAAAATCAAGGACGCATATAACGGCGGTTACATTCTTTCCAGCAATGGAAAAGCCGTAAAATGGGACAAGTTTACAACCGATAATTATGAAATGCGCTGGTATGTATTAAAGTGCGAAGAAGGATTATGGATGGTTGATGATGTGTGGCACGTAGATGGTGTTATTGTGGAAAAGGATACTCAGAAGCCGATTGAAATTGTAGATCCGAGTGATCCGGGCTATACGCCGCCCGTTTATGAGGATGAGGATCAGGATCACGGCGAGGCTTTCGAGTACACAAGCAACTTTGCTTATATCTACGGATACAGCGACAACACTATGGCAGCGGATAACAATCTGCGCCGCAGTGAAGTATCGGCAATGGTACATCGCCTTGTGAAGCAGAACAATAAGCTCGGCGACTTTATGTACAGCGCATCAAATCCTCCGGCTTTCGATGATATCGAGGGCGAGTGGTTCAGAAGCGGTATCGAGTTTATAAACCACAAGGGCGCTTTTACAGGTGGCGGCAGCATATATCCGTATGTTGACGTGACACGCGGCGAAACCTTCAAAATCATATGCTTGGGTCTTGGCTTCAGCGAAAATACCGCCCTCTCATATGAGGACTATGCCGCAATCTTACAGAAAGCGGGATATATTCAAGGTGATGAAAACGGTGATTTGAATATCTGGAAGTTGATTACAAGAGCTGAGTTCTGCACGATTTACAACCGTATTATCGGCAGAGACAAAGCAAAACTCGTAACGGCGAACGGTGTGGAAATCACCGCTGAAACCTATGGGTTTAACGACCTGAAAGAGAGTAAATGGTATTATGAAACCATGCTGAGGGCAACAAGCGCATATGATGATGACGGATATGTCGATATAGAACTCCGAAATCAGCGGAATGTGCTCGACGACTATCAGTAATCATATTTATGCGCATAAGTATGATGCAAAAGTAATCCGGTAATTTAAAACATGGCGGCGGCGCCTTACCGCTGTCGCCTTGTGTTTTTAATCGAATGAAGGAAGGAGATTCCGGTTGGCGTGGTAAAGAAATTTAAAAAATTTGCAGGTATTGTTCTATACAGGACGATTGCCCGGTATCTACCGGCATCATATGAAAAACTTACGGGCGGTTTTTCAAAACGATTCCGCTCATTCTGTACAAGACTTATCCTTGATGAGTGCGGCAGTAACGTAAATATTGAAAAAGGTGCGGATTTTGCACTTAACATAAAAATCGGAAACAATTCCGGTATCGGAAAAAATTCAATCGTTGGCGCATATACGCAAATCGGCGATAATGTTATGATGGGAGAAGCGTGCTTTATATATGCCCGAAACCATAAAACAGACCGTTTAGATGTTCCCATGTGCATTCAGGGCTTTGAGGAATATAGGCCCGTTGTCATATCCGACGATGTGTGGATCGGAGCGAGAGTCACCATACTTCCGGGGGCAAAAATAGGAAAAGGCGTTATTATCGGAGCAGGTGCGGTTATAACGGGAGAAATACCGGACTATGCAGTAGTCGGAGGTGTTCCTGCAAGGATAATAAAATACAGAAATCAACAGAAAGGACGGTGCGGCGATGAATCCGAAACTGAGTGTGATTATTCCGGTGTATAATGCGGAAAAATTTTTGGATAAGTGTATAAACAGTATTTTAAATCAGCCATATAAGGATTTGGAAATCGTGTTGGTTGATGATTCGTCGACGGATGCAAGCGCCGCAATATGCGATGGCTATGCTGAAAATTATGATTTTATAAAAGTAATTCACAAGGAACACGGAGGGCCGATACATACGAGAAAGGCCGGATTTTTAAATTCCTGCGGAGAATATGTGTCATATATAGACAGTGACGATTACATAGAACCGCGAATGTATGAATATATGATGAAAAAGATATCAGAACATGACGCTGATATAGGTATCAGCGATATTGTAATTGAAACCGAAAATTCAAGAATTCCGTTATATAAAGATATACCGGAAGGCTTTTATGATAAAGAAAAATTGGAAAAAGAAGTTTATCCTTATATGCTCTATTCGTCAAGACTGAATGAGCCGTCAGTCATACCGAGCCTTTGTACCAAAATTATCAGAAGGAACGTACTTGAAAAGGTAATTTTAAATGCCAATGAAAGCATTTATTATGGCGAAGATGCTATATGCTCATATCCATGCTTGCTTGATGCAAACAGCGCATATATTGCAAAGGATAAATTTTTCTATATATACAGGCAGACTGCATATTCAATTACAAAAAAATATGACAGTCGGTTTTGCAATAAACTAAAGCTTTTAATAAGCATACTCGAAACGGAATTTAAAAAGCGAAGCTTTGAGGCGAAAAAACAGCTGAACTGCTATATATCACTGCAACTCGTTCATTGCCTGAGAGGCGAGCTTTTGAACAACAACGAAATACCACTTCATGAACGAGTTAAGAAAATGAAAGAGTATTTGTCGTATCCGAAATTTAAGGAAGTATTCGATACGGCAAAACAGGAGAATATCGACAAGAAATTGAAGTCTAAGTTGCGGCTTGCAGAAAACGGGCATTTATATTTGCTGTTTCTGATGTTCTTTCTGAAGGAAAAAATCTTGTTGCTAAAGGAAAAGCACGGTGAACGCAAAAAATCGTAACAAAAGTATTGTCCGTCAGACTGCGGCAAATATAGCCGCATCCGTTATATATCAGATTACCGCAGCGGTATGTTCTTTAATACTTCCGAGATATATACTCCTTTCCTTCGGCTCTGATGTAAACGGAATATTGCAGTCGGTAAGCCAGCTTTTGAATTACACTGTAATTATGGAGTGCGGCATCGGCGGTCTTATTATGGCGGCATTTTACAAGCCGCTTGCCGACGGAGATAAAAGAGCGGTATCGGATATTTTTAATTATTCGAGGGACTTTTTCAACAAGCTGTCCTATGTGTATATGGGGCTTGTGCTTATGCTTGCGGTTTTGGCAAAGGTGATTATTCGGACGGAATATGATTTTTCGTATGTAAGTACGCTCGCACTGATACTCGGAATAAGCTATTATTTTACATATTATTTCGCACTGACGCACAGGCTTTTGATACGTGCCGACCAGAAAATCCGAATCGTGCAGGGAATACAAAGCATAACGCTTATTTTAAACACGGTTATATGTGTTGCCGCTATACGCCTCGGCTTCGGAATCCATACCGTAAAAGCGGTGAATGCGATTGTATTTCTGCTGAATCCCGTTGTGTTCAGACTGTATGTTAGACGGCATTACAGTATAACGGGCAAAATGTATGACGAAAGGCGTGCCTTTCCGCGAAAGCGTGATGGAATTGCCCACCAAATTTCCTTTTTTGTTCATATGAACACCGATATTGTGCTTATTTCGATTGCCTGCGGAACAAAAGAGGTTTCGGTGTATTCTGTATATAACTCAATCATTTATGCGGTGGAAAGCTTTTTCACAACGATTTCCGACAGTATAGCGGCTGCTGTGGGAAATATAATTGCAAATGGTGAGAACGAGACGCTGAAAACCTCGTTTGAATTTTACAGTGTAGTAAATACTGCGACGGCAACCTTTGTGTGCGTTGCCGAGGCGGCGCTTGTTCTTCCCTTTGTGAGTATTTATACCAAAGGTGTTACCGATGCAATGTATGTACGTCCTGCCTTTGCCTATATGATGATTGCCGCACAGTGGTTTTTTTGTATGAGAATCCCTTACAACAATATCATAAGCGCGGCGGGACACTACGGACAAACAAAAAACGGCGCTTATATGGAGGTAATTCTTAATATGGCAATTTCGTTATTGCTTTTGCCACGATTCGGTATCTGCGGCGTAGCTTTCGGTACGATGATTGCTATGGCGGCAAGAACGGTTTATATGGCTTGGTATTTATCACATAATCTTTTGAACAGAAAGCTTGATTTATTTATAAAGGATACTGCACTTAACATTATATTCGGCATTGCGCTTGTTTGGCTGATAGGAAAAACAATAACGATTTCGGCAGATAATCTGTTTGTGTGGGGTCTTTACGCCGCCGGCATAAGTGCCGGTGCGATTGCGGCAATTTTGATTTTCAATTTTGCAGTTAATTATGCAGTGGTTGTTGCTATGATGAAAAGAATAAAAAAACAGTAACAAGATAATGATGAAAAATCCATACTGAGCGCAAACGGATTAAGAGGTTTATTTCAGACATTTTACGAAAAAGACCGAAGCGGCGAAAATGTAACACAGGAAATACGAATTGAATACCGTTTTATCAAAAATCTTTTGCAAAAAGAGAAAGAGGACATTGCTTGATTTCTCAAACAATATCCTCAACTGTTCCGTAAATACACTTGCTTGCCCAAAAAGTGTACTTATGTAATGGCGGAGAAGGTTCGAACTTCTCTCAATATCCTAATCATCCAATCATTGCAAAATACACGATTTAGTTTGATTGCAATTATTCCTTATACGGCACTTTGAAATACTCCAAATACTTTTTAAACTTATCCTGTGCCGCAAGGCAAGTATCAAGTAAATACCCTTTTTCATTATTCCATTCGGACAGACCTCTGTAATAGAACATTTTAAGGCTGTCATCAATTATGAATGGTACAATATTATTTTTCAGGCACTCCTTGAACATTATAAGCCTACCGACTCTGCCGTTGCCGTCCTGAAACGGATGTATTGTTTCAAAACGATAATGAAAGTCTATGATTTCTTCAAGCGTATGCTCATCTTTTTGATTATAGTCTTTCAAAATCGTTTTAATCTTATTTGCGGTATCTTCGGGTTTTGCGGTTTCCTTGCCTCCGACTTCGTTGGGAAGTTTTTTATACTCTCCTACATTAAACCAATCTTTTCTCGAATCGGATGTCCCGGATTTTAAAGTAAAGTGCAATTCCTTGATAAATTTTTCTGTGAGCCTATATGTTGCATTATCAATTACCATATCAATACACTTGAAATGATTTGCGGTTTCTATAATGTCATCAACATTAAGTGCATCATTTTCCGCTCCGATTGTATTGGTTTCAAAAATATATCTTGTTTGGTCGTGGGTTAATTTACTACCTTCAATATGATTTGAATTATAGGTAAGCTCTATTTGAATTTTGTGATAAATCCCGCCTTTAACAGAAGCCTTTTTCTCCGCTCTGAGTCTTTCGAGAAGATTCTGCGGTTCATCACTTTTTTTATTTTTTCTTTCGGGTTTTTCTGCGTTTTCGGGAATATTCCAAGTCTTTCCCGTTATAAAAGCACCGGGTATTTTATCCTCGGCACAGTATTTTCTAACACCACGCTCGGACATATTCCATTTTTTCGCCATTTGCGATACAGATAAATAGTTCATAAACTCACTCCTAATATCTATTATATTATACCACATTACAGGAACAAAGTCAATAGATTTAAAATTATTTTCAATACATTTGTGCCGATAACGGCATATTTGCAATTAATCAAATCATTATGATTATAAAATGTTCACAAACGTACCTAAAACGACCTGTATCGCATTTTATTGTATTAAAGTCAAATTACCTTCCAAACTCTATGAAATGTCTCAAAGTGCAATTATTTCTAAAATTAAACTACAAGTTTAGATCGTGTATTTAGAATATGGTTCGGCATAACCAAAATTATTTTTTAAAACTTTATAAATATTGACACATATAAAATCATGTGATAATTTTTCGTTTCTGAAAAATCGGTCGAGTTTATATACTACCACAACATCAATATCAAGTGTGCCATTTTTAATGTCATCTAATGATTGCATATTTGTGCAGAAAGACCTCTTTATTTTCGATGGTGTGCCAACCTAATGCTTTGTAAACATCAATGACAGGAAAATTCTGTTCGTTTTCAATGAAGTATTCAATGAAATCTGATATTGATTCCTTCGTTAAAAACGGAAATCCGAATTTTGATAATTCTTTTAATCCTTTTGAGTTAATGTTTTCGCGAGAAATTTTTTGTGTAATCGGCTTGTTTCGATATACAGAATTTAAAGTCAGATAACTTCATTCGTTTGTACATCTCTTTCGATAAATTTAACATTGATTTTTTCTGAATGCTCAGAAGTGGTTTTGTTGATATTAGACATAATATCAATCCTTTCTTTTAATATATTTGACGCACACTTTTTGTATGCCCCTAATATATTGTTCAGAAAAAAATTACAAAAAACACAGGTTGAACATGGAAAAGTCTCTGTTTTAATCTTAAAACCCCTTAGGCTTAATGGAATTTGTGCAATTTTTACAATGGATTTTATACCAAAGTTATGTAAATAAATTTACATCTTTTTAATTATGGGGGATGGGGGTATGCATTGTTCTTTTAACCTGTCTTTTGGAATACAAAATGATTTTGAAGAAATATTAATATCATCAAAATTCAGTTTAAGCTTTAATGTGACGGAACTATTTGTTACTTCGATTTTGTCAACAAAAGTTTTGACAATCTTTCTTAGTCCGACAAAATCACTTTTACTTCTCATATTTTTAAAATTATCGATTAAAAGAATGATATTATCTTTTGTAATGCGGAAGGATTTGGGCTGAGCGACAATGAGCAGTTTTGATTTTAAAAATTCTTCTTGCTGTTTTATCTCGGTCAATCTGTTTGAAAAATGTTCTTTATATATTCCGTTTTCTATTGCTTTAATTATATTATTTCTGCTTTCCGCAAGTTTGTCAAGCTCTTTCTTTATGTTTTCGGCATTATTTATCTGCTCAGACTGATTTTTTGACATATATTCATCTATTAGTTTCATTATTTCGGAAACCTTTGAAAATGAAAATATATTTCTCTGCAATTCATCAAGGACATAGTTTTCAAGATATGCCATATTGATTTCCTTTGTATTGCACGAAATTGTTTGAGATTTTCTGTTACATCTGAATGTGAGTTGTGAATTTTTTCTGCGTCTGTTTGCATGCATTGCAGAGCCACATTTTCCGCAAAATACTAAGCCTGAAAGAAGATACTTTTGGCGGTCTCGATTATGTTGATGTATTCTTTTATTTTCTTCTTGACGTTTTTGTACTTTTTCAAAAATTTCAGCCGAAATGATTTGAGGGCATCCGTTTTCTATTCTTATTACTTCTTCATTAGATTTATAGCAATGCCTGTTATATGTTCCTTTAGATGTTTTGTGAGATGATTTATTATATGTGTATATCCCCTTGTATTTTTCATTTCTCAAAATTTCAAACAGACTGTTTTTGCCGAACGACTTTCCGAGTTTGGTTTTATAGCCTTTTTGATTCAATGTTTTGATTATTTCGGAGTAGCCGCACCCATCTGCATACATTTTAAAAATTATTCTGACCGCCTCTGCCTCATGTTCGTTAATAATAAGCTTTTTATCCTTTATGTCATATCCGAGCGGTGGAATACCGCCGCAGTGAACAGCCTTTTTAGCGTTTTCCATATTGCCTTTCATTATCTCTCTTGCAAGGTTTTTTGAATAGTATTCTGCCATTGCCTCAAGCACAGATTCAAGAATGATTGATTCGGGTGTACCGTCAAGATTTTCTGTTGCACTTAAAAGTTGAACATTGTTTACTTTCAATTTTTGCTTGTAGATTGCACTGTCGTATTTACTGCGTGCAAATCTGTCAAGCTTGTGAACTATGATAGTATCGAACAGTCCTGTTTCACTCATTTTTATCATTTCTTGAAAGCTCGGACGGTCTGCTGTTGTCGCTGACTTTGCCCTGTCTATGTATGTTGCAACTATGATGATATTATTTCTTTTTGCGTATTCCTCAATAGCGGAAATTTGTGCGTCAATGCTTTCATTGCGTTGATTTTCGCTGGAATACCTTGCGTAGATTGCAGCTTTTTTCATTGTTTGTTCCTTTCTGAATTCATCGGAGGGGATTTTATGCTCAGCCCCCCAACTATTCCCCTGTGGTTTTTCTTGTTTCATCCTAACATTTTAATGTTTTCCCCTGTTTCCCCTATCTTTAGATTTAATTATTTGATTTATATGTTCCTATGTTCCACGTACAGTCAATTGCTGGAATATATCAAGTATATGATATATGTATCAAATATATTTTATTGCACAAAAAAGAGCTACGGCAATTATCCGTACCGTAGCTCTGAATTTATGACATTACCGATTATTTTGTTGTATCGGATTTTTCTGTTGTTTCTGTCTTGTTGCCGTCCATATCGATGCCTTGCTTAGCAAGTTCATCTTTCATTTCAGCCTCGAAAAGTTTTAATTCCTGACTGTCAGGATATTGTTCTTTTGCTTTTTCAAGCATTATCAAAGCGGAATTATATTCTTTATCATATTTTATTTTCCATTCAATCTCGCTCATTAGCTTTTCTAATTCTTCCGTTTCTTTTGCCTTTGCAACATCTGTTTCTTTAATTGCGGCAACATTCACACTATATTTACTTAATGCATCATCATTGTAATTTTCTTTGGAAACTTCGAGAATGAGGTCATCACTGACGGTTTCGGTATCCCCTGTGGTTAATGAACGCTTTGTTTTTAATGTTTTTTCACCCACAAAGGTGTTATTTTCATCAAGTATTTCAAGGGTTACTTCAACAACGCTTTCTTCTGTGTCCCCTCCGTTTTTGTGAACGGTGCAGAATATATAGGGATACCTATCTTTCATCTTTAATGCAAGGTTGTCAATTCCTATTGGGTTTGTGTCCGCATTGATGTTTTTGTACTTTTTCTTAGACGATTTTGTTTCACTGTCTGTTTGTGTTGCAGATGTGCCATTCTCTGAATCGGAATTTTTAGCGTTTTGCCCTCCGCAAGCGACAAGTGAACAAGCTATAGTCGTAATCATAATTACTGTTATTAATTTTTTAATCATTTTTATCCTTCTTTCTCAATTATTTTTTATTATGCCAAGTAATACGAATGTTGCCAATGTAGCAAGATATGGAGCGACTATCATTATTAAAATCGGAATGATAAGCCCCAGACCTGATGTTCCGATGAAATGTGTTGCGATTCCAAAATAGTTCACAATATAAAAATAGAACAACATACTGACCAATATGGCAATTTTGCTGTTTGGCTCTTCTGATTTAACAAGCCAAACACACATCGCAACAAATGCTATTATCCAGACGATTATTGGAATTTTTAAAAGAATGTCACCGAATAACAGCAATGCACCGAAAACTGTTTTCATATTTATACCCCCTTTCACTTTACTGACTCTTTGATGAGCCTTCTTAATGTTTTTTCCGAGTAGCTGTACTTCACAGCCAGTTGTTTTAGGTTTGTGCCGTCGTACTCCTCTAAAATCCGTTGTTTTACCATATCGGGATTAAGGAAACGCATAGGAAAATTAACCTGTGTACCTTTGTAGAGCTGATACATTCTCATAGCGACATCAATTCCAAACTCGTCATTGATGTCTTTATAGACTGAATTTAGCAAATCCTTGTTATTTTCCAACAGCACCACCTCGCAATTTAATTTTACCATAGCCTTTTGCCCCGTTCAAAAGACATTGTCCATGGGTTTGTCCATTTTGGATGTTTCTGTGCCTGTTTGAAGTCTCAGAAAATGCGATGGTGCGATTGAAAGTGCCATCACAAGAACGACCGAAAAATCGCTTGATAATTGGATTTGTGCGCTTGCATAGGGTTCTTCCGATGACCTGATTATGTCAAGAAATTCGGGTGTGATTTTGTCAATCTCCTGATGAAAAATTTTTTTGAGATTTTTTAATTCATCCGATTTTTCAATCAGAAGAACATATCCGCCCAAGTCTGTGTCGGGATTTCTCATCTCGCCATAGTAGAAATTCAAGAGAGCAACCGTCTTTTCTATTTCAAATAAAACAGGGGGAGGAAGTCCGCAGAGCCTTTCACAATCTTGCTTGGTACTGATTTTTTTCATAATTAAAAACTCCTTTCTTTCAGTATCATAAAGATAATATCTGTCAGAAAAGAGCTTTGTTTCGGATTTATTAAGATGTCAAAACTGTTGTAAGCTAATGTTTTGCATTAGGACAAAAAATAGCCCAGAGCCTTGATAACTCTGGGTTTTTTACCCCGAAAGTGGGGATTTTATTGGCGGAGAAGGTTCGTGTACCGCTGAAATCCCCACTTTTGACACGAACCTATCATCCGACATATCATAAATCGCATAACTATATTTTTATTATATCACAGTATTTTATCCGATAATTGCAACGAGTATTTTATATTCTTATTATATCATAATAATTTGGTTTTAGCAACTGTTTTTTAGAGATTGAATACAATTTCAATTTTATCGTCAGTTATTTTGATTGTTTCAATTACCTTTTGCAGAAATTCTTTTCGGATAGGAAGATTATTTTTTTCTTGTATATAGTGAATGAAATTATCCTTTAATGCCTTGATTTCATCATAGTCGGGAACATCGGATACGTCATTATAAAGTCGTTTCAGTTTCTTGTCAATGCGTTTGTTTTCATATTCGAGTTCCTCGATTCTTCTATCGAGTCTGTCCGCAACGATTTTTAAACAACCATCCTCAATTTGTGTTATGCAGTTTTGAATTTTTCTGGTATTTGTTCTTTTTTCGGATTTTAGCTCTCGAATTTCGCTTTTTATCTTTTTTTGTTTTTTGTCTGAAATTTGCGAAAAACATTCTATAAATTGATTTATCTTGTCTTTTGTGAAAATAAGGTCTGCCAATTTACTAAGTACGAAATTTTCAAGCTTATTCAAGTCAATTTCCTTTGCATTACAACCTTGCTTATTCTTGTGTTTTGGGCAAAAAAAAGAAAGGTATTCCTTTTGATGATTATTCCGCCTGTTGACTTGCATTGAAGTGCCGCATTTGCAGACCACCAATCCGCTCAAAAGATAATCGCCTTTCGGTTTTATGTTGCTATGCTTTTTACCCATTGCATTAACTTTATCCCAAATTTCATCGGAAACAATGCGAGGGCAACCGTCCTTAATTCTGACAATTTCATCATCTGATTTTGATGCGTGACGGTTGAATTTTCCTTCGGGAGATTTGGAAACCGCTCTGTTATATTCATATACACCCTTGTATTTGATATTTTTGAATATTTCGTGCAGACTGTTTTTACCGAATTTATTTCCGAGTTTTGTTTTGAATCCTCGCCTGTTCATCTGCTCAATGATTGCAGAAAGTGAAGCTCCCTGCGCTCTCATTCTGAACGCAAACCTCACTGCTTTTGCCTCTGTTTTGTTAATTATCAGCATTTGAGTTTCTTTGTCAACATCATATCCGAGCGGTGGCTTACCGCCGCACCATTTACAGCTTTTTGCGACTACCAGTTTTCCTCTTGAAACATTTTGTGAAATCTTTTTTACTTCTTCCTCATTAACCAACATCGCAAGAGCTTTATATGCCTTTTGACCGAAATTTGTATTGTCATTGACTTGTTCGGTTGCACTTAACAGGTTTACTCCGTGTTCATTGAGAATGTCCTCATACTTTCTGTGTAATTTTTCGTTTCTGAAAAATCGGTCGAGTTTATATACTACTACAACATCAATATCAAGTGTGCCATTTTTAATGTCATCTATCATTTTTTTGAAATTCGGTCTTTTATCCGATTTACCCGATTTTGCTCTGTCAACATACTCTGTGACAATTTTTATATTATTCATTTGAGCGTAGTTTGCAACAACTATTCGTTGCCCCTCTATGCTCGTTTCATTTTGCATTTTGCTTGAAAATCTACCGTAGAAAACTCCTGTTAACATTTTTTATTCCTCTCCTTTAACATCATATTATAGATTAAGTTATTGACAAGAGCGGAATTGCTCTTGTCAATATTAGTGGATTTTAATTTACGTTTTCGTGCTTTTAGAAAAGCGTTTTCTTTTAGGTCGGTTCTGCTGATTGTTACTTTAATCCTCATTTTCAGCACCACCCTTTATTGTGCTAATATCCAGAACAATCACTTTTGCTCTTTTTATATTCCCGACCGTTCTTCTTGAATAGTTCTTATCTTGTTCGCATTTAATAAATGATTTTTCTTTCATTGCTTTAATTAAAGATGCTGTGTCGGGAAAACCGATTTGACCCATAATTTTTACAAACTGATTGTAGAGAACGACAATTTCTGAAAGTTCACCGTTTTTTATAATGCTTTTCCCCCAAATGTTTGATGATTTTGTATTGGTATCGGGAAAGTTGCTTTTGTTTTTTGCGTATTCTTCAAGAAATTTATCTGCCGCCTCAACAGATTGCTCTTGACCTATTTCCAAAAGCGTTGTGCGGCAAATTAAAAAATCGACTATTGATGAAATATCAAAGTCGATACCAAGTTTGTTTTTTGCTATATTTGCCGCCAATGCAACGGCGGCAATTTTGTCAGCCATTCTTGAAAACAAGGGCGAAATGGTTTTGCCCTGTTCTTTTGCATGGTTCTTAATTCTTTTTTGAACCTTTTTAGAGAATTCATCAAGTTTTTCGGTCATCTTATGCTGTGAAATACGAGTCAAGGCTTTGGCAAATTCAAAACCTACTGTTCCATAATGAGTGGTAATGAAATTACTTATATCTTCCGCATGGATTTTATTTTTGGTGAAATTATGATTTTTAACTTCAAACAAACGGACTGCAATTCCTCCAAAGTTTGAACTTTTGAATTGAATTTCACCTGTTGACATAAATACAGTATTAAATGAACTGTTTGCAGTATTGTCATTTGTCATTCTTTGCTTATCATTGCCGCCTGTCAGCAGATATGTAAGCTGTGTGTTATCTGCGTTTGACATTGCCAATTCATCCAAGCCTATTAAAATTCCGTTATTTCCACCAGCAGATTGAACGAGTTTATTTCCTGTGATGTTCCAGTTTTTCACAACGCTGTTTGGGGCAATTTGAGGATTGCCCCAAAGTGAGCCCGCAAGCATCAAACTTGTTGTTTTGCCTGATGTTGATGTTCCTTCAATGTGAAATATAAAACGCAAATCCTTGTTCTTGATTCTCCCGACAATTGCAGAAGCGAGCGAAACAGCGCAAACGGTTTGCAAACCTATTGAATCTTTTAAAGTGCGGTTAAAAAAGTCAGTAAATTCATTTAATGTTCCTTTAAGCGAAATATCTGTTAAGCCGATATGCTTTAGCTTTTTTGTTTCACCGTTAATGATTGCATATTTGTGCAGAAAGACCTCTTTATTTTCGATGGTGTGCCAACCTAATGCTTTGTAAACATCAATGACAGGAAAATTCTGTTCGTTTTCAATGAAGTATTCAATGAAATCTGATATTGATTCCTTCGTTAAAAACGGAAATCCGAATTTTGATAATTCTTTTAATCCTTTTGAGTTAATGTTTTCGCGAGAAATTTTTTGTGTAATCGGCTTGTTTCGATATACAGAATTTAAAGTCAGATAACTTCATTCGTTTGTACATCTCTTTCGATAAATTTAACATTGATTTTTTCTGAATGCTCAGAAGTGGTTTTGTTGATATTAGACATAATATCAATCCTTTCTTTTAATATATTTGACGCACACTTTTTGTATGCCCCTAATATATTGTTCAGAAAAAAATTACAAAAAACACAGGTTGAACATGGAAAAGTCTCTGTTTTAATCTTAAAACCCCTTAGGCTTAATGGAATTTGTGCAATTTTTACAATGGATTTTATACCAAAGTTATGTAAATAAATTTACATCTTTTTAATTATGGGGGATGGGGGTATGCATTGTTCTTTTAACCTGTCTTTTGGAATACAAAATGATTTTGAAGAAATATTAATATCATCAAAATTCAGTTTAAGCTTTAATGTGACGGAACTATTTGTTACTTCGATTTTGTCAACAAAAGTTTTGACAATCTTTCTTAGTCCGACAAAATCACTTTTACTTCTCATATTTTTAAAATTATCGATTAAAAGAATGATATTATCTTTTGTAATGCGGAAGGATTTGGGCTGAGCGACAATGAGCAGTTTTGATTTTAAAAATTCTTCTTGCTGTTTTATCTCGGTCAATCTGTTTGAAAAATGTTCTTTATATATTCCGTTTTCTATTGCTTTAATTATATTATTTCTGCTTTCCGCAAGTTTGTCAAGCTCTTTCTTTATGTTTTCGGCATTATTTATCTGCTCAGACTGATTTTTTGACATATATTCATCTATTAGTTTCATTATTTCGGAAACCTTTGAAAATGAAAATATATTTCTCTGCAATTCATCAAGGACATAGTTTTCAAGATATGCCATATTGATTTCCTTTGTATTGCACGAAATTGTTTGAGATTTTCTGTTACATCTGAATGTGAGTTGTGAATTTTTTCTGCGTCTGTTTGCATGCATTGCAGAGCCACATTTTCCGCAAAATACTAAGCCTGAAAGAAGATACTTTTGGCGGTCTCGATTATGTTGATGTATTCTTTTATTTTCTTCTTGACGTTTTTGTACTTTTTCAAAAATTTCAGCCGAAATGATTTGAGGGCATCCGTTTTCTATTCTTATTACTTCTTCATTAGATTTATAGCAATGCCTGTTATATGTTCCTTTAGATGTTTTGTGAGATGATTTATTATATGTGTATATCCCCTTGTATTTTTCATTTCTCAAAATTTCAAACAGACTGTTTTTGCCGAACGACTTTCCGAGTTTGGTTTTATAGCCTTTTTGATTCAATGTTTTGATTATTTCGGAGTAGCCGCACCCATCTGCATACATTTTAAAAATTATTCTGACCGCCTCTGCCTCATGTTCGTTAATAATAAGCTTTTTATCCTTTATGTCATATCCGAGCGGTGGAATACCGCCGCAGTGAACAGCCTTTTTAGCGTTTTCCATATTGCCTTTCATTATCTCTCTTGCAAGGTTTTTTGAATAGTATTCTGCCATTGCCTCAAGCACAGATTCAAGAATGATTGATTCGGGTGTACCGTCAAGATTTTCTGTTGCACTTAAAAGTTGAACATTGTTTACTTTCAATTTTTGCTTGTAGATTGCACTGTCGTATTTACTGCGTGCAAATCTGTCAAGCTTGTGAACTATGATAGTATCGAACAGTCCTGTTTCACTCATTTTTATCATTTCTTGAAAGCTCGGACGGTCTGCTGTTGTCGCTGACTTTGCCCTGTCTATGTATGTTGCAACTATGATGATATTATTTCTTTTTGCGTATTCCTCAATAGCGGAAATTTGTGCGTCAATGCTTTCATTGCGTTGATTTTCGCTGGAATACCTTGCGTAGATTGCAGCTTTTTTCATTGTTTGTTCCTTTCTGAATTCATCGGAGGGGATTTTATGCTCAGCCCCCCAACTATTCCCCTGTGGTTTTTCTTGTTTCATCCTAACATTTTAATGTTTTCCCCTGTTTCCCCTATCTTTAGATTTAATTATTTGATTTATATGTTCCTATGTTCCACGTACAGTCAATTGCTGGAATATATCAAGTATATGATATATGTATCAAATATATTTTATTGCACAAAAAAGAGCTACGGCAATTATCCGTACCGTAGCTCTGAATTTATGACATTACCGATTATTTTGTTGTATCGGATTTTTCTGTTGTTTCTGTCTTGTTGCCGTCCATATCGATGCCTTGCTTAGCAAGTTCATCTTTCATTTCAGCCTCGAAAAGTTTTAATTCCTGACTGTCAGGATATTGTTCTTTTGCTTTTTCAAGCATTATCAAAGCGGAATTATATTCTTTATCATATTTTATTTTCCATTCAATCTCGCTCATTAGCTTTTCTAATTCTTCCGTTTCTTTTGCCTTTGCAACATCTGTTTCTTTAATTGCGGCAACATTCACACTATATTTACTTAATGCATCATCATTGTAATTTTCTTTGGAAACTTCGAGAATGAGGTCATCACTGACGGTTTCGGTATCCCCTGTGGTTAATGAACGCTTTGTTTTTAATGTTTTTTCACCCACAAAGGTGTTATTTTCATCAAGTATTTCAAGGGTTACTTCAACAACGCTTTCTTCTGTGTCCCCTCCGTTTTTGTGAACGGTGCAGAATATATAGGGATACCTATCTTTCATCTTTAATGCAAGGTTGTCAATTCCTATTGGGTTTGTGTCCGCATTGATGTTTTTGTACTTTTTCTTAGACGATTTTGTTTCACTGTCTGTTTGTGTTGCAGATGTGCCATTCTCTGAATCGGAATTTTTAGCGTTTTGCCCTCCGCAAGCGACAAGTGAACAAGCTATAGTCGTAATCATAATTACTGTTATTAATTTTTTAATCATTTTTATCCTTCTTTCTCAATTATTTTTTATTATGCCAAGTAATACGAATGTTGCCAATGTAGCAAGATATGGAGCGACTATCATTATTAAAATCGGAATGATAAGCCCCAGACCTGATGTTCCGATGAAATGTGTTGCGATTCCAAAATAGTTCACAATATAAAAATAGAACAACATACTGACCAATATGGCAATTTTGCTGTTTGGCTCTTCTGATTTAACAAGCCAAACACACATCGCAACAAATGCTATTATCCAGACGATTATTGGAATTTTTAAAAGAATGTCACCGAATAACAGCAATGCACCGAAAACTGTTTTCATATTTATACCCCCTTTCACTTTACTGACTCTTTGATGAGCCTTCTTAATGTTTTTTCCGAGTAGCTGTACTTCACAGCCAGTTGTTTTAGGTTTGTGCCGTCGTACTCCTCTAAAATCCGTTGTTTTACCATATCGGGATTAAGGAAACGCATAGGAAAATTAACCTGTGTACCTTTGTAGAGCTGATACATTCTCATAGCGACATCAATTCCAAACTCGTCATTGATGTCTTTATAGACTGAATTTAGCAAATCCTTGTTATTTTCCAACAGCACCACCTCGCAATTTAATTTTACCATAGCCTTTTGCCCCGTTCAAAAGACATTGTCCATGGGTTTGTCCATTTTGGATGTTTCTGTGCCTGTTTGAAGTCTCAGAAAATGCGATGGTGCGATTGAAAGTGCCATCACAAGAACGACCGAAAAATCGCTTGATAATTGGATTTGTGCGCTTGCATAGGGTTCTTCCGATGACCTGATTATGTCAAGAAATTCGGGTGTGATTTTGTCAATCTCCTGATGAAAAATTTTTTTGAGATTTTTTAATTCATCCGATTTTTCAATCAGAAGAACATATCCGCCCAAGTCTGTGTCGGGATTTCTCATCTCGCCATAGTAGAAATTCAAGAGAGCAACCGTCTTTTCTATTTCAAATAAAACAGGGGGAGGAAGTCCGCAGAGCCTTTCACAATCTTGCTTGGTACTGATTTTTTTCATAATTAAAAACTCCTTTCTTTCAGTATCATAAAGATAATATCTGTCAGAAAAGAGCTTTGTTTCGGATTTATTAAGATGTCAAAACTGTTGTAAGCTAATGTTTTGCATTAGGACAAAAAATAGCCCAGAGCCTTGATAACTCTGGGTTTTTTACCCCGAAAGTGGGGATTTTATTGGCGGAGAAGGAGGGATTTGAACCCTCGCGCCGCTTTCACGACCTACACCCTTAGCAGGGGCGCCTCTTCGGCCAACTTGAGTACTTCTCCGAATATTTACGATATGGGGTTAAATGGCGGAGAGGCAGAGATTCGAACTCTGGGTGCTTTCGCATCACTAGTTTTCAAGACTAGCTCCTTAAACCACTCGGACACCTCTCCGTTTATGTATTAAAATGCTCGCTTTAATGCGACCTATATAGTATATCACAGGTTGATAAATTTGTCAAGCAATTTTTCAAAGTTTTTATAATTTTACATTTATTTACAAAACGTTTGCTGTCCGATATAAAATATCACGTGTAATGCCGCGATTTGAATTTATTAATTCAAATCGGTCAAGTCTTTAATGATTTCGCCTGCGATAATAAGCCCGACAACCGACGGAACAAACGCAACACTCCCCGGGACTTGTCGGCGTTGGGTGCATTTTCGAGCCGTGCCGGGCGGACATATACAGTTTTGCTTACAGCTTATCGCTGAATTGTCAATCGGCGTTATGGGTTTTTCTTTTGAATAAACAACCTTTAAATGTGAGATTCCGCGCTGTTTTAACTCATAGCGCATTACCCTTGCCAGAGGGCATACAGAGGTTTTATATATATCCGCGACCTCAAATGCGGCCGGGTCAAGCTTATTACCGGCACCCATTGAGCTGATGATTGGAACATTGGCTTTGTCCGCGTTTACGGCAAGCTCAATCTTGCCCGTGACGGTGTCAATCGCGTCAACCACATAGTCATATTGAGAAAAATCAAATTCCGCGGCGGTGTCGGGCATATAAAATGTCTTGTGAGTGTACACCTTTACATCTGGATTTATATCGAGAATCCGCTCTTTTGCAACATCGACCTTGTGCTTGCCGACCGTCTTTCGCGTTGCGTAAATCTGTCGGTTTATATTCGTAAGACATACCTTGTCATCGTCAATCAAATCGATTGCCCCGATTCCGCTGCGCACCAACGCCTCAACAGTGTATCCGCCGACGCCGCCGATTCCGAAAACCGCAACGCGACACTTTGAAAGGCGTTCCATGGCGTTGTGCCCCAAAAGCAACTCTGTTCGTGAAAATTGATTAAGCATGGTTTAAGCTCTCCTATAAATCAAATTCGGCGGTTTTTGAAATTCGGACTGTCGCCGATGTCCGTTACAATCCTGTACCCTGCGGATTTTACACGCTGTTCGAGACAGCCGCGGCATTGTGCCGCTTCTTCACCGGTACAAATTTTGTTTTCATAAAGCTCATAATCCTTGCGCACATCTGTCGGAGACAGGTTCGGCATAACAACGTTTGCGCCGGCTTTTAGCCCGAGTTCCCTTCCGTTCGGAGCAATGGTGCCGAGCGCGGTTGTGGACGGAATGAGCGCATAAGGAAACATCAGTCTCAACAGTGCCACAAGTTTTAACGTCAGGTCGAGAGAACCGTTCTTCTGATTTTTGAACGGAGTATCACGATGCGTAAGATAAGGCCCTATTCCAATCATATCGGGGTCGAGCTGCTGCAGAAATCTTAAATCCTCAATAAGACATTCTGTTGTTTGGAAAGGGCTTCCGACCATAAATCCCGAACCAACCTGATAACCAATTTCTTTTATATCAAAAAGACAGCGCTTGCGGTTTTCAAGACTCATATTGCGCGGATGCAGCTTTGAATAATGGTCATAGTCGGCGGTTTCATGCCTCAGCAAATACCTGTTTGCACCGGCATCAAAAAAGGCCTTATATGTCTCGCGGCTTTTTTCGCCTATTGATAATGTTATCGCACAATCGGGGTATTCCGAGCGAATCGATGAAATTATGTCGCACATAATTTCATCGTTATAGTATTCGTCCTCGCCGCCCTGTAAAACAAATGTTCTGAATCCGAGACCGTATCCATCGCTACAGCAATCGAGAATCTGTTCTTTGCTGAGACGATACCTGTGTGATTTGTTGTTTCCGTGACGTATTCCGCAATAAAAACAATCGTTTTTACAATAGTTTGTGAACTCAATAAGTCCGCGAATATATACTTTGTCGCCGAAAATCCTGCGGCGCACGGCATCGGCTTTTGCCTTTAATTCCGTGTCCGATTCGGAACTTTCGAGAATATCTTTTAATTCTGTATCCGACGGCTCAAATTTTTTGATAAAAGCATCGTTTTTTTTCGGTGGCGGTTCGCTGACGTTGGTTTCCGTTATTGAATTTAATAAAGGCTTATCAGAATTTCTCATATTCTTCCTCACAGCTTCTCATCGCAAGAATTGTCTGTTCGATTAAGCGGTCAAGTTCCCAACCGAGCATTTCTGTGCCGCGTTCTATTACTTCTCTGGAACATCCGGCCGCGAATTTGGCGTTTTTGTATTTCTTTTTTACGGATTTAAGCTCTAAGTCCGATACACTTTTTGACGGACGCATAAGCGCAACCGCGCCGATAAGCCCGGTGAGTTCATCGACCGCGTATAAAACTTTTTCCATTTCGTGTTTCGGTTCAATATCAACGGTGAGTTTGTATCCGTGGCTTGCCACGGCGTGAATAAGGCGTTCGTCTGCATCATTATCCTTTAGGATTTCCTGTTCTTTTATACAGTGTTCGTCCGGATATTTTTCGAAATCGAGGTCATGCAAAAGACCAACGATTCCCCAAAAATCGGATTCGTCGCCATAACCGAGTTCGTTTGCGAACCATTTCATTACACCCTCAACGGTTACGGCGTGTCTGATATGAAATTTTTCTGTATTGTATTCATTCAAAAGCTTCCAAGCTTCATCGCGTGTTAATTGATGCGGCATAAGACCGTACCTCCCATATTTGGACTAAACCGATTTACAAGACCTATCGGTTTAATCTGTATTATAGCACTTTTTTTGCATTAAGTCAACAGTTTGCGCGGATTTTCAGGGTTTTGAACGAGTTAAGAATTTGTGAATTCCGTTAAAACCGCAGGGGCGTTCGTGAATGAGAACAAATGTTATAAATTTATACGGATAATCGCATATTTTAATGAAAATATTACGGGAAAATCGGTCTGTAATATTCCTGTGAAGAAAAATTAGTTGAAATTTCATTGAATTTGTGATATAATAATTATGTATTTGCAAAATTCCGACATATTTTCGAGCGGAGCAAATACAATTTTAAAACAAAAATATGAGGTGAAATCAAAATGAGAAAATTTGCAAAACGGCTTGTAAGCCTTGCGGCGGTATCGGCTTTGCTTTCGCAGAGCGGCGTTTTTGCTTTCGAACCGAATTCGTGGGCGGCGGACGCGGTACGGAGCGCAACCAATCTCAGTATCATATCGGAAGAATATTCGACAAAATCATTCAGCCTGCCCATTTCGCGGTCTGACTTTGTAAATGTGGCAATAAATTTGTATGCGACATTGACGGCGGAAAACGTTTCGACAAATTCAAAAAATCCGTTTAACGATACGGATAATGCTTTCGCGAATATGGCGTATTATACAGGCTTGGTAAGCGGTGACGGAGAGGGTCATTTCTTTCCGCAGGGAACTTTGACGCGTCAGGAAATGTGTAAGATAATGACAAGTCTGTTGGATTCGGCAGGGGTACTCAGCCCGTATTTTCCGTCGGAGAATGTGTTCACGGATGTAAAGGATGCGGACGATATTGACTATTGGGCAAAGAATCACGTTGCGTTTATGCTTGACAATCATCTTATGGCAGGCGATGGCGATACGGGTATGTTCAGACCCAAAGACCCCGTAACCCGTGAAGAGGCGGCGATTATCGCATATCGCTGCTATATATTATACGGAAAGAATTATGAGGGCCAAATCAAGACTACATTGCGCAGCACAAGCGATGCAAACGGAAAACAGATTCAAACACTTATAAAAACAATTGTTTTGCCGAACGGAGCAACGGTGGCATTGCGCTATGCGTCAAATCCCGATGCGGCAACCGATGATACTCCGTGGGTAGGCAGCACGGTAACCGCACCGAGCGGAACACCGTTACAGATTCCGGACAGCAGCGGACATTATAAGCTTAAAACATATACCGAAACCCTCGCCTCGGGCGAAGCTGCGGAAAAAGAGGCGCGTATCTTCCCCGACGGTGCGAAGTATACATCCAAAGAAGAGGCAGATGCACATATGTCAGAGGTTACGGTAAATGTATGGAAGCTTAACGAAGCGAACGAAAAGTATGCGGCAACATTGACATTCAGAATCAATTCGGTATTAAAAGATGACGTTGTGGCAATCTTTGATGAAATATTCAATTCGGATGATAAGCCGCCCATAAAGGACGCAACCGCGTATGCATGGCGTAATTCAATGGCGAGCGGACTTTATTCCGACCATAACTATGGTACGGTTATCGACCTTAACTATAACGAAAATTATACCGTATACGCAAACGGAACAACAATCGGAACGTTCTATGACCCGAACACATCGGTTTATTCGTTCCCGTCTGACGGAACAGTGGTACAAACCTTTGCCAAATACGGTTGGCTTTGGGGCGCAAACGCATGGATAAACGGTACGGTTGATTATATGCACTTTACCTATCTCGGAAAGTAAAGTACATCCAAGCCAATAATAACAAAAACCCCTTTCGGCGGATAAAACGCCGGAAGGGGTTTTGCATAATATAGTCGATTTACCGAACGTGACGAATAAAAGGGTATGCCGCATAGCATACCCCTTTGATAAATATTTTTTAAACTTAAAACGGATTTTTAATTTCTCTGCCGCCGTCACCGATTTCGGTGATATAGAACGATGCGGCATATCCTACCTTTTCGAGATATTCCGCGCCGACTTTTTCTATAAATTCGTCAACGCCGTCCTCTTTAACAAGACTTACCGTACAGCCGCCGAATCCTGCGCCTGTCATTCTCGAACCCAATACGCAATCGAGTTTTAACGCGCTGTCAACCAAAGTGTCAAGTTCGTCACAAGATACTTCGTATAAGTCACGTAAAGATTCGTGTGATGCAATCATCAGCTTTCCGAAAGCTTTCAAATCGCCTTTTTCCAAAACGTCAACGGATTTTAACACTCTGTCATCCTCCGAGATAACGTGGCAAACTCTGTTGTTTATGATTTCATCTTTGATAAGATGTTTGTTTGCCTCATATTCTTCGATTGAAATGTCACCGAGACACGTCTTGTCGGGCATCGCCGTCTTTAATATTTCAAGACCCGCTTCGCATTCCGAACGTCTTTCGTTATACTTGCTGTCGGCAAGAGAACGCTTTTTATTTGTGTTCGAAATAACAAGCTTATATCCGTCGAGCTTCATCGGTACAAGGCTGTATTCAAGGTTTTTGCAATTTAAGAAAATTACATGGTTCGCTTTGCCCATTGCCGATGCGAACTGATCCATTATGCCGCAATTCACGCCGATGTAATTATGCTCTGCGGTCTGGCTTATCTTTGCCATTTCGATATTGTCGATGTTTTCCGCACCGCCGAGCGATGCCATTGCGATTGCCGCCGATACCTCTATCGCTGCCGATGACGAAAGACCGCCGCCGTGAGGTGTTGTATCGTGAAAGAGCATATCCGCGCCGCAGATGTTATATCCTGCCTTGCGCAGCTCATCAAAGATACCGAACTGATAATTTCCCCATTTTAAGTCCTTGTATTTGTCAATCGTGTTGAGGTCACCCTCAACGACTCCGTCAAGGTCGGTTGCCTTCATACGTACGATGCTGTCGGTTCTTGGGCGCGCAATTATTGTTGTTGCCATAGTGAGTGCGGCAGGAAAAACATATCCGCCGTTATAGTCGGTGTGTTCACCGATGAGGTTTACTCTGCCGGGTGATGAAAATACACGGATTCCCTCATCACTGCCGCCGAAAACCTCTAAAAATTGTTTTTTAAGTTCGTTTAGCATTTGTTTGCCTCCTTTTAAATCTTGTAAAATTTTATTTGTTCTCGTTCATTTTTTCAAGAAATTTCTTGTGCGCCGCTCTTAATTCCTCGGCTTTTTCCTCGGGTGCGGTTGGGTTGCACGCCGCCCATGCGCCCGTTTCGCTCGATGCATTGAATTTTTGTTTGTCTGCCGCACGCATCGGCGGGAAGAATTCAATATGAAAATGCGAATAATCGCTGCAATCTTCGCCGTTGACCGGGTCTTGATGCATACACATCATATACGGGAATGGATAGTCAAACAGGCAATCGAGCATTCCGGCAGTTTCTTTGAGAATCTTTGCGAGATTGTCTTTTTGTCTTTCGTTGAATTGCGTTAAGTTGCCGATATGTTCTTTTGCGTAAATATACACGCCGTAAGGATAGTCGGTAAAAAACGGCAATATGGTAACGAAATCTTCGTTTTCAAAAATAACGCGCTGTTCAAAATTCCTTTCTTCCTTAATAATATCACAGTAAAGACAGCTGCCCGTATCGTGAAAATGCTGTTTTGATGACGCAAGCTCAACCTCGGGTTTTTTGGGAACATAGCTGTATCCGTAAATCTGTCCGTGCGGATGCGGCATTGTTACGCCGACAACATCACCGCGGTTTTCGAATATAAATATGTATTTTATTTTTTCATCTTTTGAAAGCTCGGCATAACGCTCTGTCCATAAATCAACCAATTCGCGGATGTGCGGAACGGGAAGCTCCGGCAGGGTCACAGTGTGCTCGGGCGAATAAAGAATGACTTCGCATTTTCCGTAAGACTCGCGCGTTTTAAAAAGATTTGTTGCAACGTCATCGGGCATCGGCGGATTCTGTGAAAGTGCCGGGAAGTCGTTGTCATACTTATAGACGCTAAAATGGTCGGGAACTTTACCCGAACCGGGACAGAACGGGCACCAGCCTTTCGGCATCTGCGGTCTGTTCTGTCTGTGTGATGCTATCATAACCCAATCTTGGGTCAGAGGGTTAAAACGTAATTCAGCCATTTAAAATCAATACCTTTCTTAAACTCTGTGTTAATCGGTATGACTCTTTTGTCCGGGCAAAAGCGCATACCGCTCATATTTTATTATATACTTTAAGTTTACCACATTCCTTCGATTCGTCAATATGAAATTATTGATTTTGCGTTGTAATATTATAACCTTTTTAAGAATTGTCGGGTTGGGCGGTTTTGGAATGCGGATTTTAATTAAAAATGCAAACGGACTTGCGGATATTGAAAAAATATACCCAATTGCGATATTTTTCGGAATATTGCGGAAAAACCCTTGACATATTAATGTTTAAGTGTTATAATGTGTATGTAACATAAAAGAATATCGGCCGAGAGTGAGGAAAACCTCACTCTTTTGATTTTGTGTACGGGATTTATGCGAATATATTTGATTCCGCATAAATCGGAACGGAGGAAAATATATGGCTTTTTCTAAAACCGAAAAAATTGCATATGATATTGCTGAACCGATTGCGAAAGAAAACGGATGCTTTATCTATGATGTTGAGTTTGTCAAAGAAGGAGGTCTTTACTTTCTCAGGATATATGCCGACCGAGACGGCGGCATTGATCTTGATGCTTGCGAGGTTATAAGCCGAGCCGTAAGTGAAAAACTGGATGAGGAAAATCCTATTTCGCAAAATTATTATCTTGAGGTATCATCGCCCGGGGTTGAGCGCAAGCTCAAAACGGCGGAGCATTTTAACCGTTATATCGGTGAAAAAATCGATATAGGTCTGTATAAGGCAATAAACGGCAGCAAATCTCTATGTGCGGTACTGAACGGATATGACGGCGAAAATATAATTGTTTCGGCAAACGGAGAGGAGCTTGTGGTTCCTCAAAAACAGACAACACAGGTTAGACTGCACTTTGACTTTTAACCGAGAAAAATATTTAAAAACAATAATTTATATATAAATACATTGTTTTGTGCAAAAGTTTTAATGAATTTAAGTAATTAAGACGCGCAATGCATATATTAATGAAAGGACAGATAGAAAAAATGAGTTCGGAATTTTTTGATTCACTTGAAATGATAGAGGCGGAAAAAGGCATAAGCCGCGACGTTGTACTCGATGCGCTGGAGAGTGCGTTAATATCGGCGTACAAAAAGCACTTTGGTGCGGTGCATGACATAAGCGTTGTGTTTGATGAAGAATCGGGCGCAATCAGAACTATCGCACACAAAAAGGTAGTTGAAGAAGTGCTGGACAGAGAAACCGAGATTTCTTTGGAGGATGCGAGAAAGGTATCGGGTAAGTATGACATTGGCGATACGGTCGAAATTGAGGTAACCCCGGCTTCGTTCGGAAGAATCGCGGCACAGACTGCGCGCCAGGTTGTCCTTCAGCGTATTCATGAGGCTGAACGTGAAAAGATGGTAAGCGAATATTCGGATCGCGAAAACGATATAGCAACAGCGGTTGTAAGAAGAATCGAACGCCGCAACGTAATGCTTGAAATCGACGGTACAGAGTCGGTTCTTATGCCGAACGAACAGGTTCGCGCCGACAGATATAAGGTCGGTGAACGCTATAAGGTTTTTGTAATAGAGGTTGCAAACTCTGTGCGCGGCGTACATCTCGTTGTGTCGCGTTCGCATCCCGGGTTGGTGCGCAGGCTGTTTGAACTTGAAGTTCCTGAGATTGCTCAGGGAATCATAGAGGTAAAAGCCCTCTCGCGTGAGGCAGGCTCGCGCAGTAAAATCGCGGTACACTCAACCCTTGAAAACGTTGACCCGGTAGGAACCTGTATCGGACCGAAAGGAATGCGTGTTCAGGCGGTTATAGATGAACTCAGAGGCGAAAAGATTGACATTATAAAGTACAGCGAAAACCCGGCGGAATACGTTTCGAATGCACTCAGCCCGGCAGAGGTTCTCACGATAGATGTTGACAGCGATAAAAAGATTTGCAGCGTTACCGTTCCCGAAGACCAGTTGTCATTGGCAATAGGCAAAGAGGGACAGAACGTTCGTCTTGCCGCAAGACTCACCGGGTGGAAGATTGATATTTCCACAGGCGTTAAAGCGGAACAGCAGGCCCTGCCCGTTCCGGAGGATTTGGAAAAGTATAACGATGTTCAGGATGAATCCGCGGAGGAAATCGTTGAATAATGGCTGTTGAGAGAATGTGCGCGGTGTGCAGACAAAAACGCGAAAAGAGCGAACTTTTGCGTATCGCCAAAAACGCGGACGGCAGGATAGAATTGGATAACGGCGTCGGGCGTTCGGGCAGGGGAATGTATATTTGCCGCGACGGCGATTGCATCAAAAATGCCGAAAAGCGGCGTGCGGTCGAGAGGTCGTTCAAAACCTCGGGCGACGAGGTAAAAAAGATATACGCCGAGTTGGCGGAATTTGACCCGAACGCTTAGTTTAAAATTAAGAACGGTGATGAATGTTGAAAAACAATAACGCAAGCAAAGCTTTTTTCGGAATGCTTTCGCTTTGTATGAAAGCCGGCCGTTTGGCGGTCGGAGAGGCAAAGTCCGAGGATACGGTGCGGTCGGGCGGCGCAAAGCTGATAATATTATCGGCGGACGCGTCCGACAACACAAAAAAGAAGTTTTCAAATATGGCGGAATTCCGCTCTGTTCCGATAATCTTTGTCGGCGACCGTGATGAAATCGGTCACAGTATAGGGCGGCGGTTTGCGGTTTCGTGCTGTGTGACCGATGACGGATTTGCAAAAAGGCTTAAAAGCCTTGCGGAGGATATGTGAGAAATTTCAAACGGACGGTTTTGATGGAAAGGATGATAACAGATGGAAAAAATCAGAGGATATGAATTGTCAAAGGCCTTTGGGATTCCGAGTAAGGAAATAGTAAAGGTTCTTCATGACTATAACGTGTCGGACAAAAATCATATGAGTGCGCTCAGCGAGTATGAGTTGGACGTAATCTTTGAATACTATACACAAAAGAATCAGGTTGCGGATTTTTCTATGTATGATAATGCGAATAATCCGCAGAAACAAGAAACCGAAACAACCGAGAACGAAAATGAAGAGGTTGAAAATACGGTTGTTGAGGTAACGAGAAAGGTAAGAACCGTTGATACCCGTGTGAACACGGTTGATCTTGACCGTATAGACGATGAAAAGATAGAAGAGCTTATCCCCGATAATGTTAAACAGGGAACAAAGAAACAAAAGATAAACCAAAAGAAAAAACAAAAGCAGCAGGGTGTAAAAACGGGCGGAGCAAAGCAAAAACCGACCGCAGAGGATATGCTCAAACGCAAAGAGAAAAAAGAAAAGAAAGAACAGAAAATACACGTTCTTATCCCCGATGAGATAACGGTGGGACAGCTTGCTGAGAGAATGAGACGCCCTGCAACCGAGGTAATAAAAAAGCTTATGCTTCTCGGTATTATGGCATCCGTGAATGAAACAATTGACTTTGATACCGCATCGCTGATAGTCGAAGAAATGGGCGGAACATTCGAAAAAGAGGTTATTCTCACCGCCGAAGATGTGCTTTTTAATGACGAACCCGATACAGAGGAACAGCTCAAACCGCGTTCGCCGGTTGTTGTTGTTATGGGTCATGTTGACCACGGTAAGACTTCGCTTTTGGACACAATAAGAAATACCAATGTAACCGACGGCGAGTTCGGCGGTATTACTCAGCACATAGGTGCGCACCGTGTCAGAGTCGGCGACAGAAAGATAACCTTCCTTGATACACCGGGTCACGAGGCGTTCACCGCAATGCGTGCAAGAGGTGCGATGGTTACGGATATAGCGATTCTGGTCGTTGCGGCGGATGATGGTATTATGCCCCAGACGATAGAGGCAATAAACCACGCAAAGGCTGCTGAGGTTTCAATTATCGTTGCGATAAACAAGATAGATAAAGAGGGTGCAAACCCCGATAAGGTTAAGCAAGAGCTTACCGAACACGGGCTTGTTCCCGAGGAATGGGGCGGCGACACAATCTGTGTTGAGGTTTCCGCAAAGAAAGGCACAAACATTGACGAGTTGCTCGAAATGGTGCTTTTGGTTGCCGATATGCGTGAGCTTAAAGCTAACCCCGACCGTGCGGCAAGAGGTACGGTTATAGAATCAAAGCTTGATAAGGGCAGAGGTCCGGTTGCAACCGTATTGGTTCAGAATGGAACGCTCAGGGTCGGCGATATAGTTGTTGCCGGTACGGCGGTAGGTCACGTTCGTGCGATGAATGACGATAAGGGTCGTTCGGTCAAAAAAGCCGGGCCGTCCATTCCGGTCGAAATACTCGGTCTTTCCGAAGTCCCCGAGGGCGGCGATTTGTTCTATGCGGTTGACGATGAGCGCAAGGCGCGTGAAGTTGTTGAAAACAGAAAGTTTAAAGAGAAACAAAGCAGACAGCAAAAAGCGGCGGCAATTTCGCTCGACAACCTTTTTGAACATATAGAAGAAGGCAAGATTAAAGACCTTAACATAATCGTAAAAGCCGATGTACAGGGAAGCGTTGAGGCTGTTACACAGTCATTGACGAGAATTTCGAATGATGAGGTTCGCGTAAACGTAATTCACGGTGCGGTCGGTGCGGTTACCGAATCCGATGTAATGCTTGCATCGGCATCGGGGGCGATTATTGTCGGATTTAACGTTCGCCCGACCCCGGGCGCGGTTACTTCGGCAGAGAACGCAGAGGTTGACATTCGCCTGTATCGCGTAATTTATGACGCGATTGAGGATATAGAAAAAGCCCTCAAAGGTATGCTCGAACCCACTTTCAGAGAGGCAATTATCGGTCACGCCGAAATCAGAACGACATTCCGTGTTTCGGGTGTCGGCACAATCGGCGGTGCGTATGTTACGGACGGAAAGATTCAGCGTAACAGCAAGGTTCGTGTTGTTCGTGACGGAATCGTTATTCATGAGGGTGAGTTAGGCTCGCTCAAACGTTTCAAGGATGACGCAAAGGAAGTAAATTCGGGATACGAGTGCGGTCTCAGCATCGATAAGTTCAACGATATTAAAGACGGCGATGTGGTTGAGGCATATGTTATGGAACAGGTAGAGGTTGACTAAAATATATTCAATAAGGGACTAAAAGTCCCGTCACTGAAAAAATTAAGCGGAACCCGTCGCCTACAGAGGCGGGGGGACATCTTAATTTAGTTATTAAGACGTATATTACAGGAGGAAGCGCATTATGGCAGGTGGCAACAGAACCGACAGGATTTCAGAGGAAGTACGGCGTGAATTGAGTGCGGTTATCCGCGAGCTTAAAGACCCGAGAATTCCTATGATGACAACGGTTGTACAAGTCAGAGTAACAAAAGATTTAAAGTTTGCAAAAGCGTATATAAGCGTTTTCGGCGATGAAAAAGCGCATAAGGACGCGATGGCGGCGCTGCACAGCGCAAGCGGATTCATCAGACGTGAAATAGGAAGCAGGCTCAATTTGAGAAACACGCCCGAATTTACGTTTGTTGAGGATGATTCGATTGAATACGGTGCGCATATAAACGAAATACTAAAAAAGCTTTAATGACGGTATTGTACAGCTGAGATAAATCGGGTGATTTTATGTTTGAAAAAATAATTGAAAAGTTAAATAAAGCCGAGAGCGTCGGAATAGCGGTTCACATTAACCCCGACGGCGACGCGCTCGGCAGCGCGTTTTCTTTAAAAAACGTTCTTGAATCAATGAATAAAACGGCGAATGTATATTTTTGCGGCGGGGTGGAATCCTGTCTTAAAGAAATTTTCGGAATAGATGAGGACTATGTTCAAGACCCAAAGATTTTTAAAGAAAGCGATATGCTGATTGCGCTTGACTGTGCCGATTTAAAAAGATTGGGCAAGTGGAGCGAAATTTTTGATATGCATTCAAATACGGCGGCGGTTGACCACCATATAACCCATATCGAATATGCGGATGACACGGTTGTTCAAGAGATTTCATCGACCTGTGAGCTTATATACGGTATGTATAAAGAAATGGGTATAAAGCTTTCGCTTAAAGCGGCAGAGTATCTCTATATCGGCATTATGACCGATACGGGCAGCTTTAAATATTCGTCTGCTGACGGAAACACTCACCGTGCCGCGGCAGAGCTTATAGATATGGGTGTTGATTTCGCAGGGCTGTCAAAGCGCATCTTTGATACAAAATCAAAGGGATATTTTTCACTTTATGCATATGCGATAAACTCACTTAAATTCAGCAAAGACGGAAAAATAGCAATTCTGCGGCTGTCGGAAAACGACTTTGAGAGATTCGGCACAAGCGAATCCGAGGCATCGGCAATCGTGGCTTTGCCGAGTAAGACAGAGGGTGTAAAAGCAGGTGTTTATATTCGTGACCGCGGCTCGGAATGCAAGGTGAGTCTGCGCTCATCGGGCGATGTTGATGTTGCTCGGATTGCGGCGGAATTCGGCGGCGGCGGACACGTCTGTGCGGCAGGATATTCGGTTTCACCGGCAGAGATTGACGAGAATACAAAATCGCTTATAAAACGAATTAACGAACAGCTTTGAGAGGGGAATTTTGATTGACTATGAACGAAAAAACGGCAATAAAAACAAACCTGAACGGAATAGTTAATGTGAATAAACCTCTCGGAATCACTTCGCACGATGTGGTTTATAGGTTGAGAAAGATTTTAAACATTAAAAAAATCGGACATACGGGTACACTCGACCCCGATGCAAGCGGAGTCTTGCCGATGTGTGTCGGCAGGGCAACCAAGACGGCGGATATGCTGACGGCATCCGACAAACAATACATAGCCGAGGTGACGATGGGAACGGCAACAGATACCCTTGACGCATCGGGAACGGTTACCGATACGGCGGATGTAAACGTAACCGAAGCCGACATAAAAAAAGTTCTCAGCGAATTTATCGGGGATATAAAACAGATACCGCCGATGTATTCGGCGATAAAAATTGACGGAAAGCGGCTCTATACCCTTGCCCGTGACGGGGTTGAGGTCGAACGTGAGCCGAGAGATGTGCATATCGAAAAAATTGAATTAATCAAATATATGTCAAGCGATAATAAGTTTGTGATTAAAGTCGATTGTTCAAAAGGAACGTATATAAGAACCCTGTGTGATGATGTGGGAAGAAAGCTCGGGTGCTTTGCGCATATGTCGGCGCTTGAGAGAACCCGCTCGGGAAGGTTCGGCATCGAGGACGCATATACGTTGGATGAAATAGGCGAAATGGCAGAAAAAGGAGACTTTTCGTTTTTGACCCCGATAGATAAGGTGTTTGAGGAATTTCCAAAACTTATCATATCCAACCGAAAGGCGAGAATAATGTGCAACGGCACGAGAATTTCAACCCAGGGTACCGATGAGGGAATAACATATCGCGTGTATGATGAGGCAGGAAACTTCCTGACGATTTCACGCGCAGAGGGCGGTGTTCTCGTTATACTTAAAACATTTTATCAAAGTATAGAAAACGGCGGTGCGGACAAATGATGATTTACAGGCTTGACGGCGGCGCAAATGATTCGCTCGGCTGCGGCGCGGTCAAAAATACGGCGGTCGCATTGGGCAGGTTTGACGCAATCCACATCGGACATATGCGGATAATCAAAAAGACGGTTGAATATGCAAGGAAACACTCCCTTGCGGCGGCGGTGTTTATGTTCGACAACGACCCGACAGAGGTTATCCTCGGCAACAGCGTTCCGAATGTGACAAGCCGTGAAAAGCGAGAGGAAATTTTAAAAGACCTCGGCGTGGATATTATTATAGAAAAGAAATTTGACAGCGAGTTTATGCGGCTTTCGTGCAGAGAGTTCGTACAAAAATATCTGAATGATTTGCTCGGCGCGCGTTATGCGGCGGCAGGGTTTAATTATCGATTCGGAAAGGGCGGCGAGGGCGATGTTGAAACCCTTGCAAAGCTTTGCGGCGAATTCGGCATAACAACCGAAACGGTCGGCGAGGTTACACTCGGTGGAAAAACCGTTTCGAGTTCGAGAATCAGAGCCGCCGTTGCGGACGGTGATGTCGAGAGTGCGGCGCAAATGCTCGGCAGGTTTTTTTCGATAAGCGGAACGATTGTCAAAGGCAATCATATCGGCAAAAGTTTTGGCTTTGCAACGGCGAATATTCCCGTGCCCGATAACGGTATTGTGCCGAAAACGGGCGTATATATAAGTGTTGCAAAACTCGGCGGCAAAGAGTATTCGGCAATAACGAATGTCGGTTCAAGACCCACGGTCGGCGAGCCGAGGAAATGCATAGAAACGCATATTGACGGTGAGTTCGGTGACTTGTACGGCGAGAGAATAGAGGTTGAATTTTGTCGGTTTATACGAGAAATAAAAAATTTTAACAGCGTCAGCGAGCTTGCGGCACAGCTGACAACAGACAGAGAAAAATCAAGAGAATACTATAAAGAATTAAGTCATAAGGGAGGATTTATCCAATGAACAAAACAAAGTTAATTAAAGCGGCAAGTATCGCCGCGGCGGCTGCAATGCTGGTGGCTTTGCCGACCGGCTGCGGCAAGACGGCAACGACCGAGACTTCAAAGACGGTTCAATCCGATAACGGCGAGACCGATTTGGGCGGCGTATCGATTAAGACGGGACTTATAAATTATTATATATATACGACCGCCGTAAAAGAGGCGTACAGCAGTGGCTTTTCGGGTGACTATGCAAGCTTTGACTGGGAGCAAAAGGACGCAGACGGGGTAAGACTTGACGACAAAATCAAAAAAGCGGCATTCGAAGAAATGGCAACAAAACAGCTGTTGACCGAATTGGCGGAAAAGAACGGTGTGACTTTGACGGACGAAGAAATAAAACAGGGTCAAGACGGCATTGATGAGTTTGAAAAGTCAAACGGCAAAGACGCATTGCTTTCAAATATTGCGGCGATGGGTTTGTCGTCCGAAGAAGATTATCTCGAGCTGTATAAAATAATGATGCTGGACCAAAAGATAAAGACGGATTATGCGGCGAATCCCGATAAATATATCGAGGATGGGGTAAACCTCGAAGATTATTCAAGCGATAGCCGTGCCAGTGTAAAGCACGTTTTGATAAAGAATAAGGATTCAAAATTCAGCGACCCGAAAGCAACCGCTGAGGAAGTCTTAAAAAAGGCAAAAGCGGGCGAAGATTTTGACGCGCTTATGAAAGAATATAACGAGGATCCGGGCGAAACGGAAAGCGGATATACTTTCGGCAAGGGCGAAATGGTGAAAGAATTCGAGAATGCGGCGTTTGCCTTAAAATACAACGAAATCAGCGATATTGTTGAGACACAGTACGGTTATCACATAATAAAAAGAATAGCCGGAATGGCGGAGCTTGAAGGATATTTGTTGTCAAAGCTTGACAGCAAGGCAGAGGAAAAGGTTATGAAAGACGTATCCGTCAAAGATATTATGACGGATATAAGCGCGGCAATGGAAAAGTCAAAGGCGGCGGCAAGCAACACGAAAAATTCGGACGGCGCAAATGCGGCGGGCTGAAAATAAATAAACGGAGGATTATTAAAATGGCTGAAAACACAAAGGTAAATGTAGAAATGGAAAACGGCGAGAGCTTTATAATCGAGCTTATGCCGGAATATGCGCCCGAAACGGCGGAGAATTTTAAAGCTTTGGCAGAGGACGGATTTTATGACGGTGTTGTATTTCATCGCGTAATAGACGATTTTATGGCACAGGGCGGCGACCCGACGGGAACAGGTATGGGCGGAAGCGGCAAGAAGATAAAAGGCGAGTTTTTACAAAACGGCTTTCCTCAAAACACTCTTTCACATACAAGAGGGGTTGTATCAATGGCGCGTTCAGCAGACCCGAATTCGGCAAGCAGCCAGTTCTTTATATGCTATGGCGATTGTACGTTTCTTGATGGTCAGTACGCGGCTTTCGGAAAGGTTATTGACGGAATGGAAACGGTTGATAATTTCTTGAAAACAGAAAGACGCGGCCCTGAGGGCGGTACACCCGTTGAAGAAATAAAGATTAAAAAAATGACCGTACAATAACCGAAAAATATTATGCGGAACAAGCGAGTTTAGGCTTTGTCGGCTTTTGTAAAAAACGTTCGAAATTTACTTTATTTTGTTAATTTGTGCAGAATGTACAAAAAAGTATTGACAAGCCCTTGTTCATGTGATATAATTGGCATATGGTTAATATTTCAAAAGCAAAAAAATTTATCCAACATAGAATATTAACCTTAGATTCTTAGGAGGTATCAGTATGCAAGGAAAGGTAAAATGGTTTAACGCAGAAAAAGGATTTGGTTTTATCGAAACAGAGGAAGGTTCGGATGTATTTGTTCATTATTCTGCGATTGCCATGGACGGTTACAAAACCCTCGAAGAGGGCGCAGAGGTTGAATTTGACGTTGTTGACGGAGCAAAAGGACCTCAGGCAACGAATGTTACTCGTGTCTGAGCTTTAACAGATAACTTAAATTGACTTTTTTGTAATTTGCGGATAAAAGTGTTGTATCCGCAAACAGAAAACCGTGTCGGTTATAAATCGGCACGGTTTTTGGATGTTTGAACAATTCCCGGGAGAACAATTTCCGGTAAAAAAATCACAAAAAGTTCACAAATTATCAATAAAATAAACATTGACAATTAAAAATATGCGGTGTATAATATTAGTTGCATTTTGAGTACAGTAAACAAAATGCTACAATTTAACACAAATACGAATACATATGTTTTTGGGGGTGGTTTAAACGAAAACCGAACAGATACAAGAGATGCTGCTTGCGATTATGCCACAGTGGCACTATTGGTTCGCAAAGCCGTTTAAGCGGCTTTTGGATGACGGCGTAAGCCTTGAAATGTATTATTGCATACAGTTTTTGAGGTTGAATGGCGAAACAATGACGATGTCTGAGCTTGCGGCGACAACGGGTATGACGAAACAACAGATGACCAAAATCGTCAACAGGCTCATAGAACATAACTTTGTCGAGAGGGTCTCGGACCCTGATGACAGGCGTATAATACGCCTTAAAATTAAGGATAAAGCGGAGAGTTATATCAACCGTTTTCTCGACAGAGATGCGGCGTATTTCAAAGAATTTTTTGATGAGCTTGCGCCGAGTGACAGGGACGAGCTTGCACAGGCTCTTGCGACATTTCTGAGGATATTTAAAAGTCTTCCGCACAATGACATCGAAGGGCGCATTACCGAAGCAAAATGCGGCAAGTGTCATCACGGACACCGGAGAAAAGGCGGAGGGGAACCGAGAAAGGAAGATGATATATGATAAAGCATTTGATGAATTGTATAAGGGAATATAAAAAACCGACTATATACACGCTTGTGCTTATCGTGGGCGAAGCAATAATGGAAACAATAATTCCGTTTATTACCGCCGATTTGGTAAATAAAATCAGAATGGGTACGGATATGTCGGTTATACTCAAAACGGGATTGGTCTTGGTTATTATGGCGTGTCTATCGCTTGCGTGCGGAGGTCTTGCCGGGTTTACCTGTGCAAAGGCATCAACGGGTTTTGCCAAAAACCTGAGATCGGATATGTTTCGGCGAATTCAAAGCTATAGCTTTGAGAATATAGATAAATTTTCATCGGCATCTCTTGTAACACGTCTGACAACGGATGTCAGCAATGTGCAGATGGCATTTATGATGGTTATAAGAACTGCGGTCAGAAGTCCGCTTATGCTCATATTCTCGGTTGTTATGGCGTACATAATGGGCGGCTGGCTCGCGTCGGCATTCGTTGTGGTTGTACCCGTCCTCGGAATAGGACTTTGGCAAATCGGCAAAAAAGCCATGCCGGCGTTCCGCAGCGTGTTTAAAAAATATGACCGCCTTAACGAATCGGTCGAGGAAAACGTTCGCGGTATGCGCGTTGTAAAAGGCTTTTCGCGCGAGGATTATGAAAAACAAAAGTTTGCGTCTGCGGCGGATGATGTCTGTAATGATTTCACGCGCGCCGAGCGCATAGTGGCGTTTAATATGCCGCTTATGAACCTTTGTATGTATTTTAATACAGTCGTTATCCTTTGGTTCGGTTCGTGGCTTGCGATAAAAAGCGGCGGTTCAAGCATAGATGTAGGGCAGATTTCGGCAATGCTCACCTATGGCGTTCAAATTCTTATGTCGCTTATGATGTTGTCGATGATATATGTTATGATTACCATGTCGGCAGAGTCGGCAAAGCGTATAGTCGAGGTTCTTGACGAAACCCCGGCACTCGACGACCCCAAAGACCCGATAACAACGGTTGCGGACGGCTCGATTGATTTTGAAAACGTTAGTTTTAAATACAACGTCAATGCAAAACGGTATGCTCTGTCGGATATTAACCTGCATATAAAATCGGGAATGACGGTCGGAATCATCGGCGGAACGGGTTCGGGCAAGTCATCACTGGTTCAGCTCATTCCGAGATTGTATGACGTAACGGACGGCTGTATAAAAGTCGGCGGTGTTGACGTGCGGAGCTATCATATGGATTCGCTCAGACATGAGGTTGCGATGGTTCTTCAAAAGAACCTTTTGTTCTCGGGTACGATTGCCGAAAACCTTCGCTGGGGCAATGAGAATGCAACCGATGATGAACTCAAAGAGGCGTGCCGCCTTGCGTGCGCCGATGAGTTTATAGACACCTTCCCCGACGGCTATCGGACAAAGATAGAACAGGGCGGAACAAATGTTTCGGGCGGTCAGAAACAAAGGCTTTGTATTGCACGTGCATTGCTTAAAAAGCCTAAGATATTGATTTTGGATGATTCGACGAGTGCGGTTGATACAAAAACCGATGCAAAAATCAGAGCGGCGTTCAAACAGTATATACCCGAAACGACAAAGATTATTATTGCGCAGAGAATAGCCTCGGTGGAAAACGCAGATATGATTATCGTTATGAACAACGGTATGATAGCCGATGTCGGAACAAACGATGAGCTTATGCAGCGCAGCGAGATTTACAGAGAAGTATATGAACAGCAGACGAGAGGGGGCGAATCGGATGAGCGGTAAAACAGCAACAGCGGCAAAACCCGCCGCAGAGATGAAAAAGGGCGGCAGACCGAAAGCGTCAAAGGGCGTATTCGGCCGCGTCTTAAAACTTTTGTTCAAATTCTATCCCGTGCTTGTGCCGGTAACTATTTTTTGTATACTGTTTTCGGCTGCTGCGGCGGCGGTGCCGGATGTGTTTATTCAGAACGTAATAGCCGTTATCGATAAGTACAGCCCAACGGGCGACTGGTCGGCGGCAGGCGCAGAGCTTATGCCGAAAATGATTATTCTGATAGTGTTATATATATTGTCGCTTGCGGCAACAACGATTTATACTCAGTTTATGGCGTTTATAACACAGGGGTCGCTCAATAAAATGCGCAAATCTATGTTTAACGGAATGCAAAACCTTCCGATTAAATATTTTGATACGAATAAGCACGGCGATATAATGAGCCATTATACAAACGATATTGATACCTTGCGCCAGCTCATATCACAGGCTTTGCCGTCACTGCTGCGTGCAGGGTCGGTGGTAATATGCGTATTTTTTGTAATGATATATTACAGCCTTTGGATGACATTGGTTTTGCTTTTGGGCGTTGCCGCGATGATGTTCGTGACCAAAAAGGTCGGCGGCGGTTCGGCGAAATACTTTTTGCGCCAGCAACAGTCGCTCGGGCGTGCTGAGGGCTTTGCGCAAGAGATGATGAACGGACAAAAAGTTATAAAAGTGTTTTCTCACGAGAGTGAGTGCGAGGATGAATTTGATGAGATAAACAATGCGCTTTGTGATGACAGTTGTCGCGCGAACGCATACGCAAACATTCTCGGTCCGATTATCGGAAACATAGGAAATGTTTTGTATGTCGTCGTTGCGGTTGCCGGCGGAATATTCCTTTTGACAAAGATTCCAAACGTAAGCATTTCGCGTGCCGCGCTTGATATAAGTATCGTTGTACCGTTTCTCAATATGACAAAACAGTTCACGGGTAACGTGAACCAGCTTTCACAGCAGATTAACGCGATAGTTATGGGTCTTGCCGGAGCGGAGAGAATATTTGAGCTTGTGGACGAAGAACCCGAGGCGGATAACGGATATGTTACCCTTGTTAATGTTGAAACGGATAAGAACGGAAACATCACCGAATCGTCAAAGCATACGGGTAAATGGGCGTGGAAGCACCCCCACGGCGACGGAACTCTGACTTATACCGAGCTCAATGGCGATGTTATGATGTCAGATGTAACGTTCGGATATGAAGAAGGAAAAGAAGTTTTGCATAACGTAAGCGTTTATGCAAAGCCGGGTCAAAAGGTTGCATTTGTCGGCGCAACGGGCGCAGGCAAGACGACCATAACCAATCTTATCAACAGATTTTATGATATTGCGGACGGAAAGATTCGTTATGACAATATTAACATAAACAAGATAAAGAAATCGGATTTGAGACAATCTCTCGGAATCGTCCTTCAGGAAACAAACCTGTTCACGGGAACGGTTATGGACAATATCAGATATGGGCGTCTTGACGCAACGGATGAGGAATGTAAACAAGCGGCAATCCTTGCCGGAGCGGATGATTTTATAACAAGACTTCCCAAAGGATATGACACCGAGCTTAACAATAACGGTTCTAACCTTTCACAGGGTCAAAGACAGCTTATTGCAATAGCAAGAGCCGCCGTTGCCGACCCGCCGGTTATGATTCTCGATGAGGCGACATCGTCTATCGATACCAGAACCGAGGCAATTGTACAGCGCGGTATGGATAAGCTTATGGAGGGCAGAACGGTATTTGTAATAGCGCACAGGCTTTCGACCGTTATGAACTCGGACGTTATTATGGTCTTAGACCACGGACGGATTATCGAAAAGGGCAGCCACGATGAGCTTATAGCCAAAAAAGGCACATATTATCGCCTTTACACAGGTGCGTTCGAACTTGAATAAGACGGCGTTTATGTATTTTGCAAACGCAATGAAAGGAACGATTGTATATTATGACAGAATTTAAAATTGCATTAAAACGTACAGCGGCGGTATTCGCCGCTGTCGGCGTGTTGACATCGGCGGCATACGCCGATGTCTTGGGAACGCATATATCCGCCGAGCAAGAGAGGATTGCACCTTATACCGATTATCATAAGAATGTTTTTAACGATTCGGACGTCGGGCATCAGACCGAGCATTATGTAGAGTATAAGCCAAACGGCGTGGTGCGCCCGATTGTTGCGAACGGTTGGAGCGCTTACGGAAAGCGCACCGTTTTGCAGGCGGCGGACGTTCTGCGCGATATGGGCTATAACCCTGCGGTCGGTATGAATGCGGATTTCTTTTCGTTTCAAACGGGTGTCCCGATGAGCAACACCGTGATAAACGGCAGGATTTTCACCGCGGATTCATCATGGATGCCGGGAATAGGATTTCGTTCTGACGGAACGGCGTTTTGTGCAACCTTTCCCATACACACGACAATTACACTGCCGAACGGCAGCGGTTTTGACGTTGAGTGTATAAACAAATATCGCCAGCCGTATGCGCTCTATCTCTTTAACCGTGATTTCGGTTCGGAAACACATTCACCCGGCAAGGGAACGGACGTTGTCTTGGCGAATGTTTCGGGTGATTTAAAGATTGGCGGCGAAATTACCGCAACCGTTGAGAGTATAGACGCTACAGACGGTTCATACGGAATCCCCGAGGGCAAGATGATATTGAGCGTATCGGCGGATGCGTCCGATGAACTCAAAGGCAGGCTTTCGGGGCTTGAAACAGGTCAGACAATCACCATATCAACAGTGGCATCAGAGAATGAAGAACTGTGGGAGAGCGCGGCAAATGCAATAGGCGCGCTCGGCGGCAAGCTGATTACGAACGGACAGCTCGACTATGAGGACGAGAGCGCCGCGCCGCGTTCGGCGGTGGGAATCAAGGCTGACGGAAGTATAATATATTATACTCTTGACGGCCGTCAAAGAGGGTATAGCTATGGCGCAAGAAAGTCAACGGTTGCGCGGCGGCTTTTGGAACTCGGCTGTGTCGAGGCGATAAGCCTTGATGGCGGCGGTTCAACGTCTTTTGCAATATCCGAACCCGACAGTGACGGTTTTAAGACGGTAAACTCACCGTCTGACGGCGCTTTGCGTGCCTGTGCAAACTTTTTGTTTTTAACCAAGCCGTACCCGAACGGAATACCGTTTGAGCTGACAATGTTAAACGGCGGAAGTTATATGCTGTCGGGAGGTTCGGTGACGGTTGCGGTCAGCGGCGCACGTGACAGCTCATATGCACAAACGGCAGTGCCGAGCGACATTGAATACAGCATAGAATATGACGCTCAAACCCCGGACGGCAGCGGAAAATCGTCCTATGTTGACGAAAACGGATATTTGACCGTTCACGGCAACGGCGATGTGTATGTGTCGGCAAAGAGCGGTGAAGCGGTCGGCGAAGCGGCGGTGACATCTGTTACCACACCCGATTATATAAAGCTTTATGATGCGGACTATGGCTATGAGATAAAAGAGCTGGCGATTGAGCCGGGAACAAAAGTGAATCTTACAGCGAAAAGTTCGTGGGACGGACACGAATTGATTTCGGATAACTCGTGTTATAAGTGGACGTTGGTAAGTGACGGCGCATCAATCGGCACACTTGACCAAAACGGAACATTTGTCGCGGCGGACAATGAAGGCGCAAAGGGTACTCTTGCGGTTAATGCCGGTATATGTTCGGTTGAAATACCCGTTGTCCTCAGCGGCAGCAATTCGGGTTCACACGATACATATCCCAAAATCAGCGGCGGTATAAATTCAAACAGCCTCAATGCAAGGATTGAGTTTGAAGGCGTTCAAAAGGATGATGTAAAGGTCAGCGTTGACGCAAAAGCGGTTGATTTTGAATTCAAAGACGGAACGGTAACATATAATCCTGCCGATGAAAGCTATCATCGGATATGCGTTGCTGTTGAAAAGGACGGGCGCAGCGCGTTTAGGATATTCGACAGCGGAAGGCTTTCGTCTGTCAGAAACACGTTTGAGGACACAATCACACATTGGGCACGTGATTATATATCTTATCTGACAAAGTGCGGAGTTGTCAAAGGCAGTCTTGAAGATGATAATGTAATTCTTTTTAACCCCGACAGAAGTATGAAAAGGGTTGAATTTGCAATAATGATGACAAACTATCTCGGAATCAATGCCGATGAGTATGCGGACGTGAACCTGCCGTTTACGGATAACGCGGATATTCCGTGGTGGGCGGAAAATAACGTAAAGGCGGTATATTCGCTCGGTCTTATGAAAGGGCAGCTCGGTCAGTTCGGAACGGCGTTCAATCCCAATGCCGACATAAACAGAATGGAATTTGCGATTTCGCTCAACAGACTTTTGCCGGCGGGACTGTATTCCGAGCCGATTACGGCGGCTGATGCCGATGAGATTCCGTTTTGGGCAGAGGAGAGTATGAAAACAGCCGTTGCACAGGGAATAATGAGCGGTTATCCCGACGGAACGCTGAAACCGTTCAAAAGTGTATCTCGTGCCGAGGCGGTAAAAATGGTCTATAACATATTCGGTATGTAAAAACCCAAATGAGCATTGCACAGCGTTGCAATGCTCATTTTGAATATATGCTCAGCTTGTAAAATCCTCCTCGAACGAGGCAAGAGCCTTTTTGTTCGAAAGACGTATACCGGCGGTAAGATTTTGCTTTTCGGCATCGGATATATCCTCAAGTCTGACCTTGAGGTTGTACAAAAACTCTTCTCTGCCGTCTTTGACGGCGTAAATGGCAAGTGCGTTGTCATTTATCCGCGCGATGTATCCGCCGCTGTCGGAGACGGCGGCGTTGTCATCGGATTTTGAGTCGCTTGCGGCTCTGACATCGGCGGCGGTCTCTGCGGTCGGTTCGGCGGTGCCGTGTTCGCCGCCTTGGCGTATATAGCCGTATAAAACATATGCCGCGATAACAACCGTCAAAAATACGCATACGCCCGCCATTATGTTCTTTAAAACTCTTTCTGTCATAAATTTTCGCCCTCTCATTTATATTTTTAATATATTTTGTGCTTTTTAACCAATTTTTACTCAATATATTGTGTTGATGCTTTCGTTGTAACACTAATTTAATGTATTATTAACATATATTGGTCTTTTCATACACGCATTTTTAGTCTATAATATAATAGAGTATAAATGCATATAAAAGGCGGTTATGTATCCGTAATAAATTACCGAAGAGGTGTATCTATGAAACATTATATAGGAAAGTTTATTAAAATTTTTTTGATTACATTATGCTTGTTTGCGATTGCGGTTGGGGTTGCGGTTGGCGGAGCAATTTTCGGCTATTGGGGCAATGTCGATGAAATCGATGTTGACAGCCTTACGCTTAATCAAAACTCAACAATCGTATATAAGGATTCGAAAACCAACCAAGAGGTTGAGCTTCAGAAAATAAATTCGGCGGAAAACCGCGAGTGGGTGAGTATACAAAATATTCCCGAGAACCTTCAAAAAGCGGTTATTTCAATCGAGGACGAGAGGTTTATGGAACACAAGGGTTATGACCTTCCGAGAACGGCAAAGGCAACTCTTACCTGGATAAAGAATAAGATTACGGGCAAGAGCGGCATATCTCTGGGCGGAAGTACCATAACTCAACAGCTCATCAAAAACGTGACGGGTGAGGATGACCAGACCCCGACAAGAAAGGTGCGCGAAATTTCAAGAGCGGTCGCCCTTGAAAAAAAGCTTGACAAAACACAGATTTTAGAGTTGTACTTAAATTGTATATATCTGTCGCACGGCTGTAACGGCGTAAGTACCGCCGCAAAGACTTATTTCGGAAAGGACGTGTCGCAACTCGACCTTGCGGAATGTGCGTCTATTGCCGGGATTACACAAAACCCTGCGGCTTTTGACCCGATAGAGAACCCCGAAAAGAACAAAGAAAGACAGATGCTTGTCCTCGGCAAGATGCTTGAACTCGGCTATATAAGTGAGGAGGAATACAGCACGGCATCGGTTGAAAAGCTTGCTGTTTCGGATCATTCTTCCGAAAACGAAAAAACAGCAAAAACCAATTCGTATTTTGTTGACCAGGTAATAAGTGATGTTACGCGCGACCTTCAGGCGGCAGGATATTCAAAAACGCTTGCCAATAAAATAGTATATTCGGGCGGCGTTAAAATCGAGGCGGCGTATAATCCCGAGATTCAAAAAATAGTAGAGGATTTTTATAAATCCGAAAAGAATTTCACGGGTAAGGGTATGCAGTCGGCAATCACCGTAATTGATGTAAAAACAGGTCAGATAGTCGGTATCGCGGGCGGAATCGGCGAAAAGACGGCGAGCCTTACGCTCAACCGCGCTTCGCAAAGCCCGAGACAGCCGGGCTCGACAATAAAGCCTATTGCGGCGTATGCCCCCGGAATAGAAACAAAGACAATATACCCGGGGTCGGTGTTTAACGATAAGGCGACCTCGTATAACGGCTGGGTTCCGAGAAACTATGATTACAGCTATCGCGGAATGGTCGATGCGCGAACCGCGCTCAGAAAGTCGCTTAACACGACCCCGGTCGAGATTATAAATAAGATGGGTCCCGAAAAGAGCTTTGAGTTTTTGAGCGAAAAATTCGGACTGACAACTTTGGTTAAAAGCCGTGATGTTGACGGCAAGATTTATACCGATGTCGGTCTGTCACAGCTCGCCCTCGGCGGTTTGACCGATGGTGCAACAACGGTCGATATGGCGGCGGCTTATGCGGCTTTTGCCAACGGAGGTTTTTATTATAAACCCTATACCTATACACAGGTAACGGACAAGGACGGAAATGTGATTTTGACATCAGAGCGTTCGGGCAATCCGATTCTTAAAGAATCTACCGCATACATTATGACACAGATGTTAAAAGAGGTTGTCGAAAGCGGCACGGGACGCGGAGCGTCAATATCGGGCGCGGCGTATACGGCGGGCAAAACGGGTACAACATCCGATAATAAGGACAGATGGTTCATAGGCTATACGCCCGAATACGTTGCGGCGATATGGTACGGATATGATATACCGAAAGAGATTAATATTTCGTCAAATCCGTGTATACCCGTGTTCACAAGTATAATGAATAAGGTTCAGAGAACGGTAAGCAGCTCAAAGGATCTGCAACAGCCGTCAAGCGTTACAAGAATAGGATATTGTGCGTATACGGGTATGAGGGCAACGTCAAGCTGTCCGTCATTGACATATTATTGTGATAAAGATAACCTGCCGGGGTATTGCAGCGGAAAGCATACAGGTTCGGCGGTGAGCGGCGAATCGGACAAAAAGAGAGATTCGTCAGACAGCGGTTCATCCTCGGAGAGAAGCTCATCGGGTACGTCATCAAATTCATCGAGGTCACAGTCATCGGCCGATGATTCCGATGAAGATTCGGGAGCGTCAACCGGCCGATCGAACGGCGGCACGCTGTCGGGAAGCAGGACCCAGGGCGGCGGAACATCAGGCTCGGACGGTGCAAACGGAACATCGGGAGGTTCTTCATCGGGAACCTCGTCCGGCGGCGGAACATCGGGCGGCGCGGCTTCAACGCGCGCACCGTCTTTGAGCGAATAAAAGAATTGCACATAAAGTGCAAAAAGGTTAGCTATATTTCTTAAATCGAATTAATCGGAGGTACGGGATATAAAGTGAAAAAATATGATAATTCAAGTATTTCGGCATTAAAAGGGGCTGACCGTGTGCGAAAGCGCCCGGCGGTAATATTCGGCTCTGACGGCGTTGAGGGCTGTGAACATTCGATGTTCGAGATACTGTCAAATTCAATAGATGAGGCAAGAGAGGGATTCGGCAGCACGATAACCGTGACGAGATATGCCGATATGTCAATCGAGGTCGAGGACTTCGGCAGGGGTATTCCCGTTGACTATAACGAAAAGGAAAAACGTTATAATTGGGAACTCGTATTCTGTGAGCTTTATGCCGGCGGAAAGTATAATAACAATGACGGCGGCGATTATGAATATTCGCTCGGTCTGAATGGATTGGGCGCTTGTGCGACACAGTACAGTTCGGAATATATGGATGTCGAAATCCTGCGTGACGGATTTAAATTTAACCTGCATTTCGAACACGGAAAAAATGTCGGCGGATTGGGAAAAACCGAGTTTCGCCACAGACATACCGGGACAAAAATTCATTGGAAGCCCGACTTGAAAGTTTTTACAAGCATAGATATACCCGTTGAAAATTATCATTCGGTATTAAAGCGTCAGGCGGTTGTAAATTCGGGCGTTAAGTTTATCTTTAAAAACGAGGTTTCAAAAGGACAATTCGAAGAAACGGAATATTTTTACGAAAACGGCATAGTCGATTATGTAAAAGAGCTGTCGGACGGAAAAGAAATGACGGCGGTTCATTATATTGAGGCAGAGAGAAAAGGCCGCGACCGCGCCGACCTCAAAGAGTATAAGGTCAAGATGAGCTTTGCGTTTTGTTTTAATAACGAAAATCATCAGATTGAATATTATCATAATTCAAGCTTTTTGGAACACGGCGGTGCACCCGACAAGGCGGTCAGAAATGCCTTTGTCTATGCGATTGACCAATATTTAAAGCAAAACGGAAAGTATACCAAAAACGAAAGCAAGATACAGTTTGCGGATGTTGCCGACAGCCTTTTGCTCGTCAGCAATTCTCTGTCAACGATGACGAGCTATGAGAACCAGACGAAAAAGGCTATTACCAATAAGTTCATCCAAGACGCGATGACAGAGTTTTTGCGCGAACAGCTCGGCGTATATTTTATCGAGAATAAAATGGACGCTGAAAAGCTTTGCGGTCAGGTTCTTGTCAACAAGCGCAGCCGCGAAAGCGCCGAGCGAACCAGAATAAATGTTAAGAAAAAGCTCGGCGGAAACATAGACATAACAAACCGCGTCAAAAAGTTTGTTGATTGCCGCAGCCGTGACACCGAACGCCGCGAATTATATATTGTCGAGGGTGATTCGGCGCTGGGCGCGTGTAAGCTCGGCCGTGACGGCGAGTTCCAGGCAATTATGCCTATCCGCGGAAAGATTTTGAACTGTCTCAAAGCCGAATACGACAAGATATTCAAAAGCGACGTTATTGTTGACCTGATGAAGGTTTTGGGCTGCGGCGTTGAGATTTCGACCAAGCATAACAAAGAATTGAATTCGTTCGATATAAATAACCTGCGGTGGAACAAGATTATCATATGTACCGATGCCGATGTTGACGGCTATCAGATACGAACGCTTGTCCTGACGATGATATATCGCCTTACGCCGAGCCTTATCGAAAAAGGATATGTCTATATTGCGGAATCTCCGCTTTATGAGATTTCATATAAAGACAAGAGCTATTTTGCGTTTGATGAGAACGAAAAGGCGGCAATAACACAAAAGCTTGACGGCAAAAAGTATATCATTCAGCGCAGCAAAGGTCTGGGTGAGAACCAGCCCGATATGATGTGGGAAACAACGATGAATCCCGAAACGCGCAGACTTATCAAAGTTACGCCCGATGAGGCAGAGAAAACACAGCAAATGTTTGACCTTTTGCTCGGTGATAACCTGTCGGGAAGAAAGGATTTTATCGCTACAGAGGGTTATAAGTTTATAGATCTGACGGACGTATCGTGAGTTGTTTTAATTAATAGGAGAGTTTCAAATGCCAAAAAAACCGATTATCGAAAATCAAATAATTACCGAAACATTGGAAAAAAACTATATGCCATATGCGATGAGCGTTATAATATCCCGTGCTATCCCTGAGATAGACGGGTTTAAGCCGTCGCACAGAAAGCTGCTTTATACCATGTATAAAATGGGCTTGCTGACCGGCAACAGAACCAAGTCGGCGAACATTGTCGGACAAACGATGAAGCTAAACCCTCACGGTGACCAGGCAATATACGAAACGATGGTCAGACTGACCGAGGGCAATGGCTCATTGCTCGTTCCGCTCGTTGATTCAAAGGGTAACTTCGGCCGTCAGTATTCAAGGGATATGGCATACGCCGCCGCACGTTACACCGAGGCGAGACTTGCAAAGGTATGTGCCGAGATATTCCGTGATATGGATAAAAACACGATAGATTTTGCCGATAACTATGACGGAACGCTCAAAGAACCGACGCTTTTGCCGACAACCTTTCCGAACATCCTTGCGAACCCGAATCAGGGTATTGCGGTCGGAATGGCATCGAATATATGCAGCTTTAACCTGCGTGAACTCTGTGATGCGACAATCGCCGTGATGAAAAATCCCGATGCCGATTTGTCGGATATAATGCCCGCGCCCGATTTTCCGGGCGGAGGTGAGCTTTTGTATGACCCGGATGAAATGCGCGAGATATACAAAACCGGCCGCGGCAGCTTTAAGGTTCGCGCAAAGTATGAGTATGACAAAAAGAATAAGTGTATCGAGATAAAAGAGATTCCGTATACCGCATCAGTCGAGGCTATTATAGAAAAAATAGTCGATTTGGTTAAAGGCGGCAAGATTAAAGAAATTTCGGATATTCGAGATGAAACCGACCTTCACGGACTCAAACTCACCATAGATTTAAAGCGTGGTGCAGACCCCGAAAAACTTATGGCAAGGCTGTTTAAATCGACACCGCTCGAGGACAGCTTCGGCTGTAACTTTAATATTCTTGTCGAGGGTTCGCCACTCGTTCTCGGTGTGAATGACATTCTTTGCGAATGGCTGAGATTCCGCCGCCGCTGCGTCGAACGCGGAATCGCATATGATATTGATAAAAAGAGCGATAAGCTGCACCTTCTTCAGGGGCTCGAAAAGATTTTACTCGATATTGACAAGGCGATAAAGATTGTCCGCGAAACGGAAGAGGACGCACAGGTCGTACCGAACCTTATGAAAGGCTTTGATATAACACAGATTCAGGCGGAATATGTCGCCGAGATAAAGCTGCGTAACTTGAACAAAGAATATATCTTAAAGCGGACAAAAGAGATAGACGAGCTTATAAAAGAGATTGATGATTTGCGCGCGACTTTGGCGAGTAAGACAAAGATAAATAAGATAATAGAAAAACAGTTAAAAGAGGTAAGCAAGAAATACGGAACGGACAGGCGCACAACAATTGTTTCGGCGGCGGACGTTATGACGGATGTCAATACCGAGGAGGAAATACCCGATTATCAAGTTAAACTTTTCCGCACGGCAGAGGGATATATCAAAAAGATTTCGCTGACCGCGCTGAGAACAAGCGGTGAGCAAAAGCTCAAAGAGGATGACTGCATAATCGAGGAGGTCGAAACATCAAATGCGGGCGAGGTAATATTCTTTGGCGGATGCAGCGCATATAAGATGAAGATAAATGACATTCCGGACGGAAAGGCGAGTCAGCTCGGCGAGTTTATTCCGAACCTTGTCGGGATGGAAGAAAAAGAGGATATTATAGGTATGGTTCTGCCGGGGGATTACAGCGCGGTGCTGTTGTTCTGTTTTGAGAACGGAAAGTGTGCAAAAGTTCCACTTGCGTCATATGCAACCAAGTCGAACCGACGATGCCTTAAAGGCGCATACAGCGACAAGTCACCGACGGTCGGAATGTTCTGTCTGACAGAAGATACGGATATTATGCTTATAAGCTCGGCGGAAAAAGTTTTGTGTGTAAATACAGAAAAAATTCCGCTTAAGACCACAAGGTCAACACAGGGCGTTGCCGTTATGACTTTGCGCAGGAATGCGGTGGTGAGCCGTGTTTGTCTTGCTGAGGACAGCGGCTTTGCCGAACCGAAAAAATACCGCCCGAGAAATATCCCGGCGGCAGGCTCGGCAATCAAGGATGCCGACAAGGGCATAGAACAAATGTCATTTATTTAAAAATATGTTTGCAAATTGTGCATAATAATAGTATAATAGATATATGCGAACGTATAATATACTGCGGCGCGGGATAATTCTTTATCGTGCGCCCGCTTTTTACGAAAGAGGGGAAGATTAAAGTGGAAACTTTTAATGTTGAACTGTCTAAAATTGTGAATAATATGAAACTCGATAAGCTTTATTATCCCGAACACGAGGTTATGATTTCGACCGCGGATTTAAACCGTCCGGGATTACAGATAACGGGATTTTTTGATTATTTTGACCCGCGACGAATACAGGTTTTCGGAATGGTCGAAAACACCTATCTCGCGACACTTACGTCCGAGGAACGCTATAACGTGCTGAGGGCGCTTTTTGAAAAAAAGGTTTCTGCCGTGGTTATGACGAGAAACGGCAATGCGACCCCCGAGATGATGAAGCTTGCCGAGGAATTTGATACTCCCGTTTTGAGAACGGCACAGGCGACATCATATTTTACGAGTACGCTCAATTCGTTTCTTAACGTTGAACTTGCGCCGAGAATAACACGTCACGGCGTTTTGGTTGAGGTCTATGGCCAGGGCGTGTTTATTATGGGCGAAAGCGGTGTCGGGAAGAGCGAAGCGGCGGTTGAGCTTATCAAAAGAGGTCATCGTCTTGTTGCTGATGACGCGGTTGAGATAAAAAAAGTTTCGTCAATATCGCTTGTCGGATATTCGCCCGATATAATCCGACACTTTATAGAGATTCGCGGTATCGGAATTGTCGATGTAAAGAACATATTCGGTATGGGCGCGGTTAAAGAGTCGGAAAAAATCGACCTTATCATTCATCTTAAAACGTGGGAACACGGAAAGCAGTATGACCGCTTGGGGTTGGTCGATGAATACACAAACATACTCGGACTCGATATTCCGTCATTGACGATACCGGTTCGCCCCGGCAGAAATCTTGCCGTTATTTTTGAGGTTGCGGCAATGAATAACCGCCAGAAACGTATGGGATATAACGCCGCCGAGGAATTGAACCGCCGTTTTGCCGAACATCTCGGCAATATGAGCGAAAATTAAATAACGGGGGATGAAACAGTTATGACAGTAAAGGTTGATACGCACACGCATACGCTGGCGAGTACGCACGCATTCGGAACAATTCTCGAAAACACCGCCGCGGCAAAAGAGATGGGTCTTGAAATGATTTGTATGACGGATCACACGCCCGCTCTTCCCGATGCGCCGCATATCTGGCATTTTAATACGTTAAAAAGGTTGCCGAGAGAGATAAACGGCGTTCGTGTTTTGAAAGGTGCAGAGGCGAATCTGCTCGATACAGAGGGGAATATAGACTTGCCGCAGTACCTTCAGGATGAACTCGAGATTATTGTTGCGTCCATTCACAAACCGATTTATATTTGGGATGACAAAACAAGCGTCACAAAAACATACCTCGGTGCAATCAAAAATCCAAACATTACCGTTTTGGGGCATACGGGCGACATACGTTTTCCGTATGATGTTGATACCGTTGCGGCTGCGGCGGCAGAGTATAACAAGTGTATCGAGATAAACAATAATTCCTGTAAGAATCCGCTGAATACGGATTTTTATCTCGAGATAATAAGGGCGTGCAAAAAATATAAAACTTTTGTGGCGGTGTCATCGGATTCGCATACGCCTTTTGAAGTGGGACATTTCGAATATGCTGCGGCACTTCTCGAAAAAGAGAATTTCCCCGAAGAACAGGTTGCGAATAGGGACGCGGCGCGTTTTACGGAATATTTAAAGAAATTGAAATAAAGAGCATCAAGGAGGGCTTTAAAGTTGATAACAAATGTGGTACTAAGGCTTATTGCCGAGGTTGTCGGACGTGCGGCGATTTCGGCAGACGAGCCGATGAGCAGGCATACGACCTTTCGGATAGGCGGTCCTGCGGATATATTGATAGAGCCGCCCGATACACAGCGGCTTGCGGCGGTGTTAAAGCTTATAAAACGCTTTAACATTCCGTATTTTGTAATGGGAAACGGCTCGAACTTGCTTGTCGGCGACAAGGGAATCAGAGGAGCCGTGATAAAGATAGGGAACGGTATGTCCGAATGTGATACGGACGGAACACAAATAACGGCACAAAGCGGAATAAAGCTGTCGAGACTTGCGAATACTGCCTTGAAAAACGGACTTTGCGGATTGGAATTCGCATCGGGAATCCCCGGCACGCTCGGCGGCGCGGTCTTTATGAACGCAGGTGCATACGGCGGCGAGATGAAAGATGTCATATCACACGTCAAGTATGTTTCGTCAAAGGATTGTGAAATTCACACTCTTACGGTGCAGGAATGCTCTTTCGGATACAGAAAGAGCGCGTTTTCGGACGGCGATAAAATTGTTACCGAGGCGGTTTTGAATCTCGAAAACGGAGATATGGATGAGATAAAGGCAAGAATGGCAGAGCTTTCGGCAAAAAGAGCCGAGAAACAGCCGATTGACAAGCCGAGCGCAGGCAGCACGTTCAAACGCCCCGAGGGATATTTTGCCGGCACGCTCATTCAGGACGCAGGGCTTAAAGGATTGAGCATAGGCGGCGCAGAGGTTTCTCAAAAGCACGCGGGTTTTGTAATAAACAAGGGTGGTGCAACCGCCGCGGATGTGAGAGCGCTTATTGAAGAGGTTCAAAACAGAGTTATGATAAAATTCGGTGTGCATTTGGAACCCGAGGTTAAATTTGTCGGCGAATTTTAAAAACACCGTAAATGTATAACGGCGTAATATAAGCCGGAGGTGAATGATAAGATGAAATTTATTATTGTAACGGGATTGAGCGGAGCGGGGAAAACCCAGGTGGTAAAAGCTTTTGAGGATATGGGCGATTATTGCGTGGATAATATGCCGCCCGAATTGATACCCAAATTCGCAGAGATTTATCACAAGAGCGCAAAACCGGATGACTGTGTTGCGCTTGTGTGCGATATACGCGGCGGAGATATGTTCAGAAAGCTCTCGGGAAGCCTTGATGAGCTGTCCGAACTCGGATATGAATATGATATACTCTTTCTCGAGGCATCGGACGAGGTACTTATACGGCGGTATAAAGAAACGCGGCGCGTTCATCCCCTGTCGGGCGAAGGACGGCTTACGGACGGAATTCAAAGCGAAAGAAAGATGCTTGCCGCCGTAAAAGAAAAGGCAACCAAAATAATCGATACAACCTTGCTGACCGCGGCACAGCTCAGACGTCAGATTACGGCGATTTACGGCTCGGAATCAAAGTTCGGCGGAATGTTGGTTCACGTGATGTCGTTCGGATTTAAATACGGCTTGCCGCTTGACGCAGACTTGGTTTTTGATGTAAGGTTCTTGCCAAATCCGTTTTATATTCCCGAACTCAAAGAGCATACGGGGCTTGAGGTATGCATAAGAGATTATGTTATGGAATCCGATGACAGCCGTGAATTTTTGAATAAGCTTGCGGATATGATAAAATTTTTGATTCCGAGATATATAAAAGAAGGCAAGGCACAGCTTGTGATAGGAATAGGCTGTACCGGCGGTCATCACCGCAGCGTAACGATTGCGGAGGAACTCTATCGTGCCGTTGCCGCGGAATATAAAAATGTGATGATTTCGCACAGGGATATTAAAAAAGGAATATAAGTATTGAAATCGGGTGACGAAAAGTATGAAAACCGGAGGATTTAAACCCAAGGTGGTGGCAATAGGCGGCGGCACGGGTCTTTCAACAATGCTGAGGGGTCTTAAAGAATACACGCCGAACATTACCGCGGTTGTTACGGTCGCGGACGACGGCGGCGGCAGCGGACAGCTCCGTGATGAGCTTAAAATGCTGCCCCCGGGGGATATTCGAAACTGTATTCTTGCGCTGTCGGAAACAGAGCCGATAATGGAAAAGCTAATCAGATACAGATTTGACGCGGGAAGCCTTAAAGGACAAAGCTTCGGCAATCTTTTTCTTGCGGCAATGAACGGAATGTACGGCGGCGACTTTGTTGCGGCGGTCAAAAGCGTAAGCGATGTTTTAAAGGTAACGGGAACGGTTCTGCCCGTTACGGATTGTGATACAGAGCTTGTGGCAACCCTCGCCGACGGCAGAGAGGTTGTCGGTGAATCGAATATAGGTAAAGCGATTATTGATTTCAACAGCAGAATATCAAGGGTCAGACTGCGCGCCAAGAACGGCGGCAAAATCAGACTTTTGCCCGATATAAGAGAAAAGCTTGCCGAGGCGGACATAATAACAATCGGACCGGGAAGCCTTTATACAAGTATTCTGTCAACGCTTGCGGCGGATGACCTTGCCGATGCAATATCGGCGGCGGACGCGCCGACGGTTTATATAAACAATATAATGACTCAGCACGGCGAAACGGACGGATACACCGCGTTTGACCATGCCGCGGCGATTACCGCGCATACCTGTGTTGATTTTATCGACTATTGTATAGTAAATTCAAAGCGGATAGATACGCCTATTCTCAAAAATTATGCCGAGGAAGAATCGGCCGAGGTAATTTTGGATGAGGAGAGGTTTAAAAACAGAGGAATAAAACTGATAAAGCGCAATATTGCTGCGCTTATCGACGATAAATATATAAGACACAATCCGACCGCGCTTGCCGAGGCGATAATGGATATTGCGAATATAGAAAGACGGCGCGGCGTGAATATAAGCGAAGAGGGCGTGGTTCTTTATGAACCCAACCGAAAGAAGAACCGCGGCTGAGAGGTGACGGCGATGAAATCTTTTTCGGAACGGACAAAATCCGAACTTTTTAAATATGAAAACACAAGCAGCTGTTGTGATATGGCTGAATTTGCCGGGATGCTTTTGCTCGGCTGTGTGATAAGCAAAAACGAAATTAAGTTTATAACCGAAAATCCAGAGGTTGGCAGCAAGTTTTCGGCTTTGTGCAAAAAGCTCGGCTACTCGGCGGAGGATGCAGGGGCAAAAAATGCGGTGAGGTGCGTTATACAAATAACCGAACCGACCTGTTTAAAACGGATATTTGATGAATTTGAACTCAGAGATGTTGAAACAGGTGTGATACGTTATCGCATTTCGGATGCAATTGTGGCGGATGAGTGCTGTCGCCGTGCCTTTGTCAGGGGTGCGTTTATGGGCGGCGGAACGGTCATTGACCCCAAGAAAAATTATAATCTTGAAATAATCACGCCGTATATGGGGTTGAGCCAAAACCTGATAAAGCTGTTTTCGGAATGTGGCTTTGTGTTCAAGACCGTTATGCGAAAATCCAAATATGTCCTGTATTTAAAAAACGGCGAAGCAATACAGGATTTTTTGTCATACATAGGCGCATACGGCGCACAAATGGAGCTTATCAATATTATGATTGAAAAAGAAATACGAAACGATGTTGTGCGTTCTGTCAACAGCGAATCAGCAAACCTTGATAAGACCATTGTGGCGGCGGTAAGACAGATACAGGCGATAAATATAATAGATGAAAAACTTGGAATAGACGAGCTTCCCGAGGATTTGCGCGAGATTGCAAAGCTGCGCCTTGAAAACAGCGCAATAAGCCTTGGCGAACTCGGAAAGAGGCTGAATCCGCCGCTCGGCAAGTCGGGCGTGAATCACAGGCTTAAAAAAATCGAAGAGATAGCGAAAAGACTTAAAGATGCCTGAAAATAATACGAAAGACAGAGGTGATAAGAATGAGCTTTGTACATCTTCATACGCACACGGCGTACAGTTTGCTCGATGGCGAAGGTACGATACCGAAACTGATAGAGAGGGCGAAAGAACTCGGACAGACGGCAATGGCGATAACCGACCACGGAAATATGTACGGCGTAATAGATTTTTACGAATGTGCCAAACAAAACGGCATAAAGCCGATACTCGGCTGTGAAGTTTATGTTGCGGCACGATCGAGATTCGATAAGGTTCACGACCTCGATTCGCAAAGCTGTCACCTTATTTTGCTTGCCGAAAACGATGTCGGTTATCATAACTTGATGAAGCTCGTATCGGCAGGGTTTATAGAGGGTTTTTATTATCGGCCGAGAATAGATATGGATATTCTGCGCGAACACAACGAGGGAATAATCGCGCTTAGCGCGTGTATGTCGGGCGTGTTGTCGCGCCAGCTGTTATCGGGAAATTATGATGAGGCAAAACGCCGTGCGCAAGAGTTTTTGGATATATTCGGACGCGACAGGTATTTCATCGAGATTCAGGACCACGGAATTTTTGAACAGAAAAAGCTCAACCGTGACCTTATTTCGATTGCGCGTGAGCTGAATATTGATATAGTGGCAACAAATGATATACATTATACGCTCAAAAGAGATGCCGAATACCAAGATGTTCTTATGTGTATTCAGATGGGGAAGACGGTCGATGACGAGGACAGAATGAAGATGGATTGTGACCAACTTTATCTCAAATCCGAGGAAGAAATGACTGAACTTTTTTCGTATATTCCCGAGGCGCTGGAAAACACTCAAAAAATTGCGGACAGATGCAATGTCGAGATTGAATTTGGAAAGTTCCACCTTCCCAAATTCGAGATTCCGAACGGACTTACGGCATACGAATATCTTAAACAGCTTGTTGACCGCGGAATGCGTGAACGTTATCCGAATGCCGATGAAAGCGTTGTTTCGAGAATGCAATATGAACTTGATACAATTTCGCAAATGGGATATATTGATTACTTTTTGATAGTGTGGGATTTTATTCACTATGCAAAGAGTCACGGAATCCCGGTCGGCCCGGGCAGGGGTTCGGCGGCAGGCAGCGTGGTTGCGTACTGTCTGCATATCACCGATGTTGACCCGATAAAGTACAGTCTTATATTCGAGAGGTTTTTGAACCCCGAGCGTGTAAGTATGCCTGATATTGATATTGATTTTTGCTATGTTCGCCGCGGCGAAGTAATAGATTACGTAAATCGCAAATACGGCTCGGATAACGTTGCTCAAATAGTGACGTTCGGAACAATGGCGGCGCGGCTCGCCATACGCGATGTCGGGCGCGCACTGAATATTCCTTACGGCAGGGTTGACGAGGTTGCAAAGCAAGTGCCGAACGAGCTTAAAATGACAATAAAAAAGGCGTTGACGGTGAACTATAAGCTAAAGGAATTATATGATTCGTCGGCAGAGATTAAAAAGCTTATTGATACTGCGATTGAGTTAGAGGGCTTGCCGCGGCACACATCGACGCACGCCGCCGGGGTTGTTATAACAAGCGGCGGAATAGGAAATTTCGTACCTCTGCAAAAAAACGATGATGTCATCACGACCCAGTTCACAATGACAACGATAGAGCGGCTCGGTTTGTTAAAAATGGACTTTTTGGGTCTGCGTACGCTTACCGTTATTCAAGATGCGGTTATGCATATAAAACAGGCGCACGGTGCGGATGTCAATATCGAAAATTTGGATATGGACGATGCCGCCGTGTATGAGATGATTTCACGGGGCGAAACAGACGGCGTATTCCAGCTCGAAAGCGGCGGTATGAAACAGTTTATGAAAGAACTTAAACCGACCTCAATAGAGGATATAATCGCCGGAATTTCGCTGTACCGACCCGGCCCGATGGATTCCATACCGATGTATGTTGCCAACAAAAACAATCCGTCAATGGTAAAGTATAAGCATCCGATGCTTGAACATATTTTGAATATGACGTACGGGTGTATCGTGTACCAAGAACAGGTTATGCAGATTGTGCGTGAGCTTGGCGGATATTCGCTCGGACGTGCGGATTTGGTGCGCCGTGCAATGTCAAAGAAAAAGGCGGACGTTATGCAAAAAGAGCGTCAAAACTTTATCTATGGCACAGACGAGGGCGGCGTTCACGTTGACGGAGCGGTGGCGAGAGGTATTGACGAAAAGACGGCTGCGTCAATTTTTGACGAGATGATGGACTTTGCGTCATATGCGTTTAACAAGTCGCACGCGGCGGCATATGCGGTGGTGGCGTACAGAACGGCATGGCTTAAATGTCACTATCCGGTTGAGTTCTTTGCGGCTTTGCTTACATCATTTATCGATAACGCGTCTAAAATTTCAAAATATATCGAGGTGGTAAAGCGTCTGGGAATAGAGATGCTGCCGCCGTCAATCAATAAAAGCGGAAAGGATTTTTCGGTTGATAACGGCTGTTTGAGATTCGGTCTTGCGGCGGTAAAGAATGTTGGCGGCGCGGTCGTTGACGAAATCGCCGCCGAACGTGAAACGGGCGGAGATTTTATCGGACTTACTGATTTTTGTAAGAGAATGGTTTCGCGAAAGATGAACAAGCGTGTTGTCGAAAGTCTTATAAAATGCGGCGCGTTTGATGAATTCGGATTAAAACGCGCACAGCTCTTCCGCGCATACGAAAGAGTTATGGACGATGCGCAATACGCGGCGAAAAACACGATGCCGGGACAACTCGATATGTTTTCGATGATGAGCGGAGAGGCTGAAAGGAATGCCGATAACTTTGAGGATTGCAGAGAATTTCCCGAGACCGAGCTTCTCGCAATGGAAAAAGAGAGTATCGGAATGTACGTTTCGGGGCATCCTCTCGACAGCAAGGCTGCGGCGGTTCGCGCCGCGTCAACGGCAAGTATTTCTGATATTATCGAGAACGAGGACAAACGGTTTAATATCGGCTCTCAGGTGACGGTTTCGGGAATAATAACAAAGGTTCGCAACCAGCTCACCAAAAAAGGCGATATGATGCGCTATGTTGAGTTTGAGGATTTGACGGCGAGTATGGAGGTAATAATCTTTCCGGGTCAGCTCAGACGTTTTGCGGATATTGCCGTTGAGGGAAGCATAGTGACGATAAGCGGCAACCTCGACATATCCGATGATGCTCCGCCGAAATTAAGGCTTGAAGATATGCGTATGCTTGATGAAATGGCGCGCAGGAGAGCAAGGCTCTATTTGCGCCTTGATTCGACCGACACGGTTGTGCTGAACGAGGTAAAGCGAATATTAAAAGCCGAAAGCGGCGATGTTTCCGTTGTGATAAAATATTCGGATAACGGACAGGTTGTTGCTGCGCCGAAATCAATGATGGTCAAAAGGAATGACGAAAGAACAGAGATATTAAAAAAGCTGCTGGGTGACGAAAATGTGCGTTTGGTCGAGAAATAATTCGGAAATTCGGATGGTGTGATTATGGATAAAAAAAGTGAGTATAATATAATTGTCAAAGATACCGTAACATCAACAAATTCGGTTCTGAAAGAAATGGCGAAAGACGGCTGTCGCAAAAAGACGGTGCTTATCGCGAATTGTCAGACCCAAGGCAGGGGAAGGCTCGGAAGGAGCTTTTATTCGCCGCCCGACAGCGGTCTTTATATAAGCTTGCTTTTGCCGTATAATTCCGATTCGGAATATCACGTAACGCTTACCGCCGCGGCGGCGGTCGCGGTGAGCCGTGCGATAAAATCGACGGTGAACATCGACACAAAAATAAAGTGGGTCAATGACTTGTATGTCGGTGATAAAAAGGTCTGCGGTATACTTGCCGAGGCGGTGACAAATGCGCAAACGGGACGGCTCGACGCGGTTGTTTTGGGCATCGGAATAAACTGTACAACCGACAGCTTTCCGAGTGATGTAAAAAATGCGGCGGCGCTTTCGAAAAAAGGCGGCACGTTTCCAAAACGGCGGCTTGCCATGAATATAATAGATGAGGTTGAACGAATCTCGGACGGTGCGGATTTTATTGATGAATACAGGTCAAAGTCGATGGTCTTGCATAAACGGATAAAAATATTAAATACCGACAAAGAGGCATATGTAAAAGATATTGACAACAGCGGAGGGTTAGTGGTAGAATATGATAACGGAGAATCCGAGATTTTAAACACAGGTGAGATAAGTATAAGATTGACAAAAATTTAAAAGAAAAAGGAGAGGTAATAATGTTTAGAAATTTTATTGAAGACCGAGAGGAGTTTGAAAAATTGGAACGCCAAGGTAGCTTTTGGCGGTGTGCGGCGGCAATATCGGCGGTTGTTGCGGCTCTTGCGGCGATTTGCGCGCTTGCGACAAAGCTGCAAAATTTAAAGTATAAAGAAAAGCTGATTGAGCTTAGCGAACGGTTCCCGAATACTCCCGAACAAGAGGCGGAGCTTGAAGAAATACGCAAGCGTGAATGGGCGGCGGCTCATTCGCCCTCAAATCGCCGGACAACGGAAGAACGCCTGGCTGAAAATCGTGTGACGGAAGAAATGTAATAAAACAGCGACAATATGCCAAACGGGGCTGTTTGAATTGTTCAAACAGCCCCGTTTGTGTGTCATATTTTAAAGGTAAGATTGAGAATTTGAAAGCAAGATACAACATATTGTGCCTGTTCGTGGCTTGCTGTACAAATATAGTATATACCATTGGAAATGAATTGTCAATACTTATTTTAGAATATATAGAATTTTTTAACTTATAGGACATAAATCAAGGCGTGAAAAAGCAAAAAACGATTAAGCCGCAGGCGGCGGAAACGCGGTGCAAAGCGCGTTTGAAAATACAATTTATAAATTTTCAAAATATTTTGAAAAAAGTTGAAAAAAGTCTTGAAATTTTTCCCGATATATGATATACTAATATCTATCGGACAAAAACGGATGATGTTTTATTATATATCGAGGAATTGCGGATTGATATAATACAAACATTGTACATAACTTTAAATTATTATCTCGCAGATACGAGGAGGAAGTAAAAATGAATTTAGCTTTAACAATAATCCATGTGGTGATTTCGCTGGTACTGGTTGTGGTTGTTTTGATGCAGCACGGAAAGCAACAAGGTTTGTCGGGTGCAATTGCCGGCGGTGCGGAAACGTTCTTCGGAAAGAATAAAGGAAGAACCATTGACGCAATGCTCAAAAAGTTTACGGCTGTTTTGGCTGTTCTCTTTGTCGCAAGCTCAATCGCGCTTACGGTTATAAGCGTAAACCAAAACAAATCCACGGCAACCGAGTCACAACCGACAGAGCAGACCGGACAAGCCGAAAGTGCGGACGGCTCGGCGGCTCAGCAACAGGTATCTCTCGATGAGAACGGAAACCTTGTGGATGCTAACGGCAACGTTGTTATGACCGCAGACCAGGTTAAGCAACAGCAAGAGGCGGCGGCAAGCCAAGACGCGGCATCGGGTGATAACAATGCTGAAAATGCAACAGCCGAGAACACCAATAATGCCGATAATGCCGATGCGAATAATGCGGATTCACAGGATAAGCCTGCTGAATAAACATTTGTATAATTGACTTGAATAAGAGATTAAATGGGAACAGCGAATGTGTTGTTCCCATTATTCATATTTTAAAACAGATAGGCGGTATGAGAATATGAAAACAAACCGGAAAACGGATTCAAATACTGAAAACACCAAAAAGAGTGATGGCAAAATTACGCTCAAAAAGATAATAGGTCACTTTAAAACAATAACACGGCATCGGCATACCGTTATTGCGCACAGCCGCCTCGCAGGGATTTTGTTTCAGGGGCTGCGCCACGATTTATCAAAGTACAGCCCGACGGAATTTATCCCGGGCGCGAGGTTTTACTGCGGAGACAGGAGCCCGAACGAAGAGGAACGCGCACTTTACGGATATTCGGCGGCGTGGCTGCATCATAAAGGCAGAAACCGACATCATTTTGAATATTGGTCTGATTATAATGTAAAGACCAAGGAATTCGGACCTGTGCCGATGCCGCCAAAATATATCGCAGAAATGTTTTGTGACAGAGTTGCGGCGAGCAAGATTTATCAGGGCAAAAAGTATACGGATAAACATCCGCTTGAATATTTTATGAGATCAAAAGGCAGACGACCGATTGATCCGAATACATCGGATATGATCGAAGGACTGTTGAGAACACTTGCCGAGGACGGCGAGGATGCTGCTTTCGCCGCTGTCCGCAAGATGCTTAAAGAAAGCAAGAGCGCGAGGTGATTGCCTTATGATGGTAAGCGAAAAAGAATTTATGTTCAGACACAAATTTACCAAAGGTGCGGAAAACGAGAATTATCACTTGCATAACCACTCGAATTCGTATGAGATTCTTTTGTATATATGCGGTGATGCGGAATTCGTTGTCGAGGGCAGCCGTTATAAAATGTCACCGTATGACATAGTGATTGCATCGGATTTTGAAGTGCACCTTATGGACCACAAATCAAAAAAAGATTATGAACGGATAGTTATAAACGTTGATAAAAGCTTTTTTACCAATCACGGCTGTGAAAATTATAAAAAGGTTTTTATAGAACGTGTTCTGGGTGAAAATAATCTGATTCCTTATGAAACGGCAAAACAGGCGGGTCTGATTGACGCGCTGTTTCGAATCGAGGAATATTTGAGCGATTATGCGGATTTGGGTGTTGCGGCGAGCGCGGCGTTTACCGAATTTTTGTATATGCTCAATCGTGTCGGTATGACGGACACAAAAGAGGACAAGCCATATAAAAAGAATGAACAGATTAAATCCGTTATACTTTACATAAACGAACATTTGACCGAATCTTTATCATTGGATGTGATTTCGAATGAATTTTATATATCCAAAGGGCATCTGTGCCGAATTTTTAAGGCAAGCACGGGATATACGCTGAATAATTATATCGCGTATAAGCGCCTTTTGTACGCACGCGAGCTTGCGACAACGGGAATGTCGTGGACAAATGCAAGCATAGAGGCAGGGTTTGGAAATTATTCGAATTTTTATCGGACGTATGTACGCACTTTCGGCGTTCCGCCGAGAAAATCATAATTTAGGCATAAAAAAGCTCCCTCAAAACGGGAGCTTTTAAAATTGACGTATTCATTTCAAAACGAAAATATTTTGTCTTTATTTTGCATATTCAACGGCGCGCAATTCGCGGATAACGTTGACTTTAATCTGACCGGGATATTCCATCTCGTTTTCAATCTTTTTAACGATTTCCTTTGCCATCAAAATTGTCTCGTCATCGTTGACCGCATCCGATTTAACCATTATGCGGACTTCGCGGCCTGCTTGAATTGCAAATGACCTTTCAACGCCTTTGAAAGAATTTGCGATTTCTTCAAGGGTTTCGAGTCTCTTGATATAAGATTCGAGGTTTTCGCGTCTTGCGCCCGGTCTTGCGGCGGAAATTCCGTCGGCAGCCTGAATGAGACAAGCCTCGATTGTTTTCGGCTCAATATCGCCGTGGTGCGCCATAATGGCGTTGATAACCTTGTCGTTTTCTTTATATTTTTTGGCGATGTCGCCGCCGATAGTAACGTGAGAACCCTCAACCTCGTGGTCAACGGCTTTGCCTATATCGTGCAAAAGACCGGCTCTCTTGGCGAGAGTGACATCCGCACCGAGTTCGCCTGCCATAAGCCCGGCGATGTGCGCAACCTCAATCGAGTGCTGAAGAACATTTTGTCCGTAACTTGTTCTGTATTTAAGTCTGCCCAACAGACGAATAAGCTCGGGGTGAAGTCCGTGAACGTGTGTTTCAAACGACGCGCGTTCACCCTCTTGTTTAATAACGTTGTCAACCTCTTTGGTCGATTTTTCAACCATTTCTTCGATTCGGCCGGGGTGAATTCTGCCGTCCGTGATAAGCTTTTCGAGCGAACGGCGGGCGATTTCTCTGCGAACGGGGTCGAATCCCGAAAGAATAACCGCCTCGGGCGTATCGTCAATGATAAGGTCAACGCCCGTAAGGGTTTCAATCGTTCTGATGTTTCTTCCCTCACGGCCGATGATGCGGCCTTTCATTTCATCGTTTGGCAAGGGTACAACCGAAACGGTTGTTTCGGTAACGTGGTCCGCCGCACAGCGCTGAATCGCGCCGGTAATAATCTCTCTTGCCTTTTTCTCGGCGTCCTCTTTTGTTTGTTCCTCAATGTTCTTGATAAGAACAGCCTTTTCGTGAACCAAATCCTCTTCAACCTGTTTGAGCAAGTATTCCTTTGCCTGTAACTGGCTGAAATCGGCGATTTTTTCAAGCTGTGCCATTTGCAGCTTTTTAACTCTTTCGATTTCTTCCGAAATTTTTTCGGTATCAGCGAGTTTCTGTTGAATTTCTTCTTCTCGTTTTTCGATGTGCTGTGTCTTTTTATCTATTGTATCTTCTTTTTGCTGTACTCTTCTCTCTTGTCTTTGAATATCGTTTCTGCGTTCCTTGATTTCTCTGTCAAGCTCGTTTCTGAGCTTATGTATTTCTTCTTTTGCTTCGATTAATTTTTCTTTTTTAATATTGTTTGCATTCTTTTTTGATTCGCTTTCGGCACGCTCGAGAATACGCTTTGCCTCTTCTTCCGCGCTGCCTATCTTGCTTTCCGCAAATTTCTTTCTGTAATTATAGCCGTATTTGAACGAAAGAAACATACCTGCGATTGCAACAACAACCAAAATCAAACACACAATTATTCCTGTTGTCCCTATTTCCGACACCTCCTGTAAAATTTAATGACCTGAGTCAAGTTTTTTAACAGCATACGCTGTTGTGACATTATCGTATAACCGAATCCGTTCGCAAAACCGAATACGGTTTCCAATTATTAAAATCAAAGAATTGTAAAGCAATTTGTATAGCATTAACTTTTCATAGAAGCATACCCTTTAATTTTACTATCTTTACGACAAAAAGTCAAGTGTTTTTTTGGTTTTTAAACAAATTTTGAACATTTTGCAATATAAAAAAGCAAATACGGCTATTAAAGTATAAATCGATGGCGTTTAATCTCAAAATATCCGCGTGTTTTTTTAAAAAAAGTCTTGTTTATTTGAATTATTTATGGTATAATATAATTATATAATTATGCGCAAAAAGACATTTTTTACCGCACTTGTGATTAATGTCGGATTTTGATAAACAAGAGGAGTAAAAGGCTATGAGATTTTTATGTGAGCAAAAGGCGCTCAACGATGCCGTTAGTATGGTTTCGAGGGCGGCATCGGGTAAAAGCGTGCTTCCCGTATTGGAGGGCATATACATAAAAGCGGACGAAAAAGGGGAGATAACCCTTATCGGAAACGATATGGAAATCGGCATCGAGGCAACAATTGACGGAGAGGTAATGCAGAGCGGCGAAATAGTTATAAACGCCAAAATGCTCAGCGGAATCGTTCGCTCTCTCGGCGGCGACAGCGTAAGCATAGAGACAAACGAAAATAATCTTATGCTTATCAAAAGCGGCGGCGCGAAGTTCGAAATTGCCGGTATGCAAACCGATGAGTTCCCCGGATTACCGTTTGTTGACCCCGAATATTCGATAAGTATTCCGTCGGGAATCTTAAAGGATATGATAGACAAGACGGGTTTTGCCGTTTCAACACTCGACAGCAACCCAATACTTATGGGCTGTCTTTTAAAAATCGAAAAGAGCGGTCTTACAATGGTGGCGCTTGACGGCTTTCGTTTTGCAATGTGCAAGACCGATATGGAAAATGATTTTGATGAAAAGTCAATGATTATCCCCGAAAAATCGCTTAACGAACTCGGAAGGATTATCGGCGAGGATACAGAGGTTAAAATAAATGCCACATCGCGGAACGCAATCTTTATGTTTGATAACTGTAAGCTCGTTACGCGCCTTATCGAGGGAAATTATATAAATTATGAAAACGTCATCCCGACGGATTATAAGTTTGAGATGGTTATGGAAACGTCAAAGTTCCTCGAATCCATTCAAAGAGTGTCGCTTATCATAGTAAACGATAACGTTAAAAGCCCGGTTAAGTTTAACATTGCCGACGGGAATATCAATATATCCTGTTCGACGGCGGCAGGCAACGTTGATGACAATATTGCCGTTGATACAGGTGATGAATACCTTGAAATAGGATTCTATAACCGATATTTGTTAGAGGCACTCAGGGTGATAGACGATGAAACAGTCAAGGTAAGGTTCAACACCGACCGCACGCCTATGGTGCTTATGCCCGAGAGCGGCGACGAATATTTGTATATAATTTATCCGCTCAGACTTCATGCAGACTAATATGCGGCTGTTCGGCGGAAAGGGGGCGTGCCGATGAAAGCGCTGAAGCTCAGCCTTACGGATTTCAGAAATTATGAGAGACAGGATATAGAATTCGGTGACGGCGTAAATATTATTTTCGGTGATAACGCCCAGGGCAAGACGAATATATTAGAGGCGGTATATTTTTTCGCAATGGGAAAGTCGAATCGCGCAAGGCGCGACGCAGAGCTTATCCGTCACGGTGCGCCGCGAGCCGAGATTTCTCTTGAATTCGAGGATTCGGTTAAAACGAACTTGCTTACGGCGGAGATTTACAGAGACAAGCGAAAAAAGATTTCGATAAACGAAATTCCTATTCGCAAAAACAGCGAACTTGTCCGCAGATTTAATGTGGTGTATTTCGGCCCGGAATATTTAAGCCTTGTAAAAGACGGGCCGGCGATGCGGCGCAGAGGAATAGATATTTTAATCAGCCAGATAAAACCGGGGTATCTCGGTGCACTCGGCGAACTCAGAAAGATTATCGAGAGCAAGAATGCGCTTTTGCGTATGGAACATCCCAACATTACCATGCTCGATATTATGGATGAAAAGCTTGCGGAGATTTCGGCGAACATAATCTTGTGCCGTGCTCTGTACATAAGCCGTCTCGAACGGCTTGCGCAGGCGATACAGTCGGATATTTCGGACGGTGCCGAAAATCTTGAAATGCGGTATAACTGTTGTATCGGTGATGTAAGCGGCCTTGATACGGCGGGAATTTGTACGGCGGTAAAAAATAAGGTTTCTGAATCGCGCACGCGCGAAATTCGCCTGCACGAATCGGTAATAGGTCCGCACCGCGAGGATATAGGCTTTTATATAAATGACAAAGAGGCAAGACTTTATGCGTCACAGGGTCAGCAAAAGACAATCGTTATGGCGCAAAAGCTCGCTGAGGTCGAGCTGATAAAAGCCGAAACGGGCGAAAAGGCTGTTTTGCTGCTCGATGATATAATGAGCGAGCTTGACCGCCGCCGCCGCGATTATATCCTAAGACACATTCGTGACACACAAATAATGATAACCTGTACCGACACTGACGGAACAGAGGTTCCCGATGACGCGGTAAGAATAAAGGTTGAAAACGGCAGAGCCGAGCGGACGGATTGTTCGGCAGAGCCGTAAGTTTACAAACGAAAGAAGGTTGACGGGGTTGTATATTCATTTGGGAAACGGAGTAATAGTAAATTCGTCCGATGTTATAGCGATAATGGATTTGGAAAGCACATCGATGTCGGCGAACACGCGAGAATTTCTGAAAATTGTCGAGGAAGAGGGCTTTGTCCGCAGCGTATCGGATGAAATCCCGAAAACCTTTATCGTATGCGAGATTGACGGACAATCGGTTGTCTATATATCGAACATATCGTCACGCGCCCTTATGGGCAGGACAGAAAAATATAAGTAAAGGATGAAAACGCTTTGCCGCAAGGCAAAAACCGAAAATAAACATAAGCGGAAAACACGAAAAATTAACAGGAGTTGATAATATTGGCAGAAGAACATATTAATGAACAAAACACGGTCGGGGAAAATAATGCTCCGACGGAGAACACGAAAACCGAAACTGGTCATATTTCGCTGACGGAAGAGCATATGACAAGCGTTATGTCGGGTACGGAGTATGACGAAAACCAGATTCAGGTGCTCGAAGGCTTAGAGGCTGTCAGAAAAAGACCGGGTATGTATATCGGTTCGACATCATCGAGAGGTCTGCACCATTTGGTTTATGAAATCGTGGATAACTCTATCGATGAGGCGCTTGCAGGATTTTGTAAGCACATCACCGTTGACATAGAACCCGATAATTCAATCACGGTAGCGGATGACGGCCGCGGTATCCCGGTCGGAATTCATCCCAAAATGGGAATCCCGGCGGTAGAAGTTGTTTTCACGGTGCTGCACGCCGGAGGTAAGTTCGGCGGCGGCGGATATAAAGTTTCGGGCGGTCTGCACGGCGTTGGTGCGTCTGTTGTTAATGCCCTGTCGGAATATCTCGAGGTTGAGATATATCACGAGGGTCAGGTGTACTATCAAAAGTACGAACGCGGCAACAGCTGCGGCGCGCTTAAAGTAGTCGGCACGACCGATAAAACCGGAACAAAGGTTCATTTTAAGCCGGACGGCGAAATCTTTGAAGATTTGGTTTATGACTTTGACACGCTTTTGCTGCGTTTGCGCGAACAGGCATTCCTGAATGCAGGCGTTCATATTACGCTTACGGACAAGCGTGACGGCGTAGCCGAGGATAAACAGGTCGCCGATATGGTATATGAGGGCGGTATCAAGGAATTTGTTACCTATATAAACCGTAACAAAGAGCCGATTCACCCCGATGTAATATATGTAAACGCGGTTCGCGAGAATTCAGAAGCAGAGGTTGCCCTGCAATATAATGACGGCTATACCGAAAACATAATCAGCTTTGCCAATAACATCAATACTACCGAGGGCGGTACGCACGAGGCAGGCTTTAAAGCCGCGCTGACAAAGGTTATTAACGACTATGCACGCCGTTATAAATTCTTAAAAGACGGCGATGATAATTTAAAGGGCGAGGACGTCCGCGAGGGTCTTGCGTGCATTATAAGCGTTAAAGTTACCGAGGCACAGTTCGAGGGTCAGACAAAGACCAAGCTCGGTAACAGCGAGATGCGTTCAATCGTTGATAAGATGGTGAACGAAAAGCTGACCGAATTTTTTGAAGAAAACCCGGCAGTTGCCAAGATAATTGTTGATAAGGCTCTGACCGCGTCAAGAGCGAGAGAGGCGGCAAAGAGGGCGAGAGAGAATACACGCCGCAAGGGCGCGCTCGAAAGCTCGTCCCTGCCCGGAAAGCTTGCGGATTGTTCCGACAGAGATAATACTTATACCGAAATATATATCGTCGAGGGAGACTCGGCGGGCGGTTCGGCAAAGCAAGGCCGTGACAGACGTTTCCAAGCGATACTTCCGCTTTGGGGTAAGATGCTGAATGTTGAAAAAGCAAGAGTTGACAAGGTATACGGAAACGATAAACTTACGCCGGTTATCACTGCACTCGGTGCAGGATTCGGCGAGGACTTTAACCCCGAAAAGCTGCGTTATGGCAAGATAGTAATAATGGCGGATGCAGATGTCGATGGGGCGCATATCCGAACTCTGCTTTTGACATTCTTCTTCAGATTTATGCGTCCGCTTATAGAAGAAGGTCACGTATATATCGCACAGCCGCCGCTTTATCGAATTTCGAGAGGAAAGAATAACCACCGCTATGCGTACAGCGATGCGGAGCTTAAAAAAATTCTTGCGGAAATGGGCGAGGGCAGACAGCCTGTTATTCAAAGATACAAGGGTCTCGGTGAGATGAACCCCGAACAGCTTTGGGAAACGACAATGAATCCCGAAACGAGAATAATGCTGCGCGTGGATTTAGAGGACGCACGTCAGGCGGACGAAACCTTTACCATACTTATGGGCGATAAGGTTGAGCCGAGACGTAAGTTTATCGAGGATTATTCATCAACGGTAGAAAACCTCGACATCTAAAATCGGCGCAAAAGCCCGATTATACAGGAGGCAATTTATGATTAAGATAGAAAAAGCTCGGGTGATGAACCTCGAAGGCGCGATAAGGGGTGCGCGAAACCCGATGAACAGCTGGAACAGGTCCGACAGCCGATATGATTCCGACGGGAATTATATATTGGGCGAGAATGATTTGGGTCTTGCAATTCGCCTGTGCCGTGCCGGGTCGGATCACCGAAAGTTCATTCGCCAGATATTGGTGTCGGTGGATATTACCGCGCCGCTTTATTGGTGGAAGGAATTCGATACATACAAGGTTGCGACCGTTGCGAATTCGACAAGCACAATGCATAAGATTCACAGCAAGCCGTTCGAGGCTGACGATTTCAGCAACGACCATATGTCGGATGCGGCACTTGGCGCGCTGGATACGCTTATGGAATTTCTCGAACAACAGCGTTTAAAGTTTGTCGAAACAAAGGATAAGTCATATTGGTATGACATTATCCAGCTCTTGCCCGAGAGTTATAACCAAAAGCGCACAATTACTATGAATTATGAGAATCTTTTGAATATGTATTATGCGCGCAAAAATCATAAACTTGACGAGTGGCATACATATTGCGACTGGATTTTGAGCCTTCCTTATACAAAAGAGCTGTTTCTGCGCGAAAGCGATTAAACCGCGTATCAAAAAAGAAAAAATGTATACTTATTTGTAAAAATATTTTTATATTTTTGCAATAAGTATTGACAAAGTTAAAAAAATATATTATTATAAATTCATATCCGAAAAGGGTAATTATCAAAGGTGAGGTGAAACAAAATGGCATATACAATTAACGATGATTGCATTATGTGCGGTGCTTGCGCAAGCGAATGTCCCGTATCATGTATTTCTGAGGGCGACAGCAAGTATGTTATCAATGCTGATGAATGTATTGACTGCGGCACTTGTGCGAGCGTATGTCCCGTGGGCGCACCCCAGGAATAATTATTGAATGTGATTTATAAAAATGCTGCGTCACTTTGGTGACGCGGCTTTTTTTCGGAATATATACGATGAAACGGGGCTTAAAATAACAATGAACAAAGAGATTTTTTTGAACGGAATGACAGAGCTGTCGGCGGATATAACGAACGAACAAACCGAAAAATTTGCAAGGTATTCAAGCTTGCTTGTCGAGTGGAATAAAAAAATGAATCTGACCGCGGTCACGGACGATAACGGAATATCGGTGAAGCATTTTTTGGATAGTGTTTTGCCGATTTATCATACCGATTTGAATAAATGCCGAACGATAGCCGATGTCGGAACGGGCGCGGGCTTTCCGGGGATTCCGCTTGCGATAATGCTTTCGGATGTGAAATTCACATTGATTGATTCGTTGAATAAACGTGTGACATTTTTAAAAGAAGTCTGTGCCGAGCTTAACCTCAATAATGTTGAGTGTATACACGCACGCGCCGAGGAACTCGGCAAGACGGCACAGTTCCGCGAGAAATTTGATGCAGTTGTGTCGCGCGCGGTTGCGAATATGACGGTCTTGTGCGAATATTGCTTGCCTTATGTAAGGGTCGGCGGCGAATTTATCGCGCTTAAATCAGAGGGATGTGAGGACGAAATATCGGCGGCAAGGCCGATGATAGGCACTCTCGGTGCAAAAATCGAGAGCGATATGACTGTTCCCCTGCCTCAAAGCGATATTGTGCGGCGGCTTGTCGTAATAAAAAAGATAAAAAATACACCCGATAAATTTCCGCGCCGTGCGGATAAAATCAAAAAGGCGTCTCAATCGTGAGATGCCTTTTGGGGTATCAATATTCCAAAATTTTAAATTTCTGTAAAATTTTCTTGAAAATGAAAATAAAATGTGTTATAATTATTATGCTATATACTTAAAATATAATATAATGAAATTTTTGTATCTTTTCGGCTATGTGGGATATGCTTTTTTGGATAAAAGCGTATAATCTCTGATTTTCCTACATAACCGATGGATATTTTAAGTGTATAGCAGCCTTAATTCAGAGAAAGTGCGTTTTTTATGCATAACTCTGTTATTGAGGGGTTATGCATTTTTTAATGCGAAAAAATTATATTGCATTTTTAAGACAAATGTGGTATAATTTGTATGTCACATAATCTAAAATTTAATACAGAGACAGTATCCGTAAGAGATATTTAAAGTTGGCATATTTACTTTTGGTAAAAATGCGAGCTTAACTTTCGTTTGCCGACTTTATATCCTTTTATGAATACAGCAAAATGAATTTTAGATTGTGTGACAACTTTCAAAGCGTGCATTTTTCGGTGTGTTGCTTTGAAAGGCAACACACTTTTTTAATTTATGGAGGGAGTTTTTAAAATGAAAACAAAGCTCGGGTCGGACAAGACCCAAAAATCAACACATCAATCATTAACAAAACCGTTCGGTAAAAAGTTTATGTCGTTTGTGCTGTGCATTTGTATGCTAACGGCAATGCTTTCGGCAATGCCGTCTGCGGTCTATGCGGAAACGACAATAAATCGTGCCGAATGGATTTCGAGCCTTGTAACGGCGTTCTCTATGTCGGTCGATGACGAATCGACAATGCCGGACAACTATTTTTCGGACATAACGACCGATACACCGTATTATCACGATATTTTACTTGCCGTTGAGTTCGGCGTAATTGACTTGGGGGCAGGCGAAGCGTTTGAACCGGAGAAACCGGCGACAAGAGAATTCGCCGCGCATACATTAAATTTTTGTCTTAAATTTCAACTCGAAGAAAAACAGTATACATATAACGAATCATCGGATGTATCATATCCCGATGATATTCAGGTTGCAATAAACCGCGGCTGGTTTAATCTTTCGGATAACAATTTTATGCCGCAGCAAGGCATAACAAAGGCGGAATCAGATGTTATGCTGGGCGATGCAAAAACGATTGTCTCGGGTCAGGCGATAAATTCCGAATACGAAAGCAAGTATGAATTCGGCGAGGGCGTAAAGGTCATTCCCGAAACGGTCAATACTTCGATTGCGACGGATTATACCGTTACGATTACCGATTATGAGTGTAACATAAACGCCGGTGATATTTTTGTTGTATACTCAGCCGGAATCCCGGTGGCATTAAAAGCAATTTCGATTGAAAAAAATGAAAATGTAACAACCGTTTCGGCAACGGCGGACGGTACGGAAAACGTTGTTACATCTGTTGACAGCGAGGGCGTTGCGGAATTTGACCTTGAAAATTTTGAAACGAACGATGTTGAGACATATTCCATAACCGATATTGAAACACACGAAACAAGCGAAATGCAAATCAGCCTTCAGAGTATCAACTATGACAAAAAGGCGAAAAAGCTGACCGCGACAAAAGAAATTAAGGTCAGCGGAACATCTAATGCCGGTTCGATAACGGTTGAGGTCAGCGATTTAAAACTTTATCACAAAGAGAATACAAAGAGCGGTGACTATATGGCGTATATTCAGGGTAACACCTCGGTCACAAAGAGTATCTCTTTTGACATCGGTAATTATGTGGGAATACCAAGCTCTATAACCCTCGGATATATCAATGTCGGCGGAATAGGAAACGTATCTCTCAATATTGACATTTCGATAAAAGGCGGTATGTCATCGAATGAAACAGGAGTAATAACCACGGGCTTTTCCTATGCAAGAAATGACGGCTTTCGTCTTATAAACGGTTATAAAAAGACGGCATATTCATTTACGGCTGAAGCAGAGGTTAAAGTCGGACTGACACTTTCGGCAAATATTGACCTTGTTGTTATGAGCGGAAGAATCTGGGCAACGGTCGGCGTTAAAGGCTATTTTAAGTTTAAGGATTATACATATGTTGACGGCGAGCGCCCTCTGCAATGCAAAACAATAGGTGGGTTTTTGTATGCAAATGTCGGAGCAAGCGCAAGTATAAATTACTTTATTGATAAAAAGTCTTGGAGCAAAACCGTTGATATTTACACCGAAAGCAACAGCCCGATAAGAGTTTATTATCATTATGAGGATAATCAGCTTGTGGACTGCTGCACAAGGGGCAAGGATAATAACGAAGCGTATATAAAATACACAACACATACCAACTCGGCGTATTTTAACCCTTCGCCGAGCTACGGACAAGGCTCATATACAGGCGGTGACGGAACAACCACCACCCTTTGGACATATACAACAGATAGTGAGGGCAATGCAACTATAACGGGATATAAAGGCAGTGCGTCATCACTTGCAATTCCGTCAACAATTGACGGATATACTGTGACAGGGATTGGGTATCGGGCATTTGAGAATAATAAAAATATTAGAAGTGTAGCAATATCTGATAGTGTAACAAAAATAGATGCAGGCGCATTTTCAAATTGCACAAATCTTAAATCAGTAAAATTATCTAAAAACCTGTCTTTTTTAGGAGATATAGCATTTCATAATTGTAAACAGCTGAATAATATTGAGATTCCGGCTTCGTTAAAGCGTGTGAGTAATGAGGGATATTCAGATAGTGGAGCGTTTAGTGGATGTACAGCATTGGAAAATGTTACGTTTGAAGACGGGATAACTATGATACCACAATATTTGTTTAAGAATTGTCCGGGAATAAAACAAATAAACATACCGGATACAGTGGTTGAAATTAAATATAGAGCATTTGAAAAGTGTATAAATTTAAGTTTAGTTGATATACCCGATAATATGACAACAATTGGAGACCATGTATTTGAAAATTGTACTGCCTTGAAAGAAATTGATATACCCGATAGCGTTACAGGTATGGGTGAATATATTTTTTCGGGTTGCACAAGTCTTGAAAAGGTAAAACTACCTAATGCAATTCAAAATATCATGGCAGGCACATTCTATAATTGCAAAAAGCTAAAAGATATTGTCCTACCCGAAACGGTAACGGCAATCAGACAAAACGCTTTTTATGGTTGCGCCTCCCTGCCTTCAATTAACTTGCCTGACGGATTGCAGACAATAGAGGATAACGCATTTTATGAGTGCAAAGCATTGACCGATATTACAATTCCGAAAAATGTAACATCTATCGGCTCAAAGGTCTTTTATAACTGTGATGGGTTACAAAAGGCTGTTATAAATGCTTCGGGAACAGTAGGCAGTCAGGCATTTTATGACTGCGACGCGCTGACAAGCCTTACACTTTCGGACGGCATAACCCAAATAGGCTCAAGTCTTTGCTACGGCTGCGACGCGCTGACTGATATAAAATTCGGAAAATATATAACCGAAATACCCGATTCGGCTTTCAGAAAATGCGCCGCTCTGCAAAGTGTAACTCTGCCGAGATTTTGCAAAACGGTTGCGGCAAATGCCTTTGCCGAGGATACAAAGCTGACAGAGGCATATGTTCCGGTGAGCGTTTCGAGCATACAGTCAAATTCATTTTCATATCCAAAGAAAATGACGATGTACGGAAAAGACGGCAGCTATGCACAGGAATATGCGTCAAACAGAAAGATGACATTCAGCGCGGTTAATGCGCCGATAAGCGGATTCAGCTTTGCGGATAATACGCTGATGGTTGACAGATACAAGACATTTACAGAGCCGCTGAATATTTCGCCCGATTTTGATACCGATACAATCACGTTTACATCATCGAATACCAATGTTGCCACCGTGTCGGAGAACGGCGAGATATACACGCGTTCTTACGGAAGTGCGAAAATCAGCGCAAAGGCGAATGACGGCAACAAGACCGCAACGCTGAACTTGACGGTTGCCGCGCCTGTACATGCCGAAACGATAAAACTTGACAAAAACAATATCAGTTTAAGGCTCGGCACAACGGCAAAGCTAAATGCAACGGTAACGCCGTCAAACACAAGCGATACTGTTCGGTGGGCAACGTCCGACCGCAATATCGTTACGGTGGAAAACGGAAATCTTACGCCCGTGGCAATGGGTACGGCGACAATAACCGCGATTACGTCAAACGGACTTACGGACAGATGTACCGTCACCGTTTTAACGGATTCGGTTATATCAAAGCTGTCCGCAAAGCGAAACGGAACAACTTTAACGGCTTCGCTTGAATCCGTTAAGGTCGAAAATGGGGCAAAGGCGGTTTTTGCCGCATACACATCAAAAAATGTTTTATGCGGAATGACAGAGGTTTTTGTGTCTGACAATGCGGCGACCGCGGAATTTAAAGCCGAAAATGCGGCATATGTTAAGGCTTTTATATGGAAAGCCAACGGTATGATACCGATTGTTACCCCCGAACGGGTAACGGTTCAATAGGAAATGAGAGAGAGTTATTATATATATACCGAGCCGCGGCGAATTT
>OGOV01000137.1_pt1 | contig 75651 bp, 81 predicted proteins | sample 1552711 | NCBI WGS metagenome assembly OGOV01 (sample SAMEA2580216, study PRJEB22360) | human gut metagenome | biome: human gut; feature: human-associated habitat; material: faeces | place: Denmark | collected 2008/2010 | reverse complement strand
CGTATCCTTGTCGAAATCATAATGGTCTGATAAAACATAGATACAGCGCTGGAGTCTATTCTTAGGAGGTGACGGAATTGGCAAAAAGAAAAAGAGCAATTCCACAATACGGTACAGTTACGCTTAACGGCATAGATTATTATAGAACGCGGGTTCAGAACGCAGATGGAAAACTGGTGGCCCTTTATGCGAGAACACCGGAAGAATTATATGATAAAGAGTTGGGAGCATTAGAGCAGATCGACAACGATGCATTCTGTCGGAAATCCCCGACGGTTGCAGACTACTGTGAAAAATGGCTTTTGATGCAGTCGGTTCATGTGAGGGCAACCACGCTGATAGATTATACATCAAAGGTCAGACGGCACATCATAAAAGAACTGGGACAGATGCGGATGGCAGATGTGACACTGGATGACATTCAGCTTGCACTTGTTCCTGTTTCCGAGAAGTCTGCTTCAGTATATAAGTCAGTGGTTATCCTGTATAAATCCATTTTCCGTGCAGCAAAAGAAAGTAAGATTATTGATAACAACCCAACGATTTACCTTACGGCCAAAGGTGGAGGCGTTCCGCAGAAGGACAAAGCGGCATTGACGGATGAACAGGCTGCCAGACTGCTGGATGCCATTCAGGGACTTCCGCCGTATGTATTTGTCATGTTAGGGCTGTATGCAGGATTGCGGCGAGAAGAAATTCTTGCCCTAAAATGGGATTCTGTATATCTGGATGTGGATTGCCCTTATTTAACGGTACGCAGGGCATGGCACACGGAAAATAACAGACCGGTGATTCTGGATGAGCTGAAAACGAAAGCCGCGCATCGAAATATTCCGTTGCCGGTTTGCCTGGCGGACTGTCTGAAAGAGACAAAAGCTAATTCACAGTCAGAATATGTGGTGCCGAACCGGGAGGGCGATCCGCTGTCTTACACACAGTTCAAGCGGCTTTGGCAGTACATTGTAACCCGAACAGTCAAGGAGCGTTTCTATTATCGCTACGAGGATGGAAAGCGTGTAAAGCACACGGTTACGCCGGTCCTCGGTGAAAAGGCAGCACATAACGGCAAAGTGATTTACAGTTTGGATTTTGAAGTGACACCGCATCAGCTGCGGCATACATACATTACGAATCTGATTCATTCGTCCGTGGACCCGAAAACGGTTCAATACCTGGCGGGGCATGAGAGTAGTAAAATTACGATGGATATTTACGCAAAGGTCAAATACAACAGACCGGATGAGCTGGTAAGAACAATGGGTGGTGCATTTGCCCAGTGGGATGCAGCACAGGCATAACAATTATAAAGAGTAGGAAACAAAGCTGGAGCGAGGCAAGGATGTCTCGCTCTTTGTTTTACATAATCCGTATCTTTGATTAAGTAGGTGCTTTCTGATAAAAAGAAGGTGTGAATTTAAGAACACTCATTATCAGGAAAGGAAGATTTGTATGGCTAAGAAAAAACAAAGCGTTCCAGAGTACGGAACGGTTACAAGAAAAGGAACACTGTATTACAGAACCAGAATTACAGATGCCGATGGAAAGCAGGTCAGCTTATATGCGACCACCTGTGAAGAATTATATGAAAAGCAGTTGGAGGCCCGGAGACAGGTGGAGGAAATCATCTTTCGCCGGAAGCATCCGACGGTTGCCGAGTATTGTGAAAAATGGCTGCTGATGCAGTCGGCAAAGGTGTCTGCGGCTACCATGAAGGGGTATAACCAGAACATGAGGAGCTACGTCATCAAGTCTCTGGGAGATATGTATATGGAAGAAGTAACTGCGGATGATATTCGCCTGGCACTTGTTCCACTGTCAAAAAAGTCGGAAGGATTATACGCTACGGTAAATATGTTGATCAAGTGTGTTTTCTATTCGGCAGAGCGCAGTCAGCTGATAACCCATAATCCATGCGTTGGAATTTCAGCAAAGGGTGGAAAAGCATCGAAAAAGAAAGATGCCTTAACGGACCAGCAGGTTGCAGTTCTGCTGGATACGGTGAAAGGACTACCGCCGTATCTCTTTATTATGACAGGCTTGTATGCCGGTCTACGTCGGGAAGAAATTCTTGCATTGCAATGGGAGTGTGTATTCCTGGATGAATCCACCACATATATTTCTGTACAACGTGCATGGCGCGCAGAGCATAACAGACCAGTGATCTCCACCGTCTTAAAGACAAAGGCAGCTAAAAGGGATATTCCCATTCCGAAGTGTCTGGTGGACTGTCTGCGGGAAGCAAAAGCAAATTCCATATCGGAGTATGTGATTGCTGACAGCAAAGGGCAACCACTTTCCTATTCACAGTTTACGAGAGTTTGGCAGTATGTAGTTGTTCGTTCTGTGAAAGAGAGAACCTACTATAAATATGTGAATGGACAGAGCATCAAATATACCGTCAAGCCGACATTAGGAACAACGCAGAGGAACAATCCCAAGATTCGCTATACCCTGGGGTTCGATGTAATACCGCACTTATTGCGGCATACCTACATCACGAATCTGCTCTATGCGGGCGTTGATCCTAAGACAGTTCAGTATCTGGCAGGGCATGAGAATAGTAAGACAACTATGGACATTTACGCGAGGGTCAAGTATAATAAACCAGAGGAACTTTTCGAGGTAGTGAATGATGCTTTGAACCAAGAGAATCTTGATGAAAAATCACCGATTTCTATGGTTAAGGAATAGAACAACCGACAACAGAAAATGCGAAAAAGCCCGTAATATCAAGGGAAACCGCACCATAGAGATGTTTAATACGGTCTCAAAGCAGCTCGTAGAGCACCAAAGTTTAGCAAGCGTTAACAAAGAGATAATTGGAATCATACGATTCAGCATATTTAGGGACAATTATATACGATTTACAACTCCTCAGGATCTTTGTTCTGGGGAGTTTTTGTATAAAAAAAGGAATAAGTATGATATACTGTATTTGAACAGATCAAAATGAGTATTTGGAGGTGAATATATGCCGGAAATATCTTTATTTTATGGAATTCGGGTTACAATGTATTATGATGACCATAATCCGCCGCATTTTCATGCGGAGTATAATGAGAATAAGGCAATTATTGAAATTGATACAGCTAGATGCATCAAGGGAGCTTTGCCATCAAGACAATTAAAGTTAATTCTAGCGTGGTGTGTTTTACATCAAGATGAGTTGATGCAGAATTGGGAATTATCAAAAGATGGAAAGCCGTTAAATAGAATTAATCCACTTGTATAGGAGGTGCTGTTTATGTTTCCTGAGGTAGTTCAAGTGATACCAAGGAAAGACTACACAGTGTATGTCTACTTTGAAGATGGAAAAATTGTATGTTATGATATGAAAAATATGTTGGATAAAGAAGTTTTCAAACCATTGAGGGATATTTCGGTATTTATTGATACATGTACGATCATGAATGATACATTAGCATGGGATATAGGCGGAAATAGAGATGCTTGTAAATGCATTGATATTGATCCGGATACGCTATATGAACTTCCCTATTGCAAGGAACAAATAGTTTAGTGACAAATCGGTATATCATTGGTATGTTTTATGACGCAGCATATTTAAGCAGACAATTGATTGCAAGAATAATAGAACCATTAGCTGTTTTGGAACTCTGTGGACAGTTCTACGCATACAACAAGTATGCAACATTATCTCTGCAAACCCTTGTCCTGTGGGATTTCTCAGTTCAGCAAGCGTTAATCGACTGTTCAGGCTATATCAAAAGGTTTACAAACCCCGGAAAATCAAGGTTTTCCGGGGTTTTCTTATACATAAACGGGATGATGTGGTTTGACCAGATTTGGCTAAATGAGAGTCGTTTTCCCCCAATTTTTAGTGGTTAAATATAGGACAACCAGAGAGCAGTTTCGAGGGTATTTTTGTGGGAGATTTTAGTCCTCCGGAACCTCTGATTTTTTGATGGAGCGTATGTATCAGTGTTATCGTGCTTTCTAAGCCAACAGGCTGTTTTCTATTTTGGCGGGCATAGTTAAGTGCCGCTGTAATCGGACTACTTGGATTTATCCTGTATGCCAGTCGGTAGGAGGTGCAGTTATGTTGAATTGCAAAAGTAATTATCGAAGCACATGACGGAACCATCGAAGTGGACAGTGAATTTGGGATGGGGACAAGGTTTACCATAGATTTATTTACAATTCTTTAAAATATCTTCCAGATCCAGCCTATACCGTCTGGCAATATCCTTCGCATAGCTTAAGCCATCCGGGGTTGTCCGGATCACCTTGTAGCTTCGGGTGCCTTCTTCCTTACTTTCCATCATGGCAACAAGGTTGTCAATTTTTCCGCGGTTTTCAGGATGGGAATTGTAGACATCGAGTTGTTGTGTCAGATCGTGGATGTGTGTGACATAAAGCCCACAGCAGCCGATAATGCCGATGCCGGTGAGCACTTCGGTTGCAATATATCCGGCTTCCATCGGGCAGAGATTTCCGTCTAAATTGATGCCAAGCGTTACGCTTTTTAAGTATCCGAAATTTGTTTCCATCTTGGAAAGCTCAGAGCTTAGCGTTTGAAACTCGCTGCTCTGTGCAATTCCATTGATTTCTTTCTGGAAATTTTTCATGCCTTCGGATTGCAGCGCAGCCTGTGATAAATTATCGGCAAACAGTGTGACGATTTCCACATATAATTCCAGGTACCGCACAGAGCGGAGCGAAGAATCAATGGTAAATTCGGAACTCATCGCGCGGCGCATATCGTTGATGTTGTAGATCATGGATACAGCCTTACCGAATGTTTCGTACAGATTGGGATTGTTAACAAGATCTTCGACAACCCCGAGGCGGTAATCAAGAACCTGTTCATCTGTGGAAAAATAGTTTTCCAGTGACAGATCAGCGAATCCGCGATAGCTTTCTTTGATCAGAACAACCATGGAGTCGATTTTTAACGATTCGATGAACCCGAAATCCTTCATTGGCTGTTTTGTTGTACGATCGTATTCCGGTGGATATAAATGAAAATTTGTCTGCATAATCAGTTTCTCTTTTGGGGCGATAAAAATCTATCTCCCTTTTCGGAAAAGTGTTCCTTCTGCCTATTAGATTAAACTAACATGAATATTTATTCGTTTCTACATGTTTTATTCATTTTTACACTAATGGGTATTCATTTTTTCACTAAGTTGTCGTGCAATTTATTAGATTTGAATTTTGAAAGAGCCAGCACCTTGAATGGACTGGCTCTTTCAATGTCTCTTGTAATTGACAAGGATTTGTCTATACAATTATAGGTTTCAGTCCATTTTTTCTTATGTTTTCTAATTCTTCTGCAGTTAAGCACTGAGACTCATAAAGCCGTAGATATTCTTTGGATACATCTGAATCAAATATTAATACATCATCAGAATTTATAGTAACATCAACACCACTACGATACAGTTTTCCAATCGGATGCATAGACATATCTGCAACCCTTCCAAGTAAAATATTACTTGTTGGCGTAATATTTAATCTGATTTTATTATCTGCCAAAAAGCGGATTACTGATTCATCGCTGACTGCTGCTATCCCATGTTGAACCTCATCAAGTTCTAATTCCTCTACTGCTGTTCTTACGTCTTTGGCAGTCCCCCATTCTCCAACATGCGCTTTTAGCCTTAATCCTTCTTTTTTTGCACGCCGATAAATTCCTTTAAAATTTTCGATAGGTTGTGCTAATTCATCACCGTACAAATCAATAGAATAAAAATTCTTATTTCCCCAAAAAAGCGATAAACAATCTTCTAAATAACTGATAGGACAATGTCTTGATAATCCAATTTGGAGCCTTAATTCTATATCGGGAGCGACTTCTTTTTGAGCACTTGTAAAAGCATTAACCAACTCATCAATATCATTATTAAAAAATTCATTTAAGCCCCACACATCTTCACCAATTTCAAGCACAGTTACTCCATCTTCCTTGGCTTGTTCAAAGGTTGCTCTGATTAAAAATTTTCTCATCGCAGTGCTATTAAAATCTTGATCAATATATTTTTGACTCCATTGATTCATCTCATCCATTGATGACAAAGGATTAACTAATGGCTCAATTTTTTTACGAGTTTTCTGATATATAAACATTCTATTTCCACCAAGCACAAAATGATTGTGCAAGTCTGCCTTAGGATACTTTCTTAATTCTTCCAAATTTCTTTGTTCCAATGCATATGTAAAACTATTCATAAATAAATGCTCTCCTAGCTGTTTGATTTTTTCTATAAATACCAATTGTATAACAGTAGTCTAACATATGCTGTTTAAAAAGACTACAGCCAAGCTAATGTCTGTAATTTATTTTCTATAAAAATTTTCCTTTCTAAAAAATATTTTATATTTTCTATATCTTGGTGTTTGAAAAATAGCCTCATAGACGTTGGTTAATGCTTGTACTCATTACCTTAAAACCACAATTTAATGAAGCTGACCCAGAAAGATATAAGGCAGGCTTTGATGGTGGCGTTGATTTCATTGCAACATTTGATGTTGTTAAACCCATCCATAGAAATGTATGTTTCTATATTCAATGTAAATGTCATAAAGAACCATTGACTAAAACAGCTATCAGACACACAAATGTAAATAGGGACAAATCTATTAATAAGCATATGAAACCAGAGGGCGTTTGTCAAATAAAACTGATATAGTTTGAAACTATGGTAAACCGGTAGAAAATCGTATTATGCAATAAATTTGACTTGTGCTATACTAAAGCGCAACAAAAGAAGTGGCCGCTTCTCTGGATGAACTTTATAACATTGTACATCAGGAGAGCATAATGAAAACATCAATTATCGGATACCCGAGAGTGGGGGCCTTACGGGAACTGAAATTTACAACAGAAAAATATTTCCGCGGTGAGATTTCTGTGGAAGAATTACAAAATACCGCAAAAGAAATCCGCAAAACCCAGTGGACATTACAAAAAAATACCGGACTGGATTTCATTCCGTCAAATGATTTTTCTTTCTATGATATGACATTGGATACGGCAGTATTATTCAATATTATTCCAGAGCGCTACACAAAGCTTGGACTTTCTGCACTGGATATCTATTTTGCCATGGCAAGGGGGTATCAGGGAGCAGCCGGGGATGTCAAGGCACTTGCCATGAAAAAATGGTTCAACACCAACTATCATTACATGGTACCGGAAATCGATGATAATACAGAGATCAAACTTGCCGGAACCAAGCCCTTTGACGAGTTTGCAGAGGCAAAAGCCCTTGGCATTACCACAAAACCGGTGATCATCGGTGTATTTACCCTGTTAAAACTCCTGCGTTATGTGGGAAAGAAACAGGCCACAGATTATGCAGATGCCGTGAGCGCTGCATACGCAGGGTTGCTTGAGAAGTTTGTTGCAGCCGGCGCAGAATGGGTACAGTTTGACGAACCATATCTGGTGCATGATCTGACCAGTGAAGACATTGCATTATTCGAAACCTTATATCAGGGAATCCTTGCAAAAAAGGGACAGGGCAAAGTACTGTTACAGACCTATTTCGGGGATGTGCGTGACTGTTATGGCAATATCACAGCGCTTGCTTTTGACGGAATCGGTCTGGATTTCCTAGAGGGCAGAAAAACAAAAGAACTGGTAGAAGCAAACGGTTTTCCACAGGATAAGGTATTGTTTGCAGGACTTGTCAATGGAAAAAATATCTGGAAGAACAACTACGGAAAGACTTTGGAAGTGATCGATGCGCTTAAGGCGAAGAACATCAATGTGGTGTTAAATACTTCCTGCTCCCTGCTTCATGTGCCATATACATTGAAAAATGAGACAGAGCTTCCGGAAAAATATACCGAGCACTTTGCATTTGCAGAGGAGAAGCTGCAGGAACTGGCAGAGTTAAAGAAACTGGCAGACGTTGATTACAAACTGGATGCGGCATTTCTGGAAAATACCTTTTTGTTTGCTACCCGTCCGGATTGCAGAAACAATGCGGTACAGGAGCGTGTAGCAGCGATTCGTGAGGAAGACTTTACCAGACTTCCGGTATTTAAAGAGCGTGAAGCGATTCAGAAAAAAGAGTTTGCGCTGCCGGTATTCCCGACGACAACGATCGGTTCTTTCCCACAGACTGCGGATGTCAAGAAAAACCGTACGGCACGCCGCAAGGGAGAGATCAGCGAAGAAGCCTATGTGGAATTTAATAAAAAGAAGATTGCTGAGTGGGTACAGATCCAGAAGGAGATCGGACTCGATGTGCTGGTGCACGGGGAGTTTGAGCGAAATGACATGGTGGAATATTTCGGCGAGCAGCTGAGTGGTTATGTGTTTACCGAGAAGGCATGGGTGCAGTCTTATGGTACCCGCTGCGTGAAGCCGCCAGTCATCTGGGGGGATGTATCCCGCGAAAAGCCGATGACCGTGGACTGGTCCGTTTATGCACAGAGCCTGACAAAGAAGCCGATGAAGGGCATGCTGACCGGTCCGGTTACGATTTTAAACTGGTCTTTCCCGCGTGAGGACATTTCCTTAAAGGAAAGCACCTATCAGATCGCACTTGCCATTCGGGATGAGGTGCTCGATCTTGAGGCAAACGGTATCCGTGTGATCCAGGTTGACGAGGCGGCGCTCCGTGAGAAGCTTCCGCTGCGCAGGAGTGACTGGTACAAAGAATATCTTGACTGGGCAATTCCGGCATTCCGTCTGGTACACAGCGGTGTGAAAGCACAGACACAGATCCACACCCATATGTGCTACAGCGAGTTTACCGATATCATCCGCGCAATCGACGACATGGATGCCGATGTCATTACGTTTGAGGCATCCCGTTCCGATCTGGTGATTCTGGATTCTTTAAAGGAGAACCATTTCAAGACGGAGGTAGGACCGGGCGTGTACGATATCCATTCCCCACGTGTACCGTCAGTAGAGGAAATCAAGGCAGCACTTGAAAAAATGCTCACCCGTATCGCTCCGGAGAAGCTCTGGGTAAATCCGGACTGTGGATTAAAAACCCGCGGCGTACCGGAGACCGTTGCCAGCTTGAAACATCTTGTGGAGGCGGCAAAGGAACTGCGGAAGGAAGCATAAAAAGTGTTACAAAAGGAAACCGGTGCAAATTGATTTTGCAGGAACGTTGTGCGGGCTGTTTTATGCAGGACTGCTTACAGTGTTTACCCTCTTGGTATTTTTTGCAGCGGTTCCGTTTCAGAACCTGTGGCATGTTCCGGTGGCGGCATGTATGGTTGCAGAGCCGCGGCTGCAGATGATGTATCCGTTTGTCACGTTCTGGTGGCTGGAGCAGTGGCGTTATCTTTTGCTTGCGCTGGTGGTGCTTGTGGGACTGCTTGGGATCGTTGCGGCTGTTACTGCCGCAGTGCAGTTGTTTTTACAGAACAGTTATTTTTCGTTTGCGGTATTGGGTCTTCTTTTTATGGGGGCATATCTGCTTGCCTATGTGCAGATGGGAAATGTGTGGGATCTTATCCGGGAATTATTTAATCCCACAGTACTGTATGCAACCAGCGGAGGCTGGTTTATGGAAAATGATCTGTGCCTGTCGTTTGCAGGAAATGAATTTGCCGTGTTATTCTGCAGTGGAACGGCTGCGGTCTGCTTGATGGCTGTGGGAAAACGAAGATACCACCGGCTGGAAGTCTGATGGACGGCTGGACTTTTCCTTTCGTTTCTTTTATTATAATAAGCAGAATGTTGAAAAACAGAGGAAAAGGCAGTATGAATGAGACAATTTTACTGATCGAGGATAACGAGTCAATCATCATGGGGTTAGAATATCTTCTGACAGAAGAACAATATACGTTTTTAGCGGCAAAAACAAAGAAAGAAGCACAGGATCTTCTTGCCAGCAGGCAGGTGGATCTTGTGCTTCTTGACGTTTCCCTTCCGGATGGAAACGGATTTGATCTGTGCAGGGAAATTAAGGAACATGACATTGCACCGGTCATTTTTCTGACGGCAAAGGATGAGGAAAAAGATGTGGTGCTCGGATTTGATCTCGGAGCGGATGATTATGTGATCAAGCCGTTTCGAAATCGGGAACTGGTGTCGCGCATCCGCAATGTGCTGCGCAGGACCGAAAAAATCCGGCGGCTGACCTGTGGAAATATTGCGGTGGAACCGGACACGGGCAAAGTCTATCGGCACGGGGAACCGATCGCCGTGACAAAGCTGGAATACAAAATCCTTATGACTTTATTTTCCAATCCGCATAAAATTTTTACGCGCGAGGAAATTTTAAACGGAATCTGGGATATGGCAGGAAATTTTGTCAATGACAATACGTTGACCGTTACGATGAAGCGTCTGCGCGAAAAACTTGGTGACAAAGAGGGGAATGTGATTGTCACGGTGCGCGGGATCGGGTATCGGCTGAATCTGTAGGAGAACAGGATGGAATACGAAAATAAAGAAGCAAAGAAACTATTCCGCTGGTTTCTATTGTGCAGTGTTATTATTTTAGTTCTTTCAGCAACTGTGGCAATGTTTGCAGTTCGCAGCTATCGTGTAAAAGAAAATGAGGCAGTAACTGCAATGCTAGGCATCGTACTGAAAAACGATGGCAGTGACACAGAGGAATCCAGACAGGAAAAAATCTCAGAGTGCATGCGCATGTTAGAGCACCCGCATGCATATCAGAAATCCCATCAGAAAGAAATAAAAGAAGCAGAAAAAATCCTGCAAAGTTATGGCATATCAGAGGCGGAACCGGTGATTGCCGGAACAAAAACCATGGAACGCAGGATTCTTTTGAGGACGCTTGGCGGTGTGCTGCTGGTGGAACTTGCAGCCGGAGGTCTGTTTTCCATTTATCAGAAACGGCGGAGTCGTAAACTTGCAGAACTGTCGGATTACATGGAAGAAATCGTCCGCGGTCATTATGATCTGGCACTGGCGGACAACACGGAGGATGAACTAAGCCATCTGAAAAACCAGCTTTACAAGATCACGCTGTTTCTAAAAGAAGAATCCGACCACGCAAAAGAGAAAAAGACCGCGCTTGCAGAATCGGTTGCGGACATTTCCCACCAGTTGAAAACACCGCTTACTTCAGCATCCATTCTGCTGGATAACCTCAATGAAAATGAGCAGATGCCGCCGGAAACCCGCAGGCGTTTTCTGCGCGAAGTCTCCCGGCAGATTTATTCCATGAACTGGATGATCGTAGCTATGTTAACACTGTCCCGGCTGGATGCGGGAATGGTTGCACTGAAAAAAGAGCCGTTTTCCGTCAACCGGATGCTTACAGAGGCAATCGATCATCTGGAAATTTTTGCGGAACTGAAAGGCGTAAAAATCCGCGTTTGCGGCATGGAAGTACAGGTGCTGCGGGTGGGCGATTTGGACTGGAACCGCGAAGCGGTACAAAACATTCTGAAAAATGCCATTGAGCACAGCAAAAAGGGCGAAACCGTGACGGTAACGCTTTTGGATAATGCAGTTTATACGTCTGTCTCCATAGCAAATCCGGGAGCACCGATCACAAAAGAAAAGATAAAGAAAATTTTTGAACGCTATTACAGTGCCGCAAACGATGGAAGCAGCAATATCGGAATCGGACTGCCCCTTGCAAAAGCCATTCTTGAAAAACAAAATGCTTATCTGAGTGTTGAATCCGAAAATGGATACAACGTTTTTATCATAAAATACTTAAAATAACCTGACAAATTTGAAAAATGTCACGGAGATGTCACCTGCCATCCGTAAGATGAAACCTGTAGAGGAGGAAAGAACACAATGGAAATTTTAAGAGCAGAACATCTTACGAAGATCTATGGCAAAGGCAATACAAGTGTGACCGCAGTCAATGATCTGTCTCTTTCCGTCGCACAGGGCGAATTTGTGGCAGTTGTCGGCAGTTCCGGAAGCGGAAAATCGACACTGCTTCATATGTTAGGCGGCGTGGATCAGCCAACGGAGGGGAAAGTCTGGATACAGGGAGAAGACATCTACACGCTGAGCACGGAAAAACTGGCAATTTTCCGGCGCAGGCAGATCGGTCTGATCTATCAGTTTTTCAACCTGATCCCGACATTAAATGTGGAGGAAAACATTACATTGCCGTGTGAACTTGACGGACAGACGGTGGATAAAAAGCGTCTGGATAAACTGATCGATGAGCTGGGACTTAACGGAAGAAAAACGCATCTTCCGGAAGAACTCTCCGGCGGACAGCAGCAGCGCGTATCCATCGGGCGGGCACTGATCAACCGTCCGGCAATTGTTCTGGCAGATGAACCAACCGGAAATCTGGATAAAAAGAACAGTGACGAGATCGTTGAGCTGCTGCGCAGAGCGAATCAGGAATACAGACAGACCATCATCATGATCACGCATAATCTCGAGATCGCAAAGACCGCCGACCGTGTGATTGTCATTGAAGATGGAAAAATCATAAGGGAGGGATAGGCATGGTTACTTCCATTATGAAAAAACAGACAATCCGTGAGCGAAAGAAAAACAGACGGCAGACCATTGCCGTGTGGATCACAACCTGCATTGCCACGGCGTTGTTTGCCGCAGTTTTTTCCTTTGCTTCGTCCTGTCAGGCGGGACTGATCGAATATGCAAAGGATTTAAGCGGAGATTATGACTATGTATTTTACGATGTGCCGCGTGAGGAGGCGGATCACATTGTAAATAACCGCAAGGTTGCGACCGCATACCAGAGTGTCGGGCTGGGGTATGCAAAGCTTTCCGGCAGTAAAAATCCCGATAAACCGTATGTGTATCTGACCGCAATGGACAATCGGGCCATGCAGAAAAATGCCCTGCATCTGATCAAGGGACGTATGCCCAAAAACGATCATGAGATTTTGCTTTCCCGGCATATGATGACGAACGGTGGTGTGGAATATCGTGTGGGGGATACGATCACACTGGACATTTCCGAACGTGAGGATAAGAACGGGAATGTACTGACACAGTCGAGTGGTTACCGAACGGGAGAAAAACTGAAAAAGAAATTAACGGCATCTTTTCAGGTGGTTGGCATTGTGCAGCGTCCGAACTTTGGATTTGAGGAGTGGACAGCACCGGGCTACAGTGTAATTACATATCTGAATCCAAAGGGAGATAATATCCTGGAAAAGTACATGCAGCGCACGGATATTTATTGCAAGTACACGAAAGCAGGGCTGCGTGACCGGGCACAGACGACAGCGGATATTGTGGGTGTTACACTTACCCCCGGCGTACAGAAATTTCCGTTTATCAAAGATGAACGCATCACAAACCGCCAGATTAATGATCTGATGGAGAGGTCTCCGTACCGGTTTTATGAAAACTGGGGGCTGATAAGATTTGAGCGCATGGATATCGGCCAGTCGGCGTATCACATGCTCTATCTTGCAGTTGCGGTCACAAATGTTATCATTCTGGCAGCAGCGGTAAGCTGCATCGGTAGTAGCTTTGCTATTTCCATGGAGGAAAAGCGAAAGAGTTACGGAATGCTTGCATCGGTCGGCGCCACACCGCGGCAGATTCGGCAAAGCGTGTATTACGAGGCATTTTTGACAGGGCGCACCGCAATTCCTCTGGGAACTGTGCTGGGACTGTTGCTTTCGACAGGCGGAATTTTTGCTATCAAAGCGTTGTTGTACGGGCAGAATACCGTACAGTATCTGCATGTTCATGTGGCATGGCAGATGCTTATCGCCGGTATCTTACTTTCGGCTGTCACTCTTGTTCTTTCCGCGCGCCGTCCGGCAAAACAGGCGGCAAAAAGTTCTCCGGTTGCGGCAATGCGCGGGCAGGCAAAGAAAAGCCGCCGGGCAAAAAAGCGGACGATCACGGCTGCAATCGCAGGATGTACGGCGCTTTTTATTCTGGTATCCTATTTTATGGGAGTACAGACGATTTCGGTAGGACAAAGCAACCATATGTTTGACGATCATGCCAATGTTTCGGTGGATGTGCAGGGAAGCTGGGAGGCAAACCGGTCTGCGGTTTTGCAGAGCACAAAGGAAAAAAGCGTCACGGAAGCGGCAGTTCTGCGGACGGCGGCATATATGGTGAATACGAAAGAGGTACCGTATACACAGACGCATATCCGACGAAATGGAGCGCCGGATCTCAAACATGAGACGACCGCAGTGATCCAGGTACTGGCAGTCGGAGAAACAGCGTACCGCAATTACCTGAAAGAACTGGGACTTTCCTATGAAACGGCAAAAGATTGTGCGATATTTTACAATGCGTATGCCGGGTACTGGGATGGAAAGGAAACCACATGGAAGGTGACAGATTACAAACCAGGCGACTGGATCAGGGGACAGTTCTGCCACGAAGAACAGATGGAGAAAACACCGGACATGACCGATCAGATGCAGATCGCAGCAGTCACAACCAGGCGGCCGTTTGGTGTCGATACGTCGCAGAGCTATACAGACTCCGGAACCATCATTGTCAGTGATGCATGGCTTGATGCCCACGATCCGCAGGGAGGTGCAAAAATTACCGTAAAATACGCCAGTACCGATCCGGGAACGCTCACACAGGCACTGGAAAAAACCTATGATTTTTATCCGGAGGAAATCCGAAACCGCGATCTGCAGAACCGGGAAAACAATATGCTGTTGTTTGTAGATGGAATTGCCCTCTATGGATTTTTGCTTGCAGTGCTTTTAATCGGTGTGACGAACATCTGTAATACGGTGCTGACCGATCTGTGGCAGCGGAGACGGGAATTTGTCATTCTGCGCTCGGTCGGCATGACACCGAAGCAGGAGAAACAGATGCTTGCAAAAGAGTTTTTCGGATATGGAAGGAATGGCATTGCTATAGGGCTTGTCATTGGAGGATGTGCGTCTGCATTGTATTACAGGATCTTTGCCTCTGGTGTGCAGGGCGCGTTATGGTTTTGTGTTGCGGCAACTGTAGTGATTATGGTTGGACTCTTGTTGTTGTTTGCCGGCATGATAAGGTATGCAATGATGAAAAAATAAGGACATGATTTTAGGAAGATAGGTTTTCTGTGAACAGAGAAAATTCTAATATCTGCGTCCAAATAATGCGTTCTAATAATTTTCAAGTTTCGGTTGAACATTCATATAGAACTCTTTATAATAAAAAAGGGGAATGGCTGAAAAAGCCATTTTCCTTTTTTCATTAAGAAACTGAGAATAGAAAGAGGTAATGAATGAAGACAGCATTTCAGATTTTCCGCAGGGATGTGCGACGTCTGTTAAAAAACCGTGCCGCGACACTGGTTATGATCGGCGTATGTCTCCTGCCGTCTTTGTATGCATGGTTTAATATTGCCGCAAACATGGACCCGTATGCAAATACTTCGGGAATCAGGGTGGCAATTGCCAATTGCGATACAGGGGCCAAAACCGACGTGATCACGATGAATGCAGGCGATTCGATTGTTGAAAAACTGAAAGAAAACAAGTCGCTGGGCTGGCAGTTTGTCAGTGAAGAGAAAGCAAAAGAAGGTGTTCAGGCAGGAGATTACTATGCGGCAATCGTCATTCCGGAGAATTTCAGTAGTTCCCTGGTAAGTATTCTCTCCGGAGACCTGAAACGCCCGAAGCTGGACTATTATGTCAATGAAAAGAAAAATGCCATTGCACCGAAGATTACGGATACCGGTGCGACAACGGTGCAACAGCAGATCAACGACACATTTTCCGCCACGGCATCTTCGGCAGTATCAGAAATTGTAAAGTCTTCCGCAGACAGTATTACCAGAGGATTGGACGATACACAGTCGGAACTGACATCTGCCATTACCGAAGTTCAGAATAATTTAACGGATTATCAGAAGCTGGTAAAAGAATTTCAGAAAAAAGTAGATAAATCCGATGCACAGATCAAAGAAATCAAGGGGTCTTTAGATCAGGTGGATGAGGCAGCAAAGGACAGCTCTTCTTCTTTAAAAGAAACTTCTGCATTGCTGGAAAAAAGTCAGACGGCACTTGGAAAATTTTATAAACAGTTCTCCAATGGGCTGACCGGCGGGGAAGTTTTTCTGGATGAAGTTTCGTCCTCGGCTTCTAAGAGTCTGAATAAGTTTGAGATAAAGGCAGATAAGGCAAATCTTGCGGTTGGGGACAGTCTCGATACGATCACCCAGATCAATGAGAAAAATGCCCAGCTTCTCAAAGATCTGGAAAAGTTAAATCAGAATCTTGGAAAAGATACACAGTTATCAGCATCTGTCGGACAGAAAATTTCACAGCTGCAGACGCAGAGCATTTCTGCGCAGAAACTGGTAAATTCATTGAAAAGTGCAAATACCAGTATGCGGAAAGTGTTAAAGAATTCCAAAGATACGAGAAGTTCACTGGAAACGCTTGCAGAGGATAACCGTGAGAGTTTTCAGGACAGCCGGATTGATTTCAGCAAAAATATTTACCCGCAGCTGGATCAGTCACTGGAAGGTCTGGCAGATATAAGCGGAGATCTGTCAACAACCATACATAGCATAACATCCATGACAAAACAGATGAGAGATCTGCTGGATCAGTTAAAATCTGCATTGCACAGCAGCTCCAAAGTATTTACACAGACGGGCAATGTCATGGGACAGGTGGATCAGAAACTGCAGAAAACGGTCACGGATCTGCAGACACTGCAGAATTCGGATATGTATCAGAATATCCTGTCACTGGAAAAGATTGATGCCAAAGATATTTCCAATTTTATGTCTTCTCCGGTAAACATAAAGACGGATGTCCTATATGAAGTGGAAAATTACGGAACAGGAATGACCCCGTTTTATACAAACCTGGCACTCTGGGTAGGTGGACTGATACTGGTTTCTATTTTAAAACAGGAAGTAGACCGGGACAAAGAAGTGCCGGATTTTACACCGACAAGTGCGTATTTCGGGCGTATTCTGCTGTTTCTTATCATAGGACTGATTCAGGGAGCTATCGTATGTGCGGGAGATATTATTCTGCTGAAAGTACAGTGTTTGCATCCGGTAAAATTTATTCTTGCCGGAATGTTAACTTCTTTTGTTTATGTGAATCTGATCTTTGCACTGGCATCGACGTTTAAACACATGGGAAAAGCACTGGCGGTTCTTCTGGTAATTTTACAGATTCCGGGTTCTTCCGGAACGTATCCGATTGAAATGATGCCGGAATTTTTCCAGAAACTGCATCCGCTGCTTCCGTTTTCTTATTCAATCAGCGCAATGCGGGAGTGTATTGCCGGATACTATCATCATACTTATAGAAGCAGTCTGGGAAAACTTCTGGTATTTTTACTGGTCGCATTGTTTATCGGGCTTGTACTCCGTCCGCTTCTGATGAATCTGAATCATCTGTTTGATGTCAGACTTGCAGAAACCGATCTGATGATCTGTGAGACGGATTCCAAAGGCAGGGATAATCCACAGCTGCAGCGGATTATGCAGGTGATTATGAAAGATGATGCGTGGAGAAAGAAATTAACAGAGAAAACACTCGCATTTGAAAAATATTATCCGGTCATGGTACGCTCCGGATTTATCTGTATGCTGGTTATACCACTCGTATTTCTGATTTTGATGTTTAGCCTGGAATCCAAACTGGTCTATCTGATTTTGTGGATCGTTTCTTTACTTGCACTGATTCTGTATCTGCTGATTGTGGAATATCTGCATGAAGAGATGAAAAAGAAATCTGTTTTGGGAGAGATGAGTTCTGAGGAACTGATGAAAATTTGGAAGGAGGAGAACAGCAAATGAAAAACATTCTGAAAATTTTCATCGACGACGTGAAACGGATTCGCAAAAATGTAATCGCAATGATTGTTGTCATCGGTGTCCTTGTCGTTCCGTGTCTGTATGCATGGTTTAATATTGCGGCAAGCTGGGACCCGTATAACAATACGGGAAATTTAAAGGTCGCGGTGGCAAGTGTGGATGAGGGATATACCGGAAGTCTGATTCCCCTTGAGATTAATGTAGGGGAACAGGTGATTTCCGCACTAAGGGAAAATACACAGATGGACTGGGTATTTACCAGCAAAGAAAAGGCAATGGAGGGGGTAAAATCCGGACAATATTATGCGGCGATTGTTGTTCCGGAGAAATTCAGTACCCAGATGATGAGTCTGTTTTCCGATCAGATTCAAAAGCCGGAAATTATTTACTATTCCAATGCCAAGGAAAATGCGATTGCACCAAAAGTGACCGACAAGGGTGCAACCGCGATCCAGAAACAGGTGAATCAGGTATTTATAAAGACAATATCCGACACGGCAATGACGGTGTTTCAGTCGGCCTCTAATATGGCTGAGGCAAACGGAGCAGACCGGCTGGTGGATAATCTGATCCACAATCTTGGGGATGCATCGGATGACATGGATATGATTGCGTCCACGCTGGAAACTTTTTCGGGGATTACGTCTTCTGCCCAGTCCCTGCTGACTGCGTCTTCTGATTTTTTAAAAGAACTGAAAACAGAGTCTGCGGATGGAAAACAGGTTCTGGAAAATTCCCAAAAGACGTTTACCGATATGAAAGCGACAATAAGCAGTGCGACCGAGAGCGTGGGCAAAGCACTGAAAGCAGGCCAAAAGGTATATTCTGAAATGAGCCTGCTTTTGGATCAGACGGTGGAAGATGGAATAAATGGAAGTGAGGATACGGTGGATACCCTTGTAAAAGCAGCAAAGACGGTGGATAAAAACATCAAGTCATTTACGACACTCCGGGATCATCTGATCAGGCTTTCGGAAAAACATCCGGAAACCGATTCCTCAATAGGGCCTATGATTGAAAAGATCAACCGTTCTATTGAAAAACAGGAAGAACTGCGGGATGATCTGACCGATACTGCGGCTTCCATGAAGAAGTCCACTACAGGTCTGATTTCTGACAAGAAAGCTTTGGATGCCCTTGTAAAAGAAAATCAGAAACGTCTGCAGCAGATCAGCAAAGAATATGAAAATGATGTAAAAGGAACTTTGCAGAACCTTGCAGATTCGATCGGTGAAACATCAAAAGACATTACCGGTCTGACGAAACAGATCAATGCAAGTGCAAAGGGTGTTTACACGTTAACGGACACCGCAGGATCGGATCTGTCAGAAATACAGACCTGTCTGGATGATTCCGGTAAACTTTTACGCAAATCTGCAAATAAAATAAAAAAGATTACGGATAAGCTCACAAAAGCAAAAGACAACGGGGATTATGCGGATCTGGAACATATGATCTATGATAATAAGTCCGGAGTCAGTGCTTTCCTGTCGGCTCCGGTGGAACTGAATACGAAGAAAATTTATCCGATTGATAATTATGGTTCTTCCATGGCACCGTTTTATTCGACACTTTCTATCTGGATCGGCGGAATCGTGCTGGTTGCGATGTTAAAAGTGACCGTTTCCGAGGAAAGCATAAAAAAGATGGGGCTGAAAAATGTCAGAATTCATGAAATTTATCTTGGACGCTGGATCATATTTCTGATCCTTGGTCTGTTGCAGAGTACGCTGATTGCACTGGGAGATCTGTATTATCTTGGGATTCAGTGTGCGCATACGTTTCTGTTTTTATTTGGGTGCTGGTTTTCAAGTATAGTCTATGTCACGATCAGTTATACGCTGACGGTTTCATTTGGGGATATCGGAAAAGCAGGCAGTGTGGTTTTACTTGTTATGCAGGTTGCCGGAACTGGTGGAACTTTCCCGATTGAATGTGCTCCGAAATTTTTCCGGGCTGTGTATCCGCTTCTGCCGTTTACCCACAGTATGGCAGCCCTGAGGGAATCGGTTGGAGGCTGTTATGGGAACGATTACTGGATAGATCTGGCAAAACTGGGCATCTTCCTGGTGATTGCACTTTTTATGGGACTTGTACTTCGTAAACCGATTATCCGGATGAACGAAGCGTTTACCGAACAGCTGGAGGAAACAAAAATAATTTAGTTCATATAGTTTAAATTGTAAAATAAGTGTGGAAAAGATGTATTCTATTGTCGGGATACATCTTTTTTGCAGCAAAAAAATATAGTAAAAAACAAAAAAAGAGTTAAGTTTTTTGGTGAAATTATAATATTGTAAGGGTATATTGGGGATAGGAGGCACAATAATGAAGTTAAAAAATAAAATTATACTTGTAGTAGTAATTATTTTGGCCCTAAGTGGGGCGGTTATTATGGGAATCTGGTATCAGACAAGCAGTAAATTGACCAGTACATATTTACAAAATGTTTCTGAAAGCTCAATGAAAGATGCATATCATGCGTTTGAATATCTTTTAACGGACACATCATACATGGCAACCATGATTTCCGAAAATCAAAAGAATGTTATACAGCCGGTAAATACACTGAATTCAGAGCAGATAAAACAAAATAATCAATGGAATCAGATATATTTGGAAAATCGCAGAAAAATATTGGAGTATTTAAATGGTATTGATGGATACAAATATTATATTTCGGGAATTTCGATTGCGGCAAATGAAAAATGCATATTTTCATCAAATCATGTCATTGAACAAAATAACACTATTTATCAGAAAGTGAAAAATCTGAATTGCTATAAGCTGAAAAAAACAGTAATAATGATGGAACCTATACATATGGAAGGCTTGAAATCTACGGTATCCAGTGATTATGTGGTTCCGGCAGTGAGAGCCATTACTGATGATAAAGAAAATATTATAGGATATGTAATCGTATATTTTGATTACAGTGTAATCGATCAAATGTTTTCTGTCAATTTACCAAAGAACAGTTATTTTGAAGTAATCAATGATCAGGGAACGGAAATATATGCGAACAGAGACAGAAAGATTAGCGTAAAGAATAGGGCATATGTTTCAAATACATTTTATGCAAAAAATGTTGGCTGGACATTTAAAATGAGTATTCCGTCTGAATATTATATTTCCGGTATTCAAAAAACAATGGTTTTGACCGGAATGGTAATTATAATGATTATCGGTCTGGCAGTTTTAATTCTGACATTTTTTGTGACAAAGCTTACAGGGGAAATTACTGTTTTACGAAATAAGATGAAAGAAGTGTCAAAGGGAGATTTAACGGTTCAGTATCGAATAAAAGAAAATGATGAAATTGGACAGATGGGAGAAACATTTAACGGGATGGTTTATCAGATTTCTGATTTGATGAAGCAGGTTGCGCAGGAAGAGAGGGATAAACGCATTGCAGAAATGGCCTTTTTACAGGCACAAATCAACCCACATTTTGTTTCTAACGTCTTAAACAATGTTGCATGGATGGCAAAAATTCAGCATGCAGACAATATTATACCATTAGTTAATGCGTTAAATTATCTTTTACGTGCGGTTATTCATCAGGATAATGCATTGATTTGTCTAAAAAAAGAATTGGAATATGTGGATAATTATCTTGTTATTATGGAATATAGTGGAAGTTTTGATTTTCAGGTAGAAAGACAGATAGAACCGGATACACTTTCGTTATATGTACCAAGATTTATTTTGCAGCCGATTATAGAAAATGCAATTTATCACGGAATTCCGGTGGATTTGTCAAAACAGGGAAAAATACTGATAAAGACCTGTATTCAAAAAGAACGGTTAGAAATATGGATTGAGGATAACGGAGAAGGGATGCCCGAGGAAGCCATAAAGAAGATTCTTTCTGAAAAGAAAAAAGATAAGAAATCATTTAATGGTATTGGTGTTGCAAATGTGAATGAGAGAATCAGACTTTGTTTTGGTGATGCATATGGATTGCATTATGAAAGTAAAATTGGAGCATATACAAGATGTGTCTTTGTGCTGCCAGTTATTAGGGAGGTTGAGGAAAATGGAAAAGATACAATTGGTTTTGGTAGATGATGAATTGTCCAGTAGGAATACAATAAAGAAATATCTTGAGGAAAATGACATTTATGAAATTATAGCGGATTTTAAGAATGGAAAAACTGCATTGGACTGGTTAAGAAAGAATTCCGTTGATATTTTGTTATGTGACATGCAGATGCCGGAAATGAATGGTGTGGAATTGATGTGCAATGTACATATTATAAATGAATATCTCCCGGTTATTGCAATTAGTGGATTTGATGATTTTAATTTTGTAAGGGGAAGTCTGGTTAATGGTGCAGCAAATTATTTGTTAAAGCATGAATTGACAAAAGAGTATTTGCTTCATGTATTAGATCAGGTACGGGAGCAATATCGTATAGTTCCAAAAGGAAAGAAAGTTTATCGGAAAAGGGGATTTTGTATACGGGAGGAAATTTCGTTTCAGGCTGATTATATTCGAAAGCTCACGGAAGAAAACAAAATTGAATTTTGTTGTTCTAATGTATGTTGCATTGCCATTAGTCCGGATTATAAAATACGGAAAGATATTCATCCGCTGGAATATAAGCAGGATATCAGTAAAGCAGTTATAGATATTATCAGTCAGATATTGGGAGAAAATTATCCGTATATTATATATATGACAAAAGAATATCATTTATATATATTGATCTCTTTTGAAAAGGAAAAGAGCATGTTGTTAATGATGAATTCAATCAGTAATATTGCGGCTAGGTTGCAAAGGCTTGCAATTCGAATGCTGGATACAACATTGTCAGTTGTATGTGGGGAAGTACATGCGAATCTTGATGGAGCAATGCAGGAAATTAATAAAATTCGGATCTTATTGCATGATAAATTTTATTTGGGAGAAAACCGCATTGTTTATACAACGGTTACGAATCCTGTTGTCTATTCCGGGCAGATATTGGAAGATACCTGTTGGGAACAGCTGGAATTTGAATTTGCCAATCATATGCCGGCATATATAGATACAATAGGAGAAATGCTGGATATAATGGAACGTGGACAGGTATATAAGAAGTATGCACATCAATGTTGTGTTCAAATTATTCAACTTATGAAGAAGTATGGGTATCTGGAAGAAAGTGACACGGATCAGCAATTTCAGAAAATGGATCAGTTTGAGGTATTTGGACAGTATCGTTCGTTGATTCTTGAAATATTACACAGGCAAACTCAGGATTTGCGTCAGCAGGAGAGAAAACAGTATTCTGCTAATATTACAAAAGCACTCATTTACATTCAGGAGAATTATACAGCAGATATTTCGCTTGAGAAATGTGCAGAGATCGTGGGATGCAGTTATACCTCTCTCAGTAAAGAGTTTAAAAAGGAAACAGGATTACGTTTTGTGGAATATTTAAATCAACAGCGTGTAAATAAGGCAAAAAGTCTTTTGATTCGTAATGATATTTCTATGAAAGAGATCGTAGAACAGTCGGGATTTCGTAATTATAATTATTTCTTTAAAGTATTTAAAGAAATGGTTGGCATGACGCCAAGCGCGTTTGCTGCAAAAAAATAGAGTATTTTCCAAAAAAATGTTATCTTTTTTGCCTCGTGATTTCTCTATAATTGAGTCATGGAGGTGAAGGATATGAATAAGACAGGAAAGAAAAGCTGGATAGCATATCTGTATATTTTACCGATGATCGTGCTGTCCTTCGTACTGGTGTATTATTGCATCATTGACACTGTAGTGGTCAGTTTTACAGATTGGGATGGAATGACAGATGTATTCCATTTTGTGGCACTGAAAAACTACATAAAAATGTTTAAGGATCATGTATTCTGGACATCGGTAGTGAATAACTTGATTTTCTTTGTGGGAACGGTTTTTATTCAGGCACTTTTGGGATTTGTGCTTGCGGTTCTTTTAAAGAAAAAACTTCCGGGGTCTAATGTATTTAAGGCTATTTATTTTATGCCGATTGCAATGGCTACTTCTATTATTACTGCCATTTTCAGAATTATCATGGACCCTACAAACGGAGCGTTAAATCAGTTTCTGAGAGCAATTCATTTAAACGGATTTGCAGTAAACTGGTTGGGAGATCCTAAGATTGCACTGGTTTCAGTTATTATTGTAAATATTTTTCAGTGGATGGGATTTTCTATGATTACCTATTATGCAGGGCTGATGAGTTTACCGGATGATGTGTATGAAGCTGCAAAAATTGATGGAGCGGGATTTTGGAGAACAACTTTCTCCGTGACACTTCCGATGCTGAAAGGAACTACAAATGTATTAATAATTCTTGGCATCGTAGGTTCTCTGAAAACGTTTGATATTGTAAAACTTCTTACCGGTGGTGGACCTGGAAGATCCACGACAGTTATGAACACTTATCTGTATGAGAAAGCATTTAAAGATTTTAACGCCGGAGGTGCGGCATCCATAGGTGTGGCAATTCTGATTATTGCTATGGTGATGTCATTCCTGCAGGTGAAATTCGGTAAGGAGGACTAAACGATGGGAAAAAAGAAGAGAGCAAAATCAAAGGTTTTCACTTATCTGGTTTTAATAGTATGTGCAGCGATCTGGATTCTTCCTTTGGTGATTGCATTGACAAAATCGTTTACAATTAACGGCTTTGGAAATTATGCATATGTGTTAAGTTATAAAAAAATCAGTTATTTTAAGGTTGTATTTAATAGTTTGTTTATCGGAGTTACAACGGCTGTTGTTGTTACAGCCATTACGGCATTGGCGGCATTTGCATTTTCAAAAATGAAATTTCCGGGCAGTAAAATAATTTATGGAATGATACTTGCATGTCTGGCTGTCCCGGTAGCTGCTGTAACAAGTCCTTTATTTGCAACAATTAAAAATTTAAAGTTATTGGATACACATTTTGGAGTGATTCTCCCATTGATTGCATTTAATGCACCGATGATGTTACTGATGATAAAGAATTATTTTGATACGATACCGGATGAATTGATCGAAAGTGCAAGAATAGATGGAGCAACAACATTTTGTATATGGAGAAAATTCATGGTTCCATTGAGTGTACCGATGATCGCAAATGTACTGGTACTTACTTTTATTTATTCATGGAATGATTATCTGGTTCCGCTTCTTGTAATGCGGAGTGAAGATAATTATACAGTTACATTGGCAGCGCAGTATTTTATGTCGAGTACATATCAGAGTCCGGTAGATGTGGCACGTATTTATGCTGTTATGATTTTGTTGGCATTGCCATCAATTCTGGTTTATCTGGTAAGTCAGAAATTCCTTGTATCAGGTATTACCGCAGGCGCAGTGAAAGGATAAATTATGGACGTAGAAAAATTTTTTTGTAATCCCGTTCCGTTTTCGGATGGGAAAAGGCATACAAACCCAGATCCGTTTGTTATGCGGTGGTGTGGAACATATTATTGCTATGCAACAGACAGTGATGGAGTAAAAGTCAGTATATCAGAAGACCTGGTACACTGGGAGTATAAAGGATATGCAATTAAAGAGCCGGATAAAAGAGATTATTGGGCACCATCTGTGTTTTATTGGAACGGAGTATTTTATATGTATTATTCCAATTTGGACAGAGAAGAAGAGGATGGGCATAAACAGTGGCTTAAACTTGCCGAATCGAAAAATCCGGAAGGACCATTCGTATGGGAAAAGACGTTTTTTAATAAATTTTCTATAGATTCACATCCGATTTTGTGGAATGAGAAGCTGTATATGTTTTATTCCGTCAATGATTGGATTGGAACGGATGAAAAAGTAGCGGGAACTATTATTTTATTGGATGAAATGTTATCTCCGGAGCAATTTGCAGGGAATCCGAAACCGGTGCTTCTTCCAACTCTGGAACAGGAAATTTTTGCTAAAGACCGTTTTGGCGATGGGAGAGACTGGTATACATTAGAGGGAGCTGCCACAGTTGTTCATGGAAATCATTGCTTTCTTACGTATTCCGCGAATGCATATGTAAATGTGGATTATTTTGTAGGAACAGCCGTTGCAGAAAATAAAGAAAATCTGCTTGATATGGTCTGGAATAAGTATCCGTCAAATGATATCTGGATGCCATTGCTTCATAAAAATGAGTTGGTAGAGGGAACCGGTCATAATACAATCGTAAAAGCTCCGAATATGGTAGATGACTGGATTGTATATCATGGACGGATGGCAAAAGAGGATCTGATTCCGGAAAAGGAACAAAGAGAAATGCGAATGGATCCGCTTATGTTTAATGGGTTACAGATGATTTGTAACGGACCGACACAGGAAGCACAGAAAGTACCGCAGATGGCAGCTGTCTGTAAAAATGATTTAAAGATCAATCAGCAGGTCTGGTTAGCACAAATGGGGAAGTTCTATCGTTGTGAGTATTGGATTTCTGCAGCGCAAAATCATATTGGATGCCGTTATGATATTTATCTTGCATGGTCAGATGCACAAAATTATGTAAAATTACAGATTCACAGTGGCAGATCTACATGTGAAATGATTGAGTGTGTAAATGCTGTGGAACAGGTTCTGCTCAGTGAAAAACTGGAACAAAATTATGATTATACAGTTCCTCATTGCATTTGTGTGGACAGAAAAAAAGATAAATATACGGTTATTCTGGATGAAAAATATCGTTTTTGTGACTATGCGCACAGATATGATTCACAGGGGAAAGACCGGCTCGGCATAGAAACTTATTTTTCTGACCTTACGCTTCACAGTTTTGCAGTAACGGAAACATTTGATCTGACCGGCAAAGATCTCGTTTATCTCGATGAAAATTACAGGCTGGAGCAAAACGTAAATGTTGATGACGAAGGCATGGCTCCGAAACGTCATGTTCTAAATATGAAAAGTAAGCTGACAAAAAGCGATTATGTGGAAGAAATACAATTGGAGGCAGTGGATCATCATGGATGCGTTTGCATAGAAATTGGTGAAAAGAATATGACTTTCATGGAGAATGAAGTGGGACGATATGCAATTTATCGGATCGCAGACGGAGATTTCTCGCATCTTTGGGTAAATGGTAAGGAAATAAAAGATTTTTCGGACAGTGGAAATACTGGCATGAATTTACAACTAAAAAATACCCGGATTTTGCAATATTGCTACACAAAAAATTACACAAATTGTTAAAAAATTTGAGTACATAGACAGATAAAAATATAGTAATTTAATATCATCAAATCAACCAAGTGTAATAAGGGGGAACGCTTATGAAAAAGAGATGGAAAAGATGCATGGCTTTGATCATGGCAGCGGTTATGGCAACCGCAGTTGTAGGATGTGGATCAGGAGACAACAAAGACAGTGGAACACAGGGAGCATCAAATGAAGATGTGACATTAACATTCTGGTCGTGGCTTCCAACGAATGATCAATCAGAAGAAATGATTAATGAATTCGAAAAAGAAAATCCAAATATTCATATTGATTATACCAGAACAGAACAGGATGACTTTTTTGAAAAGCTTCAGGTTGCCATGGCATCTGGAACAGGTCCTGATTTATATGGTATGACAACAGGTTCCATGATGAATCAATATGCCAAGTTTTCCGTTGATATGAAAGAAACAGCGGATCAGTATTGGAGTGGATGGGAAGATAAAATTAATTCCAATGCAGTTGATCAGTGTACCACAGAAGATGGTACGATGGCAGGAATGCCACTTCTGGTAGCAGGAATGACGACATTGATGTATAACAAGACACTTATGGATGAATGTGGAATTGATAAGGTTCCGACAACGTATGACGAATTAAAGGATGCGGCAGCGAAGGCGAAAGCAAAAGGTTATGTATGTGTAGCTGCAGGAGCTGCTGATGACTGGATAAATTCGGATTGGTTTATTCAGGCATCCAATGAATTTGAAAATGGTGCTGTATATGAAGCAGAAGCTGGAAAAAGAAAATGGACAGATCAGTGTTTTGTAGATACCATGAATGCATGGAAAAAAATGTTTACAGATGGAATTTTTGAAGATGGAGCATTGGGAGTTTCGACATACCCTGATGCAAGAGATCAATATTTCTTTGCCAGAAAAGCAGTATTTTTTATGACTGGTTCCTGGCATTTAGGACCAACTTCATCCTCAAGTTCTGAAATTCAGGGAACGGAAATTGGAAATAAAGGTGATGTTATCGGAATGGAACCATTCCCGGGAGTATCTGATAGTGGTGAGCAGCTTGGAACGTCCGGCGTAGATGTTATGGTCAGCATGAATAAAGATTGCAAGAATAAAGAAGCAGCAATGAAATTTATTCAGTTCCTTGCAGATGGTGACGGACAGCAGTATTGGGTCAATTATCTGCAGGGAGCACCGGTGTCAAATGATATTTCCTATACGGGAACTGTTGATGGAGAATTACAGCAGCAATCAATTGATGATGTAAATAAATATGTTTCCAATGCTGCCGGAAGCAGAAAACTTTCCAACAGTGAAATCGAGACTGCACTTCAGGTCGCAATGCAGAATGTTGCGGCGGGAGCAGATCCATTAAAAGAACTGCAAAATGTACAGAAAACAGCAGATGCACAGTAAAAATGTATAACACAAAAACATACGACTCTCTTTAAAATGATAGGAAAAGCTGGTTTGCGAGAATGCAGATCAGCTTTTCTAATGAAAGAAAATACACACAAAGGGCAGAATTGTTTTATTTTTGCGCAGTAATGTGAAAGAAAATTCCGTAAAAATGCCGTATAATGCAGGTATTCAAATATGAGAGAGGCAAGGAGGATACGGTATTGAATAAGGCATGGTGGAAAGAAGCGGTTGTATATCAGATTTATCCGCGGAGTTTCATGGATTCAAATGGAGACGGCATCGGGGATCTCAATGGTATTACAGAAAAATTAGAGTACCTCAAAGAACTTGGAATTGATGTGATCTGGCTGTCCCCGGTTTATCAGTCACCGAACGATGACAATGGATACGACATCAGCGATTATCAGGCGATCATGGAAGAATTCGGAACCATGGAAGATTATGACAGGATGCTTGCACGGGCGCATGAGCTGGGAATTAAGATTATGATGGATCTGGTTGTCAATCATACATCCGATGAGCATGCATGGTTTGTGGAAAGCAGAAAGAGCGTGGATAATCCATACCGCGATTTTTATATCTGGAGAAAAGGAAAAGACGGAAAAGAGCCGAATAATTGGGGATCCTGTTTCAGTGGTTCGGCATGGAAATATGACCCACAGACAGATATGTATTTCCTGCATCTGTTTTCGAAAAAACAGCCGGATCTCAACTGGGACAATCCAAAAGTGCGGGATCAGGTGTTTGAGATGATGAACTGGTGGTGTGAAAAAGGCATTGATGGATTCCGTATGGACGTGATCAGCCTGATTTCCAAACCGGAAGGACTGCCGGATGGAATTCCGGGAGAAACCGGATACGCAGACAGCGGTTGTGCGAATGGTCCGCATGTACATGAGTATTTAAAAGAAATGAACCGGAAAGTGCTTTCCCACTATGATCTGATCACAGTGGGCGAGGCATCCGGAGTTACATTGGAAGAGGCAAAAAAATATGCCAATGCAGATGGCAGCGAACTGAACATGGTTTTCCAGTTCGAACATACCGGAGGAGGACCGGAGGCAGACAACCATTACGGTAAATGGGACAGCCATAAGATGCCGCTTCCGGTATGGAAGAAGATTTTATCCAGATGGCAGACCGGACTGGAAGGGAAAGCCTGGAACAGTTTGTTTTTATCCAATCATGATCAGCCGCGCTCGGTTTCCTGGTTTGGAAATGACAGTGAACAGTATCGGGAAATTTCAGCAAAAATGCTGGGAACCTGTCTGCATATGATGCAGGGAACGCCATATGTTTATCAGGGGGAAGAACTTGGCATGTGTAATGCTTATTTTGATCAGTTAGAGGATTACCGGGATATTGAAAGCCTGAATGCTTACAAAGAACTGACAGAAACCTGTGGGGTATCTCATGAAGAAATGATGGGATATTTAAAGCGGATCAGTCGCGACAATGCGCGCACGCCGATGCAGTGGGATGACAGTGCAAATGCTGGTTTTACCACAGGAACTCCGTGGATCAAAGTAAACAGCAATTACAAAACGGTCAATGCAAAGCAGCAGACAAACGATCCGGATTCGGTATTTTCTTATTATAAAGAACTGATCCGTCTGCGCCATGAAAACGATATTATCGTGTACGGAGAATACGAACTGTTAGAGCCGCAGAATGAAGAACTGTTTATCTACACAAGGACATGGAACATCGAACAGCTTATGGTTCTGTGTAATTTTACCGACAAAGATGTGGTCATTCCGGCAGCGGTGATGGCACAGATTCCGGCAGATGCACAGATACTTATCAGTAACCATGTGGGAAATTTAGAGGCAGTGCTCCGCCCGTATGAGGCAAGAGTTTACCGCTATAACGTAAAATAAAAATTGCAGGGGCAGCACTGGTTGCTGTCCTGGGGAGGAACGTATGGAAAAGAAATGGTGGATGGGAAAAGTTGCATACCAGATCTGACCGAAGAGTTTTGCAGACAGTAATGGAGACCCCGGGAACCGATAAATATTATCTGCACTCGTTCCACAAAAAACAGCCGGATCTGAACTGGGAAAATCCAAAGGTGCGGCAGGAAGTATATAAGATGATGAATTTCTGGTTGGACCGTGGTATGGCAGGATTCCAGAACAATGCGATCATCAATATCAAGAAAAAGCTTCCGTTCCGGGATTATGAACCGGACCGTGCGGACGGCCTCTGTGACATTGGAAAAATGTTGGAGGAGGCAGAAGGAATCGGAGAATTTTTAGGAGAAATGAATCGGGAGACATTTGATAAGTACAATGATTTTTCCGTAGGGGAAGTATTTAATGATAAAGAATCCGAAATCCGCGCGTTTATCGGGGAGGATGGTTATTTTTTCCCAAATTTGATTTTTCACCGGAGCTGTGTGGCAAAGAGGGACGCTGGGATTTAAACGAAGAAGTCACCGCTGAAATGTATAAAGAGGTTGTGTTTGACAGCCAGCTTCGCACAGGTGAAATCGGCTTTTTGTCCAACATCATTGAAAACCATGATGAACCGTGTGGTGTCAGCCGCTACATCCCAAAGGCAGATCTTTCGGACAAAAGCAAAAAAGCACTTGCCGCCGTGTACTTTTTCCTGCGTGGGATTCCGTTTATCTATCAGGGGCAGGAGATCGGCATGGAAAACTGTGCATTTCCGGACATTGATGCCTATGATGATATCAGCACGCTGGATGATTACCGGGTGTGTCTGGATGCGGGCTGCACGAAGGAGCAGGCACTTGAACTGGCGCACCGGTTCAGCCGTGACAACGCGCGTACACCGGTACAGTGGAGCGATGATAAGTATGCCGGCTTTTCCACACAGGAACCGTGGCTGATGGTAAATCCTGATTATAAAGAGATCAATGTGAAAAAACAGCCAGATTCGGTATTGGCATTTTTTAAATAGATGATCACACTTTATAAGGATGCGGCATATCATGACACGTTTACATTTGGTACATTTGCACCGTATGCGAGGGAGCAGAAAAAGCTGATCGCATACAGCCAGGGGCTTTTATCTATAGTTTTAAATACATTTTTTTAATAAATCAGAATCATTAAGTGCCAGATTGAGTAGATGACTGAGAATAGAAGGATAATCCGGTCCCAATGATTTTACTTTTTCTATATTTGCCGGGGAAATTTTTACAACAACACTGTCCATGCGGTGAAACTGTTGTAACATTTTTTCTGTCATTTCAGGACAGTCTTCATCAAAAATCACAGGCATTTTTTCAGCAGCTTCTAATTCCTGCAATTCTTCCGGAGTTAATTCCGGAGAAATATCAGACATTGAAATCTTCGCCATACAGATACCTCTCTTTCTCAGATTTTGTTGCTAAACGAGCGGAAATAATTCGGACAAGGTTATCTTGTTTAAACGTACATACAACAAATAAAACATTTCCGATTTTTCCAAGAATATTATAGCGTTCTTCTTGTGGATGTTCTTCATCGTATCGAATTAATTTATTATCATCAGCAAAAATTTTTACTGCAGTTTCAAAACGGATTCCATGTTTTTTAAAATTTATATCCGCTTTATTATCATCCCACTCAAAAACTGCATTTTTATAGTCGAAATCAAAAAATTCGTACATGCCTTCTCCTTGCGTAAAATATTCCCTCTTTCATTATATACAGAAATCATTATTTTAGCAACGAAAACGTAAAAAGGACACTTTTCTTTTCTAAAAAAGATGATATGATATTTTGAAAAAGAAAAGGAGCACATTTACATTATGAGACCAAATTACCAGAAGACGATTTACGCTTGTTTCATCGGCTACATTGTGCAGGCAATCGTCAATAATTTTGTCCCGCTTTTGTTTTTGACCTTTGAAAAAACTTATCAAATTCCACTAAGTAAAATCACGATGCTGATCACCATCAATTTTGGCATCCAGCTTCTGGTGGATCTTCTTTCGGCAGGATTTGTCGATAAAATCGGATACCGGATATCGGTTGTGCTTGCGCATATCTTTGCAGCCGCAGGTCTGGCAGGACTTGTTTTTCTGCCGGATCTGTTGCCGGATCCGTTTGCCGGCCTTTTACTTGCCGTCTGTATTTATGCGTTGGGCGGCAGCCTGATTGAAGTACTGATCAGCCCGATCGTAGAAAGCTGTCCGACCGACAATAAGGAAAAAGCCATGAGTCTTCTGCATTCATTTTACTGCTGGGGACATGTGGGTGTAGTGTTGCTGTCCACCATCTTTTTCTCGGTGTTTGGTATCGGCAACTGGAAAATACTTGCCTGTATCTGGGCACTTGTCCCGATCTTAAATGCATGTCTGTTTGTCCGGACACCGATCGCACCGCTCATAGAAGAGGGGGAGACCGGAATGTCCATACGTGAACTGTTTTGCAGTAAGGTGTTCTGGCTTATGATGCTTATGATGCTCTGCGCGGGGGCAAGCGAGCAGGCGATCAGCCAGTGGGCATCCACATTTGCTGAAAAAGGACTTGGCGTGACCAAGACGATTGGCGATCTGGCAGGACCGATGCTGTTTGCGATTCTTATGGGAAGCTCCCGCGCATTTTACGGAAAAGCCGGGCACAGGATGGATCTGGACCGTTTTATGCTATGCAGCAGTGTGCTGTGCATCCTGTCCTATCTGCTGATTGTTTTTTCACCGCTTCCGGTATTTTCTCTTGTGGGATGCGGCATCTGCGGCTTGTCTGTCGGAATTATGTGGCCGGGCACGTTCAGCAAGGCATCGTCCGCCCTGCGCAGAGGAGGCACTGCCATGTTTGCACTGCTGGCGCTGGCGGGAGATCTGGGATGTTCCGGCGGACCAACGCTGGTAGGGGCGGTTGCCAGTGCGGCTTCCGACAATCTGAAGATTGGAATTCTTGTGGCAATTGTTTTTCCGGTTGTCATGGCATGGGGGATATGTCTGTGCAAAAAACATAAATATATTTCGGTGGGCTGAAACGGTATATACTATATGAAATTAAAAATTGTTTTTTAGTGAAAAGTGTTATAGAATTTTCTCTGTAGGAAATAGCAGATTTATGAAGAATATTAATAAAGCTATTTGAATTGGTGATTGTTTATACTATTAAGAAGGCTAGTCAATTAGTAAATGTAATAGTGTGATATCAATAATGTAAAATGGAGATAAGTATATATGGTGCGTGCATCTATTTGTGATGACGATGTAATTGTAGCTCAAAAGTTGAAATTGATAATTGAAAAGGAATTTTTATCGAGAAATATTGATTTTATGTGTGATATATATGTTGATGGTATAAAATTTTTGGAAAATAACATAGAGTCACAAGATGAATTGATAATATTAGATATTGAAATGCCAGCTCTTAATGGAATAGAGATTGCAGAGTATTTAAAAAAAGCAGGACGCAATAAAAATATAGTTTTTGTTACTAATCATGAGAATCTAGTTTTTCGTTCACTTCAGTTTTACCCTTTTTCTTTTATTCGAAAGAAAGATATAGATGAGGAATTTCCCGAAATGCTGAAGCAGTTTATTTTAGAAATTTCCAAAAAGAATGCTTCTTTTATGTTTGAAACTAAGAAAACAATGGTATCAGTGCGTACAGATACGATTATGTATTTGACATACTGGGAACATAAAATTTTATTAGTAACAGATAAAGATGACAGTTATGAATTTCGTAGTACTTTGAAAGAATGTTTAAAACAATTAAGCGAGGAAAATTTTTTCAGAGTCAATAGCGGCGCAATTGTAAATTTGAAATATGTAAAAAAACTGGAAGATTCATGCATAATTATGGAAAGTGGATATAGCATACAACTTAGCCGAGATAGAAAGAAAGAATTTAAAGAAAGATTTATGAAATTTTGGAGAAAAATTTAATGTGAAAGAAAATAAATCAAGCTCATAATTGTTTGTGCCGTCAAATGAAAGGCATGGAATGGAGATTAGTATGTTGATACAAGGTTTTATTATCTTTTGTAGTTTTATACAAGCATTTTTGATAAGCAGTTTTCTTATGCAATTTTTTGAGACGAAACATAAAGCGAAGAAGATAACCCTAAGAAAAATAGAATGTGTAGCGTTAATTTTCATTTCTTTACAATTAGAGAGCGTGTTACAAATAGGAGATGTCGTAATTACAATATTTATTTTTGGGATATTATTTTGTTTCTCCAATAAATACTTATTAGGAAGTAAAATCCAACACGGTATTTTTATTTTTATAGAACTGTTGTTGATACCCTTGATTAACATAAACTTTTTACAAATAATACTGTTGGTTACCGATATGTCTGTAGAAGAGTATTTAGATATTAATAATCCCTATTATCTTGCAGGCATTGTTATAGCGACTATAATATATTATTGCGTATCTAAATTATTTTTAAAATTCAAAGGAGATCTGGCAATTTTTTTAAATAAGAAATATTTTATAATTTATACACTTATTGCAATATATTCCTTATTAGTAGAGAGTATAATATTTTATTTTTTACAAAAAAATGCTCAGATTAATAATTACCATATAGGGATTTTGTTTATTTCATGGGGAACTGTTGGAATAGATATTTATATTGTTTTTACTATGTGTAAGATTAGCAGACAAAGGAACCAAGAGGAACGAATAAAAATGTTACAATTTCAAAATAAATGTCAAGAGCAGCAGTTAAATGAAATAAGGCATTCAGAAAAAAGGATTCAAAGACTCAGACATGATTATGGAAATATGCTAGCAAATATAGAAGAATTGGTAAGAAACCGGAATATTGATGAATGTATGACATATCTAAAAAAGGCAAACAATTATTATATGAGAGATAGTCATGAATATATTTGCTCCGGTAATTCTATACTTGATGCTACATTAAATTCTAAATTATCTATTTGCAATGAAAAAGGAATAGAAGTGTCAAGTTGCATTATTGGAGATTTTAGCAATATAGATGGATTTATGATCAGTATAATTTTGTTTAATCTGTTAGATAATGCTATTGAAGCATCCCAGAAAATAATTAAAAGAAAAATTAAGGTAGAACTCAAAATAAAAGGGGAATATTTTAGCTGTATCATAAAAAATAAGATCGAACAATCGGTATTGCAGGTGAATCATGATTTAAAAACAGATAAAGCTGATAAAAAATTGCATGGTTTTGGAATAAAGCATGTAGAAGAATTAGTTGAAAAATCAGACGGATTAATTGAGTATTTTGAATCAGCGCAATATTTTTGTGTTCATATTATGCTCCCACTTGAGAGGATAAACAATAACGAATTAGGATAAGATAATAACGGATTAAGTCAAATGTATTGATAAATGATAAGTAGTCAACTATAGTTTAATGAAGTTGGCTACTTTTTATATTTTATAAATTATGGAGGTAGAGATATGAAAAGATATTTGTTAAAAAAACTTGCAAGGGCAGCAGAGTATACTGCGGAACGAGGTCAAGGCTGGCCGACGTATTGGGGCTTTCACGAACTTGTTGCAGATACTAATGTTAAAGAAATGATTAAAAAAAGAAACATGATAAAACTAATTATAAATAATATAATAAAATATTTGGTTCAAATGGACATAATACAAATAGAAGAAACAGCAGTGTATGAATATGGAGTTGAGTTATTGATAGATTAATGCAGGAAAATATTTTTTCAATTGATATAGAAAACTTTAGGGAGAAAATATTTGCTGAAGTAATACTTCAAAGAATTGCAGGAAAGGTAGACTGTGATTTGATCTTTCTTTCGAATGTGGAGATAAGTTTAAAGTGTGTTGATGTAATCATAATAAATGATATTAATACAAAGATTATATTTAAAAACAAAATATATGAGATGAATACTATAGATGAAGTGAGCAGCAGATTGATTAGAGTATTTAGTTAGAAATGGTAAAAATATGGAAGAATGTCAAAATATTTTAGAAATTAGAAATCTTAAAAAGAGTTATATGATTAATAAAGAAAACTCGCTGCAAGTTCTTAAAGGATTAAATATTTCAATTGATAGCGGAGAAATGGTTGCTCTTATGGGAGCCTCGGGTTGTGGGAAAACAACACTGATAAACTTAATATGCGGGATTGATAAAGCCGATAGTGGCAGCATTATGATTGATCATGAAGAAATAACTAAAATGCGAAGGTCTAAAATGGCGGTATTTAGAAGAAACAATATTGGACTGATTTTTCAGGATTTTAATCTTTTGGAAAGTTTAAATGTGAAGGACAATATTTTATTGCCGCTTATTTTGGAGAATAGAATAGAAGACAGTGAAGAGAAATTGAAACAAATAGCTGAAGTTTTATCTATCGCAGACATTATGGGGAAGAGTGTAACAGATATTTCAGGAGGGCAGAAACAGCGTGTGGCAATAGCGAGGGCATTGATCAATACTCCTCAGATTATTTTAGCTGATGAGCCTACAGGAAATTTGGATTCAAAATCAACGGAAAATGTAATGGAGTATTTAGTTGATATAAATAGAAAATTTAAGATTACACTGGTTATGGTGACGCATGATTCTTATGCTGCATCTTTCTGTGATAAGGTAATTCTGCTCAAAGATGGTATACAATTTTTGGAAATAGAAAAGAATAACAAGAGTAATAGCACTTTTTTGAAAGATATTTATGAGCTTTTAAAGCGGATAGGAGGTGAATAAACAGATGGAAAAGATTCGTATTCTATTGAAAATGATATGGTATAATCGTAAAAACTATATTTTATATTTAGTATGTAATATTTTTATCATAGCATTTTTTCAAGCATTTTTATCTATAGGGGAAAATGAATCTTTTATGTCTGCTGATAAAATTGATCCGATGATTTCAAGTAATATTTTTGCACCAACTGTCTTAACGGCACTATTTATGATACTTTTTGTGCCATATGTTTATGAGGCTTTTTTGAAGAGCAGAAAGCAGGAGTATGCAGTATTAATAACTCTTGGAGTGACGCAATATGAAGTGATTTGTAACATGTTGCTAGAATGTCTGATAATAAGCATCGTTAGCTTTTGTGCTGGAATTGTAACTGGAAGTGTTCTTTCAGTATTTTTTTTCTTTTATCTTCACAAGGTGATTGGTTTGCGTTCTATGAAATGGACGCTGCATCTTGGAGCTTATGTGTCAGTAGGAAAAGTATATGCTTTGGTAGTTATTATTATTTTGCTTTTGAACATAGTTAGGTTTTTACACGCAGAAATTCTTGAGTTATTCAATGCAAGATATAAGGAAGAAAAAGGAAAAAAGGGATCTAATATATTCTTGCTATTGGGAATATTGCTTATAATAGTTGCTGTTATAGTTATGTTATATGCTTATAATTTCGAAAAAACATATATATGGTTTATCAGCACAGGAATTATTATTACCGGCATAGGAATAATGTTGGCTAATTTTGACTGCATCTTTATGAAAATTCGAAATGTTAAGTGGAAAATTAGTTTGTCATTCGTATTACAGTACATAAAATCATGGAGAATGGTAAGTTTTATTGCAGCAATTCTGTTTATTTCTGCGATATTTTTTACAGCACATTGTGGAGTAACATATCAAAATTTTACGAGAAATGCACTTACGTATTCGCCGTATGATCTATTCTATGTGCAGTATAATGATATCAACAATATGGAACAGAAAGAAATTATGCAAACGTTAGATAAATATGACATAACAATTACGGAAGAAAAACGGTTGGGGCTGTTGAGAAATAGCTTTTGTAATATCATATCTGCAGATGATGTTAATAAAAAATATGGATGTACTTATGAAGTGGAACCAGGTTACTTTATACAATTATTCCAGTTTGATATAAATGATGGATATGAACATGATTTTCAAGCAAATAAGCAGATAACTATTGGGCTTGGTAATCATGAAAAAATGCATTTGAAATTGCAAGGAAAGTCAAATAAAATATTAATGAATTCATGCCGTAGTCTGGCTGATATAACTTTGATTGTAAATGAACAGGATTTTATGAAAATCAGGAATCATTCAAATGACTGTATCTATGAAACTGCTGTTATGTTTAATTTTAGCCAATGGAAAGATTCGGGCAACGCAATGCAAGAATTACAGGAAAAAATGAGTAGAATGAATGAGTTACCTATGGAAGATCAATCCGCGTACATGCTATCATCGAAAATCGAAACTTATAGTGTTGCAAAGCTGTCATCTGAGGTTTTAACTTTTCTATTGCTTTTTGTTGATATATTGTTTTTGGTGGCCGCCAATATATGTATATTTTACAAAATAAAATCTGAACTGAAAGAAGAAAAACATATCATTTACAAGTTGTATAGGGTGGGCATAACAGACCAAGAACTTTGGAAGATATTGTTTGAAAAAAATATATGCTATTATTTTGTTTCTTTGATAATAGCTATATTTATTGGGGTATTTTATAGTTATAGTGTGAATGCCATATACGATTATGGAAAAATAGGCATTATATGTGGAATGGGCGTATCTGGTATCATAATGTTTATACAATTTGTGGTGATTTGGGAAATTACAAAGTTTGAAACAAAGAGGTAGTGAGTAGAAAGTTGTATGGCAAACTCCAGGAGATCAATTCTGCCCGGTGCCAATAGTATGATATTTGGCGGGATAAAATCCACATAAAAACACATTGACTTGTATGATTTTCGGGCGTAAAATCCCCTGTGGAATACGAAGTTTCACAGGGGATTATTTTATGGAAACCACAAACAGCAATTATTTCGGAACGGAAAAAATCAGCAGAATTCTGCTGAAAATTGCGCCTCCGGTCATGCTCGCCCAGCTGATCCAGGCGCTTTATAACATTGTAGACAGTTTATTTGTCGGAAAATATTCGGAGAGTGGGCTGACGGCACTCTCCATTATCTATCCGCTGCAGCTTCTTATGATCGCCATTGCAGTGGGAACCGGTGTGGGAATCAATACGGCAATGGCACATTATCTTGGTGTGCATGATGAGAAAAAAGCAAATGAATATGGAGGAATCGGAACACCGCTTACGCTGGCATTGTGGGTGCTTTTTGCGGCAGTCTGTTTCTTTTTTATGCCGGCATATGCAAGGATGTCTACGGATTCCGCGGAAGTCATAAAGGATGTGATTGTATACGGCCGGATCGTCTGCGTATTCAGCATCGGATTGTTTACTGAAAGTATCTGGACAAAGATTTTACAGGCAAATGGGGACATGAAGACACCGATGATCGCACAGATCGTGGGGGCACTGGTTAATATCGCGCTGGACCCGTTATTTATTTTTGGACTGTTCGGGCTTCCGAAACTTGGGATTGCCGGAGCTGCCATCGCAACTGTTGTGGGACAGATTGTAGCGGCTCTTATTGTAATGAAAAAAGGGTTTCGCAAGTCTCCACCGCTTTCGATGTATCCGCGGGATATCTGTTTTATTTATAAACTTGGAATTCCGAATATCCTTATGCAGTCGGCATATACCTTTTATATTCTCGGATTGAATCTGATTCTTGCAACCTTTTCCGATCAGGCAGTTACGGCACTGGGACTTTATTACAAGTGGCAGTCATTTTTCTTTATTCCGCTGGGGGCACTGCAGACCTGTATTGTGCCGGTGATCAGTTATAATTATGCATCGGGACGGATGGATCGCTGTAAGAAAACACTGTCCACTTCACTTGTGGGAGGAATGGGGCTGATGTTTATCGGAACGCTGGTTTTTAATCTGATTCCCGGACAGATGCTCCGTGTATTTACGAGTGATCCGCAGGTGATTGCAATCGGCACAGTCGGATTTCATTTTGTCGGAATCAGTTTTATCCCGATGGTCACTTCACTGATTTTTCCGGTGTTCTTTCAGGCAGTTGGTGCAGCGGTTAAAAGTTCACTTCTGACCGTTGTAAGGACCGTTGTGCTGTTTGTGCCGCTCGGGTATTTATTTTCCCGTCTGGGACTGAATGATTTCTGGTTTACATTTCCGGTGACGGAAGTCATCACCACGCTGGTCGGGGTGTTCTTTTACCGGCGATTTATGGCACAACAGAATATACAGAACCATTAGTAATATTCATCTTTCTATGATAATGTGTAGATGATTGTTGTTTTTAAAAGATTATATATAAATAATAATGAAAATATATAGAATAGATTTCAGAAAGGAACTCTTGACTTTAATATTGTTGTAGATTATACTTAATATTATTAAAGATTAAAATGAATTGAGGTTTGAAAATAAATGCCTAATGATGTTATGCCATTGTGGTTTTCAAAGCTAGAAAATGAGGATGTGGAGTTTATAAAAAAATTTATACTGGCATCTGGGTCTCTTAAAGAAATGGCAAGACAGTATGGTGTAACTTATCCTACAGTGAGATTACGGTTAGATAAGTTAATTCAAAAAATTAAAGTGAATGAAGATTTAGAAAATGAACCTTACGTATCATTAATAAAAAGAATGGTAATAGATGAAAAAATTGACTATGATGTTGCAAAGATATTAATTGAAGAATATAGAAAAAACATAAGTGGGAAAGGAGAGAGAGAATGAAATTTTTAATGGGATTTATTATCGTTGCGGTAATAGTCATTGCAGTAGTTATGATTGCATTATTTAAGCTATTTGGTAAAAAATAGGGGGAAAAATATTATGCTTATGACCGTTTTGTATATTATAATGGCTATAATTTTTCAGATCATATTTGTAATGTTGATAATTTTTGTTGTTAAAAGATTTATAAAGTATTACTTGCGACAAAAAAAGGAAAAAAGTTTGTTGCAAAAAGAAATACAAAAAATGAAATTAGAAGACTTATGAAAAGAGTTGATGTACTGAACATTAATTGCATTCTAATAGAGATATAATAAATTTTGAAACATAAGTCTTTGAATAGAAAAGTCAGTTCCGGCAAAATGTCGTTTCTTTGTTTTCTTCTTTTGGCTTGGAATGAAATAGACATTTCTTTATGAAAAATTGATACAGTTAATAAGCACGGACGATAACTGGTTGATTTTTATATTTAAATTTCTGAAAGGAATAAAAGAGGATGTACTCATTTCAGTGAAATGGTATATGTAACGAATGTTATAGCTACAGAATATATTGATTTTTGCAACGAATATATTCCATTTTTAATGAATGCAAAGAGCATTACTTTAAGGGAGGTGAGGATGCGGGCAACATTCTGGACTACTATAGGGCTCCGAAAGGAGCTTTTTTATGTATTCAAAATAACAAAAGGATATTGCACTACGGATATATCATGAAACAGAGTCTGTAATTGAAACTATTAGGATTCTAGGTTATCCAACACGTAGAAATCTGTACACATGGATTGCGGAGAAAAATATCCCGCCCAAAACAAGGAAAGAATACCCTGTAATTGATAATCCTCCTGATCATCCTCGCAATCCTCCATTAGAAGTAAAATTGAATGCAATTCATCGTTACTATGAGCTCGGAGAAAATATAAAATATGTTTCAGAAGACATTGGGTATAGTAGAACTAGTATTTATCAATGGCAAAAGAGTTATTTAAAAGAAGGTACATTAGGTCTTATGAATCGCAAAAATATTACTCCGGGAATATTAGTAGAAGGTTCAAATGTGAGATATGCAATTAGAAATAGACATTCTTAAAGCAACGATAAATGTTAAAAAAAGACCCAGACATCGATCAGAGTACTCTCACCAACGGAGAGAAGACAGTGATAATCGATGTCTTGAAAAATAGATACTCACTGCTATTATTACAAAAATTACAATTATCAAAAATGATTATTATTATCAAAAACAAAAAGAAGATAAATATACACTTTTACGTGTTAGAGTCATTGAATTATATACAGAGAATAGAGGGTGATATGGTTATAGACGAATTAATACCTTACTTAGGCGTGAAAATATAATTGCCTCAGAAAAAGTTATTTGTAGAATTATGAAGGAAGAACAACTTGTAGTAAAGCTCAAACGAACTCGTAAATATAATTCTTATTAAGGTGAAGTATCTCCAGCAGTAGATAATCTAATTAACAGAAATTTTTCTGCGCCTAAATCTAATAAAAAGAGGTTGACAGATATAACCGAGTTTGCAATTCCGGCAGGAAAAGTTTATTTATCACCTCGTATTGTAGATTGTTTTGATGGTTTATTTGTTACTTGGAATATAAGCACTTCTTCAGATGCATTACTTGTCAATTCTATGCTTGACGATGTAGCTAAATTGTACTATCTATAGAAGAAAAACCAATCATAAATTCAGACAGAAGTGTATACTACCGCTAGTCAGGTTGGATTGATAGGATGGAGAAAAATGGTTTCATATGATCAATGTCAAAGAAAAGTTGTTCACCTGCTAATTCTGTCTGCGAGGGCATAGTTGGAAGAATTAAAAATGAGATGTTCTATAGCACCGATTGGTCTGGGGTAAACATCTCAGAATTTATTGGTATTTTAAGTAATTATCTTCATTGGTATAATTAAAAAGGATAAAAAATCATTAGGATATTTGAGCCCTATAGAGTACAGACATAGGCTTGGATTAGTCAATTAGATAGACCAAGAAAATGTCCGTATTCTCTCGTTATTTAAGGAGTTTTTGTTTATCACATCTTGGGAGAACTATTTTGCATTTTTTTTAAATATTATGACAGATCGATTTGATTTATAACTTCTCAAAAAGTATATATCGGATTAGAAATATCAATTAATTCTGGATTATTTATAAACATATAGAAATACTCAATTCTGCAAAACATCAAACGAATTTTCTTGAAATAAATTGGATCATCTACAAAAAATGAGTGAACTTTCCCAGTGAAATTTGATTGAGTCATTTTGAACTATTAAGGTATTTCAATAGTTGTTAATTCAATGGTACAGGAAATTGGTGGATTCTTCCAGTTAGTTATCTGTAGAATTCTTTTTATAAGGACAGATACTGCACGGTTTGAATGTGATATATATCTTGCTGTATGGACTGGCCTTTGTAGCAATCTTTATCTGCTTTAAACAGATAGTATCTACTTGCTGATTTCGCATATTAGTAGATAGTACCAGTCGCCTAAACCAATTGAATAAGTTGTAGACAAATATATGAAATCTCATGTGGTTAGAATTTACTATTTTAGAATTATTGCTGACAGTAGCAAAATCGATTCTACTTTTGCTTTCCTTAATAAAGTTTTCCATTTTGCTACGATTGTAATAAAACTGAATAGTTTGATAAGGTTTCATATCCAGGTTTGTAACAATAAAGGTGTACATGGGTGTTAGTTGACCGTATGATTTTTTGAAACAGGTGAAATACAATATTCGATTAAAATATAGTAATAAAGTTCTCCGAGAAACGCGAGTTCCTCGGAGAACTTTGTCTACAGTCAGAAATATATTATTCTGAAATAGATGCACTTTACAGGAAAGATGAATAATTTAATTCCAAGTTGTAGTAACTACACCACTTTTACTGACCTTAGTATTCAACAAACATACAGAGGAACCTGCGGTGCCGCCACCAGGAATACTTACAGTTGCAACGACTGAGGAATCAATCTCTGCAGGGGAAGAATTGGTTGATACTGCTCTAGAAATTTTTAATTGTGGATTAGAAAATTTGCAAAGAGCACCAAAGTATGAAAAATTTCTGCCATGAGAAATTTTCCATTGAGATCCAGATTTTGACAAATCAAATTCATAACTCATTCCAACTATGCCATAAGAGGCTTTTGATGTCCAAGATCCAGCACTAGCGGTTGTTGTGCTACTTCCGCGAGTTTGCAGAGCTGGTTTAAAAGTTGAAGTAATTGTAATCGGAGTTCCATTATTGTCAGTATAACTTTCAGTTAAGGTGAAAGATTTGCTTAAATCCATTTCGTCTAAGTTGGTTTGACATACAATAGATTTTTGGGGAGTGGAGAAATCTTCCGTTGTTTTTTCAGCAGCAAATACAGATGTAGACATTGCAAAAAGCATAACAAATGACATTACTGCACAAGATATTTTTTTGAGTTTTATCATATAAACCTCTTTCTACCTTGTTTTTATAACAAGGATTTAATAATATTAAAGTTTCTATTTAATATTATATAAATGTTTTATGAAAAAAGTAAATAATAAAATTAAAAAAAAATTAGCGTTTTAATTTAATATTGTAAAAATTTTTATTACTAAAAGAAAATTTTATAAAACATAATAGAGGCATTTACATGGAGATATTTGGATAAAATTTTTGCGGAGGGCATTATATTTGAAAACTAGTACAATTTATGTATAGAATTAAACGTTAAAAACACCTTTAGTGGTACGAATTAAGATGTTTTTACATTAAATTTGACAAATACAGAAAAGACGTTTGGTACTAGACAGGGACTGCCGAATTCATTACAATGGAACTAAATCGGAATAGTAGTATATTTATTTTAAACATGGAGGAAGAAAAAATGGAAATTGTTTGCTTGGACTTAGAAGGTGTACTGGTACCGGAAATCTGGATCGCATTTGCAGAAGAGACCGGAATTCCGGAATTAAAGAGAACAACCAGGGATGAGCCGGATTATGATAAGCTTATGAAATACCGTATCGGAATTTTAAAGGAGCACGGTCTTGGATTAAAAGAGATTCAGGAGACAATCGCAAAGATCGATCCGATTCCGGGCGCAAAGGAATTTTTGGATAAACTGCGTGCCATGACACAGGTGATTATCATCAGTGATACGTTTTCCCAGTTTGCAGGTCCGCTTATGAAAAAACTCGGATACCCGACAATTTTCTGCAACTCGCTTGAAGTTGCCGATAACGGAGAGATCACGGGCTTTAAGATGCGCTGTGAGAAGTCCAAGTACACAACCGTCAAGGCATTACAGTCCATCGGTTATGATACCATCGCTAGCGGAGACAGTCACAATGATCTTGGCATGATCCAGGCCAGCAAGGCTGGTTTCTTATTTAAAAGTACCGATGCGATCAAGGCTGAGTATCCGGATATTCCTGCATACGAGACGTACGATGAGCTGTTTGCAGCAATCAAAAAAGTGATTGAAAGATAATTTGTCGGAGATGAAAACAAAGAAGGAAGCTGTTGCATGAATGCACAGCTTCTTTTTTGTTGTATCGTTTTTTACAATACATGTGTTGGGAGAGAGGGTATGATAAGGACAAGTTAAGAAAAGTAATTGGTTCTTGGAAAAAACATAATGGAGAGCGATACATCGGAGATGTACCGCAGGCGATACCCCATACGGGGCACCGCAGTAGACAAAGGCGTCTATGAGAAATCATAGGTGTCTTTTTGATTTTCACGGAAACCATACATGATTACACATAGAAAGGAAGGAGTTATATGAGCAGCAGAATTTCAGAACATCCAATCCTTGGAGAACAGCAGAAAGGGAAACTGGTTACATTTACCTATGACGGTAAAGAATTACAGGGATACGAAGGAGAGCCAATTGCCGCAGCATTAAAAGCCGCAGGCGTGATGGTTCACCGTTATACCAAAAAGGAACACAAACCGAGAGGAATCTTCTGTGCGATCGGAAGATGCACCGACTGTGTGATGGTTGTGGATGGAAAACCAAATGTCCGCACCTGCATGACACCGCTTGCAGAGGGCATGAAAGTCCAGACACAGTACGGCGTATCGGATAAACCGTTTGAAGAACAGTAGAGGGGAGTGAACAATATGAAGCGTTATGATCTGATTATCGTAGGAGCCGGTCCATCCGGATTGTCTGCAGCAGTTGAGGCAGCAAAGCGGGGACTGAAAGTTGTAGTATTTGATGAAAATGAAAAGCCGGGTGGACAGCTGTTTAAGCAGATCCATAAATTCTTTGGATCAAAGGAACATAAGGCAAAAGTCAGAGGTTTTGTGATCGGGCAGCAGCTGTTGCAGGAAGCAGCGGATGCCGGTGTGGAAGTTGTGCTGAATGCAACCGTTATCGGCATGTATCTGGATAAAGAAATTGTGGTAAGGATCAAAGAGGAGGTTCATCACTACAAAGGAGATTCCATAATCATTGCTACAGGAGCCGCAGAAAATATGGTTACCTTTGAGGGCTGGAATCTTCCGGGAGTCATCGGCGCAGGAGCCGCACAGACGATGATGAATCTGCACGGGGTAAAACCGGGAAACAAAATTCTGATGCTTGGTTCCGGAAATGTCGGTCTGGTCGTATCCTTCCAGCTGATGCAGTGCGGCTGTGATGTGGTTGCACTGGTTGATGCAGCACCCCGTGTCGGTGGTTACGGAGTCCATGCAGCAAAGGTTGCACGAACCGGTGTTCCGTTTTATCTTTCCCATACCATCGTAAAAGCAGAGGGCGAGGAGTATGTGACCGGTGTTACGATTGCAGAAGTGGATGACCACTTCCAGTTCATTCCGGGAACCGAAAAGCATTTCGATGTGGATACGATCTGCCTGGCAGTCGGACTTTCTCCTATGTCGCAGCTGTTGAAGATGGCGGGCTGCGAGATGGAAGACAATCCAAAGCGTGGCGGACAGGTTCCGATCTGTGATGAATATGGCGAAACCTCAATTAAGGGCATTTTCGTAGCAGGCGATGTATCAGGGATCGAGGAAGCCAGCTCTGCCATGATCGAGGGACGTATCGCAGGAATCGCAGCTGCCCATTACCTGGGATATATGGATGAGGAAGAATTAAAGACAAAGGTAAAAGAACAGGAGGATGCACTTGACGGACTGCGCCAGGGCATGTTTGCTCCAAAGAATCGTGGAAAACTTATCGAGAAGACAGAAGAAGGAATCGATATTTCCATGAATCTTCTGAAAAAAGGATATGTTGCAGATGATGAAATCGAACGATTCCCGGGCGTGACACACAAAGTCGGTGTTCATCCGGTGATGGAATGTACACAGAACATTCCGTGTAACCCATGTCAGGATGCATGCCCGAAGCATTGCATCAGGATTGGAGAAAATATTACCTCCCTTCCGGTGGTAGATCCGGATGTGGATTGCATCGGATGCGGTATGTGCGTGGCATCCTGCTCCGGACAGGCAATCTTCTTAGTCGATGAAACGTATGAGCCGGGATTTGCAACCGTGACGCTTCCATATGAATTCCTTCCACTTCCGGAAAAGGGAGAAAAGGGATACGGAATGAGCCGGAGCGGTGAAAAAATCTGTGAGGCGGAAGTGGTATCCGTCAGGACATCGAAGGCATTTGACCACACGAATCTGCTGACGATTAAGGTGCCGGCAGATATGGCAATGAAGGCCAGATTTTATCGTAAGGCAGAAGCCTGATTCACAGAGGAGGAAAAAATTATGCATGAGATTAATGATAGATCAAGAGATATCGGACCTTTCGTACCGGGACCGGATGACGATATGATCATCTGCCGGTGCGAGGAAGTAACCAAAGGGGAAATTCGCAAAGCGGTGCACGATGGAATGTTCACACTGACGGAGATCCGCCGGTATTTAAGAACCGGCATGGGACTCTGTCAGGGACAGACCTGTGCAAAGCTGGTCAAAGGAATCGTGGCAAGAGAACTGAACGTATCCCCGGCAGAACTGGAACCGGCAACATCCCGGGCACCGATGCGTCCGATCGAGATGCGCGTGTTTGCGGCAGAGGCAAAGGAGGGCGAGGAAGATGAAGAATAATGCGGAAGTAGTAATTATCGGTGGTGGAATCATCGGATGCGCAACAGCTTATTATCTGGCAAAAGAAGGGGTTTCCGTGATCGTACTCGAAAAAAGCGATTATATCGGAAACGGTGGTTCCTCAAGAAACGGAGGCGGTGTAAGACAGTCCGGACGTGATCCAAGAGAACTTCCGCTTGCCATGTATGCCGTGGAACACATGTGGCCGACACTGTCCGAAGAACTCGGTGTGGATGTGGAATACCATAAAGAAGGAAACCTTCGTCTCGGAAAGACAGCAAAGCATAAAGAAATCTTACAGGGACTGACGGACCGTGCCGTTGCACTGGGACTGGATGTGCGGATGATCGATGGAAAAGAAGTGCGTGAGATCAACCCATACTTAAGCGATGAGATTACGGTTGCCAGCTGGTGCCCGACCGACGGACATGCCAATCCGCTCGTTGCAACCCTCGGTTTTTACAAGAGAGCCAGAGAGCTTGGCGCAGAGTTTATCACAGGTGAGGATGTGCTCGAGATCCAGAAGATCAAAGGAAAAGCCAGACGTGTGGTAACCGCAGAAAATGTGTATGAAGGAGAAACCATTGTACTGGCATCCGGATACGAAAGCCGTTCGATTGCAGCGAGTGTCGGCATTGACATCCCGATGCGCAAAGAGCTGATCGAGGCACTGGTTACGGAGGCTGAGCCAAAGATGTTTCCACAGATGCTTGGTACCGCAGATGCGGATTTCTACGGCCATCAGACGAATCATGGATCTTTTGTATTCGGAGGTGCTTCCGGATTTGAGGCAGAAAACCGTGACAATGGGCATATGATTACTTCAAGTATCACTGCTCCGTGCATCTGCCGGGGAATTATGAAATACATTCCAAAACTTGCCGATGCAAAGATCGTCCGTACCTGGGCCGGATATGAAGATCTGTGTGCGGACGGAGTACCGGTACTCGGACCGGTTAAAGAAGTGCCGGGACTGCTGTTAGCCTGTGCTTTTACCGGACACGGATTTGGAATTTCACCGATTGTCGGAAAACTGTTATCCGAACTGGCCATGGGAAAAGAAACCACACTGGATCTGCATGAACTGCGGTATGACCGGTTTCAGGCAGTGATCTAAGTGTAACTTAACAGAATAGATGACAAAAAGGACGTTTCAACGTGAGACCATCCGTGAAGAGGTGGGAAATGACGGGAAACCCCGTGAAATCAAGGGTTGTGGCGAATTTCAAAGAGAAAAAATGAAGCATCTTTGACAGCGAATTTGAGAATAAGCTGTTTTGGATGCTTTTTTTGTGTCTTTGGAAGGGAGGGAAGTGGAGAGAGTGCTTGGAAGCATTGATTTTACTTGGTTTTTGAGCACTTGTCCTCTCCACAACGCCTCAAAGTTAGGTTGTAAAGACATTATACATCAGCCATCCGCTTCTGAAAATAGCTCAAGCGTTGTAACGGGGCGTTATTGCGTTACTGATTGAGTATTATCAAGGTGCGTGTAAAATCCATTGAAGCCTATAAAACAAGGCTTTTTTGAGAGTAACGCTTGGAAAAAGTGGCGTTACTTAACGGTATCAATCCCCGGTACCGGAAACCGGGAAACGGGTGTAGGCAAAGTGACAAAATAGAACCATATGAAAAAGGTTGTCACTTTGGCTTATTTCCAAGGGAAAATGGACTTTTTCGGGAATTACTTCCCCAAAGGAGCAAAGTGACAAAAAGTAGGTTGTTTTTGGGTGACAAGTAACCCAAAAGAGATATAAAAAAAATCAGCCTACCATGTCACCCTTTTCTGTACCTGTCAAGTCGGATGATTTTGCACTTGTCCCTCTTGCCCTTTGTATCTTGCGGAGCTTCATTTTGAGTATTCCAATAAGCTCATCTTTATCATCTTCAGGAAGTTCTCTGAAACCAGTAAGAAGGTCTTCTTCAATATTGGAGAGAATAACACTCTCTGATATTGGAGAATTACCTGTCAGCATCCAATCAATACTACAGTTTAGAACTTTTGACAATTCTATGAGAGCGGAAGCAGAAGGCAGGCTTTTCCCTGACTCAATACCGCTCATATTTCCGGAAGATATTCCAGTTGCTTCTCTTATTTGCACCTGTGTAATGTTCAATTCTTTTCTTCTGCTCTTTATTCTTTCGCCAATGCTTATATCCATCATTGGAACCTCCATTCTCCGATATTAGAAAAATAAGTCTCGAAAATAAGAGAAAATGTGTTGACATTCTCTGATATTAGAGATATACTGTTTCTTGCAAGGGGTTACTTGTAACCCAATAAGCATATCAAATTTCTTAGAAAATCTCAATAGCCGGAGCTCTCCGGAACAAAGAAAGTCACCCGGTTCAGGGTACCAAGAGATGGAACTATGGAACATGAAGGAGGTGCAGGATGCAGAAACACGAGTTTGAAGAGAGAATTGAGAGAACTGTCACGGATGAGCAGTACAAAGTGATTGAAGCAGTTTACATGTGGCATCCATCAGTCCGGAACACATCCGGCAAGGATGAAGTAGCAGAGCTGTACAAGAGCTTTGGCATGACTATCTTCCATGACATGCTTCCAAGAGCACAGAAAGCCCGTGAGCTTGATGAGCTTCTCCGGAAAGCACAGGGAGAAGTGAAGCGGATACAGGAAGAGATAGAAGAGCTGTCCTGTCCTACCTTGAGAATTGAATAGCGAAAATGCAGCCGGGACTTCCCTCCTTCCTGTGGGTTATTGAACTATTGCGGATAGAGACGAACTTTCCGCACAGTCCTCCACTATTAGATTGGTGATGTCTTCTTCCCCAAAGAAGGCACCGGATATATCTCTCAATATGTCGAGAGGATGCTCATTGCAAAGGATAGCTTCAAACAATTCAGGAGAAACTAAAAGCTTTTTAGTCATACGGTTGTCCCGGCTGCTTTTCATATTATACCACAGGAGAGGAGATGATGCACTTGCTGAACCTGTCAAGTGATGATATGGAAGCATTGGTTGAGCACAGAGAGAAGTTGGATGCAGAGCTTGAGCAGCTCCGGGAGAACTGGATGGAGCTTGAGGCGGAGATTGAGGGAAAGGAAAACGCTCTCAATATAATTGACAAAATCATAGAGAAGACGGAGGTGAGCTACTGATGAAGAACGGAAAGGCTCCCACAAGGGAACAGAAGAAGATAATGAAGGCTCATGGATTGGTGCCGGAGAATTGGCTTGTGGTCAAGAACCTTCCGGACTCATTGGAAGTAGTGAGCCGGGTATCTCTGAAGAAGGTTGGAGGAAAACCAAAGACAAGGACTATATCAAAGAGCCTGTAATTGGTTGGAAAGGTAGGTTGTAATGGAGAAATACAAGGATAGTGATGTGGAGCTGATGTCAATACTCCTGAAGCTTCAGGAACAGACAAGCCCCATCAGGATGAGCGTTGGGTATGTCATGGGCGGCACAGTCCGTCAGGGTATCATCCTGCATGAGGCGGCTCCCAAGGTGATTGAGGCTCTCATAGAGCATGGATATACCTGTGACCTGAACAGTTACGGGATGAGGGTCTACAAGCTGTGATGTGAGGTGAGCAGATGGCAACAAAGCAGACGAGGCTGACACCCTTTGGGCGGAAGGTCAGGAAAAGGCTCATAGACAAGAACATGACACAGGTGGAGCTTGCTGCTTTGCTTGGATGCAATAAGCAGTACATCCACAAGATTTTAGTCGGTGAGCGTAGTGGTAAGAAATACATTGAGGCAATATCAAGGATACTGGATATTGAAGTGGCGGCATGAAGGAGGTGAGCTGATTGGCTGAAAGTTATGTCACATTGGGAGAAGCTGCTGAACTGGAAGGCGTTAAGTACAACACAATGGTCAAGCGGTTATCAAGGAAGCAGGACACCTTTGAGACCAAGACCGAGAAATCAGAAACGGGCGGAAAAGATGTGGTACTTGTGGCGGTCTCCTCACTTTCCAAGCAGGCAAGGAACGCATGGAAGGAACGGGAAAAGCTGAAATCCTTCACGGAAGAAGTTCCGGGAGAGGAGAAAGGTCAGGAGCCGGAAGTGCCATGGTATGTGAATACTGACGTTGATTGGTACATTGAAAATTATAAGGAGAGGTACTACAAGGCGGTGGAGCTTGGGAACGTGGTCAGGAAGTTCCTTCAGTATGACGAGGGAGACCGGACAAAGTACGCTGAAGAGTTCGCACAGAAGTACCTTGGCAAAGGTCAGAGGACACTCTACCGATACACCAAGGCATACCTTGAGGCATCCGCATGGGCGGACAAGCTTCAGAAGGAAGACGGAGCCGGGTATGACTTCTTCAAGGTGCTCTGCCTGTGCAGGAAGCCCAAAGAGACCGGATGCTTCCCAAGCATCAAGCCGGAGGTCAAGCAGGTCATCAAGAATATATGGTTCAATGAGGACTTTGCAAGGAACCAAGGCACCCGTGAGATGCTGTATGAGAAGCTGAACGCCATAGCCAACATCAACAAGTGGGAGAAGATACCGTCCTATCAGACAGTGACAAGGTACATCAGCTATCTCATGGAGGACGAGGGCATGAGGAACGCTTGGTTCCTTGCCTCCCGTGGCACCCGTGAGTACAAGAATAAGGTCATGGTGAAGGGAAGCCGGGACACCAAGGGGCTTCAGGTGATGCAGATTGTGATGGGTGATGAGCACACCTTTGACTGTTGGGTGAGCTACAAGCAGCCCAATGGCAAGGTCATAGCCATCAAGCCGCACTTGGCGGCGTGGGTGGACATGCGGAGCAGGGTCATCATGGGTGATGTCCTCTGCAAGGATGCCAACTCTGACATCCTGAAGCAGAGCCTCCTCAAGATGATTTATTCAGAGCCGGGAGGGGTTCCGGAGTACCTCTACATAGACAATGGCAAGGACTACACAGCCAAGACCATGACGGGAAGAGACCGGAATGACCGGAGCGGCATGAACTTTGACAATGAGACAATGGGCTTCTACAAGAGCATAGGCATCAAGGATGACCACCGGGCTCTGCCTTATGAGCCATGGAGCAAAGGTCAGATTGAGCGGTTTTTCCGTACCGTGTGCAATAAGTTCACCCGTTGGATGAAGTCCTACACCGGAACGCTGACAGGCTCACAGACCTCTGACAAGGTGGACAAGGACATCAAGCGGATGCTTGAGAGAGGGGAGCTCCTGACAATGGAAGAGTTCTATGAGAAGTGGCATGAATGGCTCACAACGGTCTACATGCACACGGAGCACTCCGGGCTCAAGAAGATGGGCGAGACCTACAAGAAGCCTTATGACTGCTTTATGAATGAGGACAGATATTTTAAGGCGGCACCGCCTAAGAGCTATGCAACCATGCTGATGATGAAGTCAGAGAACGTGCTTGTCCGTAATATTGGCATTACCAAGTGGGGATATGAGTACCGCTCTGATGAGCTCTGTGACTATATCGGGCGGAAGGTTGACATCAAGTATGACCCGGATGACATGGCTGTCCTGTATGTCTTTGACCAAAAGGGCAAGCGCATCTGTGAAGCATACTGTCAGGAACTCCTTCAGATAGCCCCGAAGGTGACACAGAAGGCTCTTGAGGAACACCTGAAGATGCAGAAGAGACAGCAGAAACGTGACCGGGAAAGACTTGAGGAAGCAAGGAGACCGTTTGAGGAGCTCAATGAGCAGTATGTGGGCTTTAATGAGACCACAGGAGGCATTGAACTGATGATAGGCGGAAAGAAACAGGAGAAGATGGCAAAGGTTGTCTCCATCCCGACAGACAGAACCTATCAGCAGGGCTTCCGGGCAGAGAAACGGGAAGAGGCGGAACCGGAGAGCGAATACATGAGCAGGCAGGCGGAGAGCGCACTCAAGAAGCTTAGAGCCATAGGAGGATGACATGGTCAGGATGATACTGATTGGAGCTGCCCTGTTCGTGGCGGCGTGCATGGCGGTGGCAGCCCTTGGCATGTTGGTGTTTGGGGTGGCTGTAGACATAGCGGAAAGAATGGAAGACAAAGGTTGAAAGAAAGGAAGGTTGTAACATGGAAGCATTGAACACTTACAAAGCAGAGAAGACACTGGCGGAGCAGATGAATGAGAGACTGGCAGAGCTGAAGATGACGAAGGCAGAGGCGGCAATGAAGATGAACTACTCAAGGGCAGCCCTTAGTCAGTACCTCAATGGGAAGTATGCAAGTGACCCTACAGAACTGGAAAAGAAGGTCAGGGAGTTCCTTGAGGCATCCGGGGGCATGGCAGACAGCCCGGTGCAGGAAGGAACGAAGGCAGGGACAGGCACCCTCAAGAAAAAGGTGGAGTTCTTTGAAAGCCGGGACTTTGTGCAGACCATTGGAGTGTGTCAGGCGTGTCAGGAATACATGGGGCTTGGGATAATCGTTGGGAAGTCCGGTCAGGGGAAGACTCACGCACTGAAGAAATACGCAGAGCTGCCGAGGGTGGCATACATTGAGTGTGATGACACCATGGCTTGCCGGGACTTGGTGGAAGCCATTGAGAACGGGATAGGTCTCCCGAAGGGATACGGTGGGACGATATGGAGCAGGGTCAACCGCATCCGTGAGTTTTTCAATACCAATGAGGGCTTCCTGCTCATCATTGACGAGGCGGACAAGCTCATCAACAAGTACACGCAGAAGAAAATGGAGATACTCCGTGGCATCTTTGACCAGTCGGATGTAGGCATTGTCATAGCCGGGGAGCCGAGGCTTGAGACGGAGCTCAAGGGCAACCTTGCCCGGTTTGCTAACCGGATGGACTTCTACTACAAGCTGAAGGGGCTGTCCAAGAATGAGGTGGCTGACTATCTTGAGGGCTATGAGGTAGATGAAGCAGCCATGGGCGAGATGATAAGCCGGGCAACCAACGCACAGAGCGGATGCTTCCGTCTGTTAGACAGGACGCTCAACAACGTGCTCCGCATCCTGAAGGCAAAGGGTGAGACCCGGATAACCATGAAGATAGTGAGCGAAGCATCCAACATGATGATGCTGTAAGGGAGGGGAAGCTTTATGAAGAAAGTTGAAATCTTAATCAGGGGAGCCAATGAAGAGGCAGTTGCACAGGCAATGATGGTAGGTATCTGCAAAGCAATCAGCCGGAACAAATGCACGGACATCTCCGTGCAGACGGAAACCGTAAGGGAAGGATGGGTCAGGGTAGCAGATGACTCTCCGCAGCTTCAGATACCGGAATTTTTACGGAGATAGGAGGTCAGTATGGAAGCAAGCATCAAGAAAGTGTGGGGCATTGCCAAGAGCCCGGAGCTGAAGCTGACGGATGAGGAGCTGCATCTCCTTGTACAGGCGCATACCGGGAAGGACAGCATCAAGGCTCTCAACAAAAGGGAGCTTCAGACGGTCATCCGTGTGCTTGGCGGCATGAAGGACTCTGCAAAGAAGTCCGAGCGTGGCAGGAACCGCTACAGCGGAAACGAAGCCACCGAGAACCAAAGAAAGAAGATATACAGGCTCTCACAGGAGCTTGGGTGGGATAAGCCTGCAAGGGTCAATGGGATGTGCCGGAAGATGTTCGGGGTCAGTGCGGTGGAGTGGCTGAACTACCAACAGTGCTCAAAGCTCATTGAAGCCCTGAAGAGCATGGCGAAGAGGCAGAAAGAGAAGGAGGGTCAGGATGAAGGACTGCAAGCTGATAGTGACTGTCAGGAATGACAAGGTCAATTTTGAGGGACAGGACATCAGTGTTGAAGAGCTGGCACAGATAGCAGGCTTCCTTCAGGTGTTCGTTGGCATGGAAGGGCTGAAGCGTGGACTGGATATGGATGATGTGAAGGACAACATGCTTGACATCCACCTTGCCGCAATGGAAACGCTTGAGGAGCAGCTCCGGGCAGGGAGCCTTGACCCGGAGGACAGCTCATAAGGAAGGAGTGGTGCCAAATGGCAAAGAAGAAACGGTTGACCAACAGGGAAAAGCAGGAAAGGGCAGACTTCAAGAGGCGGATGCAGGAGCAGGGCATCCTTCCGCCTGACAAGCCGAAGCTGAACCGGAAGAAATTCATTGAGGAGGCAAGGGAGGAATGGAACGGGCGGAGCAATGACTGTTATATATGGGAGCATTACCTCTTGGAGGCGGTCTCCTATATGCTGTGTCAGACAGAAGGGACAAGCTCACGGGCTTCCCTTGAGGCGGTAGGGGTTGCCAAAGCCCTGAAGCTTGCCCTCCGGCTCCGGGAGTTCTCTGAAGAGGTCAGGGCGAAGGGTGAGCATGAGTACAAGTTGGCTGACCAGTACAACTATATCAAGGACATCTTGGATGCCTAGAAAGGAGCAGGGACATGAGTGAAGCTTATAAGAAGATGACAAGCCACGGGTCAATCAGTATCCCGGTGGCAATGCGGAGGGAGCTTGGCATTGAGCCAAAAGACCCTATGGTTGTGGAGTCACATCAGGGAGAAATCCGGATAAGACCGTACACACTCCGCTGTAACTTTTGCGGAGAGACGGAAGGCGTGCATGAGTTCCACGGGAAGGGTATCTGTGGAGCCTGTGCTGCCAAAGTATATGAGAAGTTAGGAGGCGGACAGTAATGGAACAGCAGACAGCAAAGAGCATGACCAATGAACAGCTCATTGGGGCGTGCGTGTGGCTTGACCGTGAGCAGAAAAAGAGCCGGGCTATGATGAACAGCTACAAGGCGGAGCTTCAGGCTAGGGGCTTGGCTATCATGGAAGACCACAATGTAAAGTATGTGAAGTTTTATGGTGATGAGGGTAGTGCTGCCATCACGGACAGCATGAGCCTTGACATCCTGAACCCGGACAAGCTGAAGGAGCTTGTGGGTGAGGGAGTATACAACATGAAGGTCAGGGAGGAGACCAAGACGAGCTACAAGTTTGACAGCAAATTTAAGAAGGCTCTGAAGGCTATCTTCACAGGTGACTACACCTTTGAGACCACTCTTGAGGAGTTCCTTGATGAAATGAGCATCACGCCGGATGCCAAGCAGAAGAAGCTCCTCCTGAAGCGGCTGAAGGGAGAGTTTGAGAAAGACAAGGAGACCCTCATCTCTGTCTTGGTTCCGGAAGGGGAAAAGGCTCCGGACTTTGATGTGGAGCTGTGGTACATCTACCGCATCAAGAACGGGGAGCTTATCAAGGCTTTCCTTCCGGAAGAGATGATTGATGCCACCATTGAGGGCATCCGGAAGAGCATCTTTGTGGAGACCAAGACAGCTATCACGTTGGACTATGACACAGAAAAGGAGGAGTAATCATGGCAGAACAGACAAAGGACATCCTTAGTGAGTACACCAAGGATATGACTCCGGAGCAGAGAGCAGAGCTTCAGGAGAAGGTAGGCAGCATGACGGAGGAGGAGCTCAAGGAGTTCCGCAGCAGTTTAGACCCGGACAGCATGGGCTTTTTTGGAGAGGAGAGTGTGTAGGACATGGCAGCACCAAAGATTGAGAAGCTCCTGACCCCGTATAACTTTAATGACAAGAACAATGTCGGGCGCATCAAGTACATTGTCATCCATTATGTGGGGGCTCTTGGCGGAGCAAAAGCAAATTGTCAGTATTATGCAAGTAAATACATAGGAGCATCCGCTCACTATTTTGTAGGCTTTGACGGTGAGATATGGCAGAGCGTTGATGATGGAGACGTTGCATGGCACTGTGGAGCAAGCAGTTATAAACATGCGGAGTGCAGGAACACGAACTCTATCGGCATTGAGCTGTGTGTGAGAACCAAAGGAAGTCAGGCGGCGGACAGCAAGGATTGGTACTTTGAAGATGCAACGGTCAAAGCAGCCATTGAGCTGACCAAGTACCTGATGCAGAAGTACGGGGTACCTGCTTCCAATGTCATCCGTCACTATGATGTGACCGGGAAGATATGTCCTAATCCGTATGTGTACAATACCACCAAGCACACATGGGATGCCTTCAAGAAAGCCATTGCAGAGAGCGGAACGGAAGACAAGGACAGCATGACCAAGATAACAGGGAAGGCGGAGGCTACAGCCAAGCAGATGACGGCATACATCAAGGCGAAGAATGGCAGTGTTGCGCAGAGCGTACTTGACATGATACCCCTGTATCTGTCTGAAGGAGAGGCGGAGAATATCCGTGGTGACATTGCCTTTGCACAGAGCTGCCTTGAGACCGGGAACTTCACCTTCTCCGGAAGTGCTGTGAAGCTCTCACAGAATAACTTCTGTGGGATGGGCGTGACCAAGAACGGGGAGACCGGGAACAGCTTCAAGACTCCGCAGCTTGGCATCCGGGCGCAGATACAGCACCTCAAGGCATACGCCAACACAGCGAAGCTCAAGCAGGAATGTGTTGACCCACGCTTTGACCTTGTATCCCGTGGCTGTGCGCCTTATGTGGAATACCTTGGCATACAGGAGAACCCGAAGGGTAAAGGATGGGCTTCAGGAGTCGGATATGGTGAGAAGATACTGAAGATACTGGATGCCATCAAGGGCACCGGAAAGAGTCAGTCAGGAGATAGCGGTCAGGGTTCCGGTCAGAAACAGGATACTTTCAAGGAATACCTCATCACAACCACCTGTGACGTGTTGAACATCCGCTCCGGAGCCGGGACTGACAACAAAGTAGTGGGAGCCATCCGGGAAAAGGCAGGACAGAAGAAACAGTACACCATTGTGGAGGAAAAGAACGGATGGGGCAGGCTGAAGTCCGGAGCCGGGTGGATAAGCCTCTCTTATACCAAGAAGGTCTCATCAGGAAACAGCACCGCCTTCACACCGTACCTTGTCACAACCACCTGTGACGTGCTGAACATCCGCTCCGGAGCCGGAACCGGGCACAGCATAGTGGGAGCCATCCGGGAGAAGGCAGGACAGAAGAAACAGTACACTATTGTGGAGGAAAAGAACGGATGGGGCAGGCTGAAGTCCGGAGCCGGATGGATAAGCCTCTCTTACACCAAGAAAGCCTCATGATAGTAGAAAGGAGGCTGAAATGTTGGCAGATGAACTCACAAGAGCCCTCATTGAAGAGACCACATTGGAGGATATTTCAGAGAGCTACCGCCCTGTGGTGGAAATCATAGGGATAGGGAAGTTCATTGAGCTTAGTGAGTACGCCAAGGGGGATGAACTTTACTTTCCAAAGACAGAGAACATCATAGCCCCGGCAAGGAACAGGCGTATCAAGAAAGAATGGAACGGATACAATTCCAAGGAGCTTGCGGAGAAGTACAACCTGACAATCAAGCAGATAGGGAACATCCTGAAGGATGAGCCAATGATAGGTCAGTTGAGCCTTTTTGACATGGCGGATGAAGGTTGAATTTCCGGAAGTATTTCCCCTAAAGAGTCTTTCATAATGAGTATAAGATAAGAGCATGTACTTAGTACATGCTCTTATTGTTTTGTGCGTTATTCTCAAGAAAAATGACAGAAAAGGAGTGGTTTGCATGACGAATTTCACAGCGGATGTATCACAGATTATCGTCTTCATTGGTGTCATGGCATTTATCGTGTCGGTCATCACGGAGGCACTTAAAAAGTGGACATGGTTTGACAAGAAGGTGCCTACAGCCCTGACGGTCATCCTCCTGTCCCTCATCCTCTGCCCGGTCTGCCTGTTGGGGCTTGCGGCATATTACGGGGTGGCTATTGAGTGGTTCATGGTATTTGCATCATTCATAGCAGCCTTCATTGTGGCGTTGGTGTCAATGGACGGATGGGAAAGGGTCACGGAGCTTGCAGAGAAGCTCATCAGAAAGCAGTAGCCTATGGATTATGTTCTTACGTTCTCTGATGTGATGGCAGGGGTCATCACCCTTGGGCTTGGAGTGATAACCTTCTTCATCAAGGGGTGGTTCAACAACCTCAAGAGCAGCACGGAAGAGATAAAAAAGCAGATTAAAGAGAATGATGACAAAGTAAATAAGAGGATTGACAGGTTGGAAGAGGATACAGACAGGGACATAGCGAACATCAAGCAGGAACTCAATGACATTAAGGGTGATTTTGCTACCACGTTTGTACTCCGGGAAGACTTCTTCCGCTCTATGAACGGAGTGGAGAACAGCATCAGGAGCATTGACAACAAGATTGACAAAATACTGATGCAGAGCAGCAGAAAAGAGTGAGGTGAACAAAGTGAATGACTTAGAAAAAGCAGAAATCAAGCAGAACAAGGCAATCAGGGGGTATATCATCCGGTGCTTGGTGAAGGGGTACAACAACACAGCCCTCACAAGGCAGTTGTCCAATGCCATGATAGCAGCCGGGCTCATCATATCCCCTGACATCAGCAAGTATCTTGATTATCTTCAGGGAGCCGGATATATCGAATTTACCGAGGACAAGGTCACAGCCTACAATGCCTATGCCAATGATGCAGTCATCAAGCTCACCAAGGAAGGCGTAGACCTTGCAGAAGGCACGATTGAAGACAATGGGGTTGATATTTGATGGGTGATAAGAGAACCAAGCAGAGAATAACCTCAAAGATTGATGAGCTCCCTGAAGACTTGCGGATGAAAGTGGATGTGATGCTTGCTGACACATCCAATACCTATGAATACATTAGCCAATTCCTGAAGGGAGAGGGCTATGACATATCAAAGTCCAGTGTAGGCAGATATGCCACCCGGACAAACAACGCCATGCAGAGGCTCCTTGAGGCGCAGGCGCAGACGGACAGGCTGATACAGGTAGTGAAGGAGAACCCGGAGGCGGACTACACGGAGGCTGCCATCCTCTTGACCATGAACGGGCTCCTGAACAAGGTGGCAACCGCAGAGGAAGAGTTCAACGAGATGCCGCTTGACAAGGCAGGAAGGCTCATTGCTTCCCTGTCCCGGACAAAGGTGTACAAGGACAGGGTGAAGCAGGACATGAGGAGGAAGGCGGATATTGCCTTCCGTGAGATGGAATCCGAGATGCTGAAAGTCATCAAGCAGGATGAGAAGTCAGCGGCGCAGCTCAAGGAGATACTGGCAAAGGCAAAGGAGCGGATGATGGAAGATGATTGATATTGACAACTGGATGAGGGAGCTTGAGGAAGGGGAAGACCTTGAAATCAGGAACAATGAGGAATATCAGACCAAGCTCTTTGAGGAATATGTGCTCCGTGGGTCAGACCATCAGGAGGAGAGGAAAAAACTGAATGAGAGGTACCTGTCCGGTGAGGAGCTCATGGGGGAGCATGGACTAAGGAAGGAGCTTGCAGCCTTTGACATGTCCTACTTTGGAAGGGCATATCTGCCCCACTACTTCATCCGGAAGTCACCGCACTTCCATGAGGAACTGGATGAGATATGGAGCCGGGGAGTAATGAAGGGAAGGAACCCCCTGAAGGAAGCCAAGGTCATCTCACGGGAAAAGGGCTCCCGTCAGGTAGTGGCAGCTCCCCGTGGTCATGCGAAGTCAACCAACTTTACGTTCAAGGACAGCCTCCATGCCATCCTGTACGCATACAAGCATTATCTCCTCATCCTGTCTGACTCATCCGAGCAGGCGGAGGGCTTCCTTGATGACATCAAGACGGAGCTTGAGGACAACGCCAACATCATCATGGACTTTGGCTCCCTGAAGGGGGACAAGGCATGGAGGACGGGCGTGATACTGACCAAGACGGACATCAAGGCGGAGGCAATCGGCTCCGGGAAGAAAGTCAGGGGACGGAGACACCGGAACTGGAGACCTGACCTCATTGTACTGGATGACATTGAGAATGATGAGAACGTCAACACACCGGAGCAGAGGCGTAAGCTGAAGAACTGGTTTGACAAGGCGGTGTCAAAGGCAGGGGATACCTATACAGACATCATGTACATAGGCACTATCCTCCATTATGACTCCCTGCTTAACAACGTGCTTCAGAACCCAAGATATAAGACAAAGAAATACAGGGCGGTCATATCGGAAGCAGCCAACACCAAGCTGTGGGATGAGTGGGAGGGCATCTATACCAACCTTTTCAATGAGAACCATGAGGAGGATGCAAGGGCTTTCTATGAAGCCCATGAGGAGGAGATGCTCCTTGGCACGGAAGTCCTTTGGGAAGAGAAGCTGTCCTATTATGACCTGATGGAGATTAAGGTCTCCGAGGGTACCGCATCCTTCAACTCCGAGCTTCAGAATGACCCGATTGACCCGGAGAGCGCAACCTTCAATCCGGAGTGGTTTGACTACTATGAGCCGGAGCTTATGGACTTCAAAAGTCCGGAATTTGTCTTTGTGGCAGCAAATGACCCGTCACTTGGGAAAAATAAGAAATCGGACACAAGCTCCATCATCAACCTTGCCCTGTCTACCAAGACTGGATACATGTATGTGGTGGATGCCTCTGTGGAAAGACGGAAGCCGGATGTCATCATTGATGATGTGTTTGAGATGAACCGGAGGCTGAAGAGGGACTACAAGAAAGGTTTCTATAAGTTTGGTGTGGAGGTCGTTCAGTTCCAATACTTTTTCAAGGAGGTCATGGCTGCAAAGTCCGCAGAGGAAGGCGAGTATATACCGATAGAGGAGATACAGTCTACAGTCAACAAGATGCTCCGCATTGAGTCCTTGCAGCCTGTCATCAAGAACAAGTACCTGAAATTCAACCGGGAGCATAAGACACTCCTGAAGCAGCTTCAGGAGTTCCCTATGGGTAAGAATGATGATGCACCGGATGGTCTTCAGATGGCGGTGCAGCTTGCACAGACCGTCAAGGCGGTAGCATCAAAAGCAAATTATAAGACAGTCCTCCGGAGACGTTTCCGGATGGGGAAAGGTGCCTACTAGGAGGTGTGGCAGGGCATGGCAAAGAAGAAGAAAAAGAACCGGGGCGGAGGGATGCCCTTCAATCCGGATATAGATACAGGAATAAAGAGACCCGTGACCGCAAGGGTAGCGGTGGGGGATGTCAATGACAAGTTCTCAGACTATCCCTCCAACGGGCTGACACCACGGAGGCTTGCCCGTATCTTCCGGGAAGCGGATGAGGGCAACGTCAGGGCGCAGATGGAGCTCTTTGAGGAGATGGAGGAGAAAGACACCCACCTCTTCTCACAGATGCAGACAAGGAAGCTTGCTGTGACAGGGCTTGATTGGGAGGTGCAGCCATTCTCTGAAGACGAGAGGGACAAGGAGATAGCTGACTTTGTGGATGAGCAGCTCAAGGGGATAGAGAACTTTGACGAGGTGCTCATTGACATGTTGGATGCCATTGGAAAGGGCATCAGCATCATGGAGCTTGCTTGGACGGTAGAGGATGGAAGGAATGTCATTGAGGACATTGAGTATGTGCATCCGAAAAAGCTTGTGTGGGACAGCACCACGGATGAGCTGAAGGTTTGTACAAAAGAGTACCCTTCCGGGATTGAGCTCCCGGAGAATAAGTTCGTTGTGCATAAGTACAAGGCGAAGTCAGGGCACGCAAGCAGGGCAGGCATCATGAGAGTGGTCTCATGGATGTACCTGTTCAAGAATTATGACATCAAGGATTGGGTGAGCTTTTGTGAGGTGTTCGGGATGCCGCTCCGGTTGGGTAAGTATGATGCTTCCGCCTCCGAGGAGGACAAGAAGCAGCTCATGGAAGCCATCATCAGTCTTGGGACGGATGCAGCCGGGATTGTGCCGAGCTCCACAATGATAGAGTTCATTGAGTCACAGAAGACCACAAGCGTAGAGATATATGAAAAGCTTGCCCGGTACTGTGATGAGCAGATAAGCAAGGCTATCCTTGGACAGACGCTCACATCAGACAGTGGCGGCGGCTCCTATGCACAGTCCAAGACCCACAACGAGGTCAGGCATGACCTGACGGTGGCGGATGCCAAGTCCCTAGCGGTGACAATCCGCCGGGACATCATCAGACCGCTTGTGGAGTTCAACTATGGGACGGATGCGGACATCCCCTTCTTTGACTTTGACTGTCATGAGGTGGAAGACCAGAAGGAAGTAGTTGAGATTTACCGGACGCTTGCCTGTGACATGGGGCTTGAGATACCGAAGAGCCATATCTACAAGAAGTTTAACATACCGAAGCCGGAGAACGGTGAGGAAGTCCTGAAGCCGCCGCAGTCGGGCATGATGATGGCACAGCAGCCACCCATGGAGGCGGCGGAGGAGCTGAAGCTGAAGCAGGAGGAAGGGCAGGCAGAGCAGAGACAGGTGGACACAATCGTTTCCGTGGCGAACAGGCAGGCGGAGGGCATCTTCCGGGAGATGGTGAAGCCCATTTTCAAAATGATTGACAAAGCGGAGGACATGGAGGAGCTGCAAAAGGTTCTGAAGGATGAGGAGAAGCTCCGTGAGCTGTATCAGGATATGGAGAGCCCGGAACTGGAAGACCTCATACAACAGGGCATCTACCTGTCACACCTGATAGGGAGGTCAATGGACTAATGGATGTATTGTATGGACTGTCAAAAGACTTTGTCTTCCGGGATGCGGTGGCGTTCCTGAAGGGGAAGAGGACACTGACAAGTGAAGAGTACAGGCTGCTTGATGATGAGAGCCGGGCAAAGGCTTTCACCGTGTCGGGGTACACAAGCCTTGAAGTCCTTCAGGAGTTCCTTGACTGCTTGGCGAAAGCGGCGGAAGAGGGAACCACCAAGGAGCAGTTCAGGAAGGACATGAACAGCTTCCTTGAGGAGCATGGCTATGAGGGCATCAATCCATGGAAGTGTGACAACATCTTCCGGACGAACATGCAGACCGCCCTCAATGCAGGACACTATAAGAGCATGACAGATGAGACCACAATGAAGCTTAGACCATATTGGAGGTACCGGACAGCCGGGGACGGGCATGTGAGGGAGTCCCACGCAGTCATGGAAGGCAGGGTGTACCGGGCGGATGACCCTATATGGGATGTGTGGTACCCACCTAACGGGTTCCGGTGCCGCTGCATGGTGGTGAGCCTATCAAAGAAACAGGTGGAAAGGATGGGATTGCATGTTGAGACGGATGCCCCGTATGATGTGGACTACTCTACCGGGGAGATACTCCCGAAGTTCCCGGACAAGGGCTTCTCCAATAACCCGGCTAAGACCGTATGGAAGCCGGATATGAGCGGCATCTCCCCGGAGCTTAGGAAAGTGTTCAGGGAGAGAAAGCAGCCGGAGGACGGAGAGGCGGATTGAGAGCCTTTCTAAGGGGCGGAGGATGTCCCGGTGGGGAAATTTACAACCGAAAGCCCAAAGGGGCGTTATAACGCGTAATAACGCTATTAAAAAGCAAAGGAAAGAGGTGAGCGGACATGGGAAAGCTGATTGCATGTGCAGGACAGGGCGTGGAGCTGTCCGGAGTGCCTACAGAAATCAAAATACTCCCCCTTGGGAGGGTTCATTCCCAAAAAGGGGACTTCAATGTGGATGAGGAGAGCTTTGAGCTCATCCGGAAACAGTTCAAGGACAGGAAGATTGACCTTGTGATTGACTATGAGCACCAAACGCTGTCAGATGTGCAGGCTCCGGCAGGCGGATGGATAAAAGACCTGTACAAGGGCGAGGATGCCATCATTGCCAAGGTGGAATGGACAGCAAAAGCAGCCGAGTACCTGAAGAATAAGGAGTACAGGTACCTCTCCCCGGTGGTATTGGTGAGGAAGAGAGACCAAAAGGCAACAGCAATACACTCTGTCGCACTGACAAACACACCTGCTATTGATGGGATGTTCGCATTAGTGAACTCCCTTGATATAGAGGACATTTCAGAAGGAGGAAATATCATGGACTTAAAAGAACTTGCAAAAGCATTAGGGCTTCCGGAGACCGCAACGGAAGAGGAAATCAAGAAGGCGGTAGAGGATGCCGCAAAAGCAGCGGAGAAGCTCAAGGAGATGGATGGAAAGAAGCCGGGGGATGGCGAAGGGAAGCCGGGAGATGGTGAAGGGAAGCCGGAAGGGGCTGACATGGTAGCCAACAGCACCATCCTCTCCATGCTTGGGCTGAAGGCGGATGCCAAGACCGAGGATGTGGCGGCTTCCATCATGGCATTGAAGGCAGGAAGCCCGGACACGCAGAAGGAGCTCCTTGCCCTCAAGCAGAGGATGCAGGAAAGGGATGCAGATGAGGCAGTTCAGAAGGCACTCAAGGCAGGGAAAATCACAGCCGCACAGAGCGAATGGGCGAAGTCATACGCACTGAAGGACATGGAAGGCTTCAGCGGCTTTGTGGACAAGGCTCCCGTGGTGGTTCCGCAGGGCAGGCTTGACCTGAAGGATGCCCCGGCAGCTTCCGGCTCTGATGACGTGGATGTTGCCATCCTGAAGAACATGGGAGTCTCCATGGAAGATGTAAAGAAGTACAGCAAGAAGGAGGACTAAGAGATGAACAGGACAGGAAACGAGAGAACCGGGAACCGAATGCTCAATATCCCGGTAAAAGGCGGAGCAGAGCTGACGGAGGCAACAATGGCAGCCATCAATGCGGACGGATATGCAGAGGCGGCAACCGCTTCCGCCGGGCTCCTGATAGCCGGGTGTGTGCAGAGATATTGTGACAACCGCAACGGGGCAGACGGGGAGCAGACCGTCAGCGTAAAGCGTGGGACATTCGTATGGGAGAATGACGGAACCATCAAGGAGACCGACATCCTGAAGCCCTGCTACATCAAGGATGAGCGGACTGTGACCATCACAGCGGATGGCTCAAGCGTGGCAGGCACCATCTTGGAAGTAGATGAGGATGGCGTAACCGTAGACATGACACAGGCATAAGGAGGAAATGAGACATGATTGTTAATCAGGCAAATTTACACGGACTTACAGTGGGGTATTCCACAGCTTTCAACAAGAGCTTTGATACCACACAGTCCAATTATCAGAAGGTTGCAACCGTGGTACCGAGCACCACGGGAGAGCAGGACTACAAGTGGCTTGGACAGATGCCGGGCATGAGGGAGTGGATTGGTGAGAGGGAAATTCAGGCTCTTGCCGCTTATGACTACCTCATCAAGAACAAAAAGTTTGAGATGACCATTGGCGTGCCGAGGGATGACATTGAGGATGACAAGTATGGGGTGTATACGCCGCTCTTCTCCAACATGGGGGAAGCTGCTGCCCTGCATCCGGATGAGCTTGTTTTTGGAGCCATGATGAGCGGCTTCACAGCACTGTGCTATGACGGTCTCTCATTCTTCAACACAGCCCATAAGGTAGGCAAGCAGACCTACAGCAACCGCAGCGACAAGAAGCTTTCACGGGAGTCCTACATGGAGGCAAGGAGCTCCATCATGAGCATCAAGGGGGACAAGGGCAAGAGCCTGAAGCTTGTGCCTGACCTTTTGGTAGTTCCCCCGTCACTGGAAGAGACAGGAAGGCTCATCTTGGAGGCAGACCAGATTGACGGAACCACAAACGTGCTGAAGGGGACAGCAAAGCTCCATGTTGAGCCTGCCCTTGCGGAGCATCCGGAGTATTGGTTCCTTCTGTGTACCAACCGCTTCCTGAAGCCTTTCATCTATCAGCTCCGGAAGAAAATCAAGTTCGTGTCACTGACCAAGGACACGGATGAGAACGTGTTCATGTTGGATGAGTACCTGTACGGGGCTGACGGAAGAAGCAATGCAGGATATGGATTTTGGCAGATGGCGTATGGCTCCACAGGAGAAGCGGCAGCGCAGGCACAGGGATAAGGAGTAGGTGATAGGGATGTACTGTACCGTGGAAGAGGTTCTTGAAATGATAAAGGATGACATGAAAAGTACCATCATAGGGGATGAGTACATAGAGGATGAGCAGGAACGGGAGGCGAAGATTGCAACGCTCTGTGAGGCTGCTATATCTGATGCTTGCGCCGAGATTGACGGGTACCTTGCCAAGCGGTACAGCGTGCCCTTCAGAAAGACACCACAGGTCATCAATAAGTTTGCAAAGGACATATCTGTGTACAACCTTGTATCAAGGACAGGCATAGATGAGAGTGAAAGAGAGAAGACCTTCCTGAACCGATACAACGCCGCCATCAACTTCCTGCTTGCAGTAGCAAAAGGCACGATTGATATAGGTGTTGAGGAGGCAGAGGGCAGCAACGAGGCAGCCAATGGCTTCAAGATGAAGTCTTCAGGTCGGGTATTCTCAAGGGAAAGCATGAGAGGATGGTGATGGGATGTCATCAATCAGGGCAGAGATGTCCGGGGATACGGATGAGCTGCTCCAACGCCTGAACCGATTGGGGAACCTTGAGACCCGTGGGGTTCTGAACTCCATAGCGGAAGGGTTGAGGACTTCCACAGTGGAACGCTTCACGGAGGAGAAGACTCCGGAGGGCGCAAGTTGGAAGCCATCCATCCGGGCGCAGGAGGAAGGCGGCAAGACGCTCACCAAGACCACGCAGCTCAAGAACAGCATCCGGTCAGAAGTGAGTGAAAGTGGACTTGCAGTAGGTACCAATGACATCAGGGCAGCAACACACCAATTTGGTGATGAGCGGACAATAAGAGCGAAAAATAAGAAGTACCTCACATTCAAGGTTGGTGGACAGTGGAAGAAGGTAGCCTCTGTCAGAGTAAGCATCCCACCGAGACCGTTCTTGGGTGTCAGCGAGGAAGACGAGCGTGACATCAAGGACACCTTGGAGGAGATTTTTGAGGAGTAGGACATGGTAAAGGAAAGGAACTACATCATTGAAACGCTGAAGAGCTCCGGCATCAAAAGTCAGGTCTACACCAATATGAAAAAGCTGAAGCAGGGAAACGAAGTCCACGTTGGTGCGGTATTGCGAAACGGTGAGACATTCACACGCTCAGGCTCAAAAAAAACATACAGAGACCAAGAGGGGCAGCGGAAGCGTAGAGTGAAGCTGTGGGACAGGAGCACATCACTCCATGTAGTGATAGCGGACACATCAGAGGAGAAGGTGGAGGAAATCCTTGAGAGCTTTCTCCGGAACCTGAAGAAGGGGATTGATGTGGATGGAAACTGGGTGAATATCGTGGTAGGTGAAGCGGACTGGGTAGAAGAGGGTGACAGTATCCTGAAGGCGAAAGTAGCAGTACAGTTCGACATCACTTTTGAAGGCGGTATCTATGAAGATAGAGACATGAAGCCAATGGACATTGGCTCTGTCGGGTAAGGAGGAATAATCATGGCAGAAACAAGACAGGCTGCAACCTTAACGAGCATTGAGGAGCTCAAGCAGAAGCTTGGCGTATCTGATGCGGTGTTTGAAGGGACGAAGGCAGCCAACGGATGGAAGAGCGGAAGACAGGTAGAGGAGCAGGAGTTCAGGGAAGCCTGTGAAGCCTTCCGGAAAGCCCCGGTTGACGGGAGCACGAAGGACAAGGAGGCGAAGGGATAATGTACGGAGATGTAAATGTAAAGGTAGAAGACGGGAACCTTGGGCGGAGCAGCGCAACGGGAACCGGGACACAGATTAAAATAGGCATTTCCAACGTGGAAAGCAAGGCACCCATCCTGATTAGCGGCACTATGAACGCCAAGAAAATCAAGGAAAAGGTTGGCAACACGCCTCTTGCGGATGCCTGCATTGATGCAGTTGAGTGGGGCGCATCCTCTATCTACTGCATCCCGGTAAAGGCAGGGACAGCCGGGACGATTGGGGAAATCACCGAGAACAAGACGGGATATGGTACCTTTGCTGTGAAGGGAGCCCCCAACAATGCCTATGACATTGTGGTTGAGGTCATGGATGCCGGGGAGTGCAATGAAGGAAGCTTCCGGTATTCCTTGGATGGAGGGAACACCTTCACGGAGGAGATGACCATACCTGTCACCGGAGAGGCGGAGCTGGAAACTACCGGGCTTAGTGTGAAGTTCACGGATGCAGAGGGCGGTGACAGCTTCAAGGAGGGAGACAGCTTCTCCTTCTCCACAACTTCCCCGGCTATGAGCAACGAGTCAGTCATCAGTGCGGTGGAGAGCCTCATCAACAGCCCCCTTGTGTTTGAGTTCGTTCATATCGTTGGGGTATCCTCTAAGGCTTTGTGGGCTTCCCTGTGTACGCTTGCCAATGACTTCCTGACGAAGTACAAGAGACCGCTGTACTTTGTGTGTGAGGCAAGAGGAAAGAAGGCAGATGAGACCCTTGAGGAGTATGTGAACGCCATGCTTGAGGAACGGAAGGGCATCAACAACATGTACATTCAGGTGGTGTGCAGCAACTCCCGGTATCAGAGGATGGATGGCAGGGTTCAGGTCATCAACAACGCAGGCATTGTGACCGGGCTTTATGGCGCAGCCAAGGAGTCACAGAGCATTGGGGAGGTGAAGAGCTTCCCTATCTCTGAAGCCAAGATGCAGGAGCTCCTTCCGGAAGGGATTGAGGACTACATTGAGACTTTGGATAAGGCAAAGTTCGTGACCATCAGGCAGTACATTGGCAAGGAGGACTACTATGTGACCTCCGCAAACATGATGTCACCGGAGGGAAGCGATTATGCCTATGCGGAGGATGTCAGGGTGTCGAACAGGCTTGTCAGGGCGGTCAGGGCAGAGGCACTCAATGAGCTTCAGGTGGAGATTGACCCCGGAGACATTGAGACGAGCATCACCAATATTCAGGAGCAGCTCAACACGCCTGTGGAAGATGCCATCCGGGACAAAATCATCAGCTCCGGAAGCGTAGCCATTGACACGGAGAACCTCAACATCCTTGTGGATGAGAGCCTTGACATCCGTGTGACTTATGTACCTATGGGGCATGTAAGGGAAATGAACATCACCTTTGCAGTAGAAAACCCATACACAGCATCTTAGGAAGGAGGTAGAGATACATGGCAACGAAGCAGTTAATCAATGGGAAGGTCTATGACTGGTCAAGCGTGACAATCACCGCTTCCGGCATGGAGAACATGGAGCCAACGGAAATCTCCTATGATGACGAGCAGGAGAGCGAGCCTATCTATGGCAAGGGCGGAAAGATTAGAGGGTATGGTACCGGAAATCAGAAGAACTCCGTCAAGCTGTCCCTGCTCCGTGAGGACTTCAATGAGATGTGCAGGGTCATCCAGTCAAAGGGATACAAGAACTTCTACAGGTATGTCATCCCGAAGATTGTAGTGAGCTATGCAGACGAAGGAGCTGCAACCTGTACGGATGTCCTCACCAACATTGTGCTGTCAAAGCGGAGCTTCAAGGCGGCACAGGGAGACAAGTCCATGAAGGTAGACCTTGACGGTGTCGCAATGGGCGGCATCAAAATCAACGGTCTTGAAGCGTAACTGATAACAGAATAAATGACAAAAACGGAGGTATGAACCATGAACGAAGCAAGAGAAGAGCAGCTCCTCAATGCAGGGAGAGCAGTTGAAGCAGAGAAGAAAACGGATGTTGAGAGCCTGAAGAAAAAGTATGCCGGGGCGGATGAGAAGGTCTACACGGTAGTCACAACGGTACAGGTGGATGATGAGACGGAGGAAGAGTTCACATTCCTCTTCCGGAAGCCGAAGCCTGCATCCTATGACAGGTATGTGAAGACCATGTCCAACTCCGTGACCAAGGCATCCAAGAGCTTTGCGTTTGACAACATCATTGACGAACAGAGGGAGATGCTGAAGGAGACCGTGGATGAATATCCGGCTATCACTATCAGCCTTGCGGACAAGCTCCTCCGGATGCTTGGGTTGGCAGACACAACATCAGTAAAAAAGCTGTAGAGGATGCCAAGGAGCAGTTCAAAAGCAGCTTTATAAGCTATGGGAAGATGGTCATATACACCTATCTTCCCAAGGAACTGCTTCCGGAAAGCTTTGAAGACCTGACCTTTGAAGAGTTCTTTGACCTGTACGGTCAGGCGGACTGTGCAAGGGAAATGAGAATTGAAGATATAGAGACAGGCGTGGCAAAAGGGATAGCAGACAATTTTAGTGACGAATAAAAAGCCCCACAGCCGGAAACTGTGGGACTTCAATACACCTCTGATATGGTCTTTGTAAGGAATAGTATATCACATTTTAAGGAAAAAGCAACAGGGAGGTGGTTGCATGGGTATGGAGTCAGTATACAAATTGTCTGTCATCCTGAACTTGGTGGACAACCTTTCCAATCAGATGAACGGTGTGCAGAGCAGCGTGTCAGGAAGCGTGAACAAGCTCAATTCTGCCTTTGGGACAATGCAGAAGGCAGGGGCAGCCATGGCAGGGATAGGCGGAACCATCACCGGGCTCTGTATGAAGACAGTCACAGCCACCTTTGACACACAGAACGCTTTGGGAGAGCTATCCTCTTTGGGAGTGAAAGACCTGAAGGCGGTGGAGGATGCGGCAAAGAGCTTCTCCGACACATGGGCAGGCACAAGCAAGGCGGACTTCATAACGGCATCCTATGACATTAAATCAGGTATAGCATCCCTGACGGATGAAGGCGTGGCGCAGTTCACGCAACTGGCAGCCCTGACGGGCAAAGCCACAAAATCAACAACGGAAGAGATGGGCTCACTGTTCGCTACAGGGTACGGTATCTATAAAGGGTTCTATGATGATATGTCTGACCTTGAGTTTGGTGAGATGTTCTCCGCCGGGATTGCAACAGCAGTTAAGAACTATAAGACATCCGGCTCCGAGATGGCAAGCTCCATATCGGCACTTGGAGCCACAGCGACAAATGCCAATGTCCCACTTGAGGAGCAGCTTGCTATTTTGGGACAGCTTCAGACCACAATGTCCGGTTCTGAAGCGGCAACAAAGTATAAGTCCTTCCTCAATCAGGCTTCCAGTGCCGGAGAGAAGTTGGGACTGACCTTCCTTGATACCAACAATCAGCTCCTATCCATGCCGGAAATCCTGACGGAGCTGAAGGGAAAGTATGGGGAGACGATTGATGCAGTAGAGAAGAGGGAACTGAAGGAAGCCTTTGGAACGGATGAGGCGGTAGCCCTCATTGACCTGTTATACAACAATGTGGAGACCCTTGACAGCGGAATACAGGACTTGCAGGGGAGCATGAAAAACGGAATATCCGTGACGGAGGAGATGGCGGAAGCCATCAACAACACACCGGAGCAGAAATTCCAAGTGCTGAAGCAGCAGCTCCACAACAATGTGGAGGAGCTTGGAAGCGGACTCCTCCCGGCAGTCAATAACACCATGGACAAGGTGAGCGGACTGATAAAGAAGGGCTCCGAGTGGATAAGCAACAATCAGGAGACCGTGCAGAGCATCATGAACATAGCCCTGAAGCTTGGCGTGTTCCTTGTGATTGCCGGAAGCGTGATGGGCGTGGTAGGAAGCCTTGGGAAGCTTTTCCTGTCAGCCAAGAACGCCATAAGCCTTGTAAAGACCGCAACATTGGGAATGAATACAGCCTTCCTTGCTTCACCTATAACGTGGGTGATAGTCGGGATAGTGGCTCTTGTAGCCGCCTTTGTAGTCCTATGGAATAAGTCGGAAGCCTTCCGGAACTTTTGGAAGGGACTGTTTGAACAGGTACGGTCAGTGGTCACTCAAGCATGGTCAACAATACAGCCTGCTTTGCAGAATTTGGGAAAGAAGCTCATGGAGCTATGGCAGGCGGTGCAGCCCATCATACAGATAGTTGAAAAAGTAGGGGCAGTTGTCCTTGTGGTGCTTGGTTCCATCTTTGCCGGAGCCATTCAGGGAGCTATATCCGCCCTGACACCTCTGATAGATGCCTTTTCAAGCTTTGTATCGTTTGTCACCAATGTGGTGAATATGGTGGTTGCCCTGTTTAAGGGTGATTTTTCAGGGGCGATTGATTTTGCATCCGCAGCGGTAGGGGACTTCAAAAACTTCATAGAAAACGGGTTCAATGCAATCCTCTCATTTATCGGGGGCTTTGCATCCGGATTTTTGGATGCGGTAGGCGGAGCTCTTTCTGCTATAGGAATTGATGCGAGCGAGACTATCAGTAATATCAAAAATACCGTGAAAAACGGGCTTGAGGCGGTAAAGGGCTTCTTTGGGAATATCTTGGGAGCAGCCGCCGACACGGTGAAGGAAAAGCTTGGGAACATGAAGGCAGCCTATGAGGAGCATGGCGGCGGCATCAAAGGTGTGGCAGCGGCGGCAATGGAAGGCGTGAAAGGCTTTTATACATCCGGCTTCACATTCATTGACAACCTGACGGGCGGAAAGCTCTCAAGCATCAAGAACCAATTTACAGAGAAGATGTCCGGAGTGGCAAATGCAGTATCAACAGGGATGTCAGCGGCTAAGAATTATGCAAGCACACAGCTCTCCAACATGCAGGCGGCATATCAGGCAAGCGGCGGAGGCATTAAGGGTATCGTATCCGCAACCATGACGGGGGTACAGGGCACCTTCAGTACAGCCTACTCCGCAATCAATACTTTAACGGGAGGAAAGCTTGAGAGCATCCGTTCTACTATCACCACCAAAATACAGGCGGCGAAGGATACGGTCTCTTCAGTCCTTGACAGTATCAAGTCAGCTTTCTCATCAAAGCTTGAAGCGGCAAGGTCGGTAGTATCCAGTGCGATTGAGAGAATAAAAGGTGTTTTTAACTTTTCGTGGAAACTTCCGGACTTGAAACTGCCACATATTAGTGTGAGCGGAGGAGAGGCACCTTATGGTATCGCAGGAAAAGGCTCATTGCCTAAATTCTCCATCCAGTGGTACAGAGATGGAGGTATCCTGAACGGGGCAACCATTTTTGGAGCAATGGGAGGGAACCTCTTGGGAGGAGGAGAAGCCGGAGCGGAAGCGGTGCTGCCATTATCAGAGTTGTGGAAGCAGATGACGGAGATTGTCCGTGGCGTAGTCAAAGGAGAAAACGAGGAAGGCGGTGAAAGCGTACAGCAGACCGGGGCGAACATCACAAGTGCCCTGACATCAAAGGCTGCATCAGTACGGAAAGAAAAAGAGACGAAGACAACCACAAACAAAGAGACCTACACAACCGAGAAATGGGGCAGGGAAGGCGGTACAACCATCCATCAGATTAGCTTCACGGTAGACATAAGCAAGATTAAGGACTTGCCGCTGCTCTACAAGTTGATAGATGAGCTGAAGGATGCACAGAACCGGACAGACAGCCCTACTCCGGCAACAACATAGGAGGTGAGGCAGTATGCTGTATGTGCAGGAGAAGGTGGTGAAGCTTGGCGGCATATACCTGAAGGGACAGGTCACAAGCGTGGAAGTGCAGGAGGCAGGAAGCGTGTATGTGGCACAGGATGAGAAGGGAAGATACAAGAAGTCACAGCCTGTAGGCTATGAAAATGGCAAAGTGATGATAGACATACTTCTTGAGAGCACAAAGGGAGCTACCACATTGGAGCAGCTCACGGAGATGCAGAGGCTCTTCAAGCCCTATGGTCAGACCAAGCCGAAGCTCCTATCCATAGTCAATGAGGACTGTGCCGCCCGTGGCATCACAAAAGTCTATTTCAAGAACCTCACCTCCAAGAAGGTCATATCAGAGAGCAAGCGTATAGCCTCCTTGGAACTGTGGGCTCCTGACATAGTCGGGATAAAGGTGAAAAAGAAGACCACAAAGAAAAAGACCACAAAAAAGACTACCAAGAAGAGCAAGAGCAAGAAGTCAAAAAGCAAGAGCCCGGCAAAGGACAGCCGGAGCACATCCAAGGGAAAGAAGGCAGCAAAGAAGGCTGTCAAGTAGCAGGAGGTGAGAGGCTTGGGATACAAAAAGCTAATATCCCCGGAGTTCCGGGTGACGGTAGGAGATTATGAGATAACGGACGGGATAGAGGTGGAGTGCTTCTCAAGCAAGGAGTCTCACATGGACTGGTGCCGGGTGGAGCTGTCCCCAAAGCTTCAGGGTGTCCTGAAGCTTGAGGATATGGATGAGGCAAGCGTGGAGCTTGGGTATGAGGATGACTTTGACAGCCTGATTGAGGGCTATGTCAGATGCGGTGACACGGACTACTGGAAAGAGATAATGATAAAAGATGACATGATGAAGCTTGACAGAGTGACCATCAAGGCATCCT
>OGOV01000118.1_pt1 | contig 79993 bp, 80 predicted proteins | sample 1552711 | NCBI WGS metagenome assembly OGOV01 (sample SAMEA2580216, study PRJEB22360) | human gut metagenome | biome: human gut; feature: human-associated habitat; material: faeces | place: Denmark | collected 2008/2010 | reverse complement strand
ATGAAAGTACAAATTTTTCTGTCTACCAATGATGGAACTACATAAAATTTTTTTGGCAAAAATAAAGCCCCTCATTTGAGGGGCTTTATTAGAAAGCGCTTCTTAAATGTTTCCGAACGGATTCAGAACCTTTTCATCAGGTTGTTTCCGCAGGTCAAAGAAGTTAAGGAATACCGCCGATACATAAATTGACGAATATGTACCGATGATAATACCCCAAACCAGCGTAAACGAGAAGCTTCTCAGAACGTCTCCTCCCCAGATTAACAGTGCGGTCGAAGCCAGCAGCGTTGTCAGGCCGGTCAAAATCGTTCTGGAAAAAATGTCGTTAATGCTTTTGTTGAGCAAATCATATTGCGGCATTTTCTTATATTTGCGCAGATTCTCTCGGATGCGGTCATAAGTAACAACCGTATCGTTGACCGAATAACCTGCCAGTGTCAGGATTGCCGCTACCGTCGTCAGGCTGAAATCCATGTCAAACAATGACAGAAGGCCGACTGTGATAACGATATCGTGAATTAGTCCGAGACAGGCGCCAAGGGCAAACTGCCACTCAAAACGAACCCAGATATAGGCCGTAATTGCCAAAATGGCGATGACTGAGGCGATAATGCCGTCTTTTTTCAGCTCGTCGCCGACCTGCGGGCCGACCAGTTCGACTTTGCGGTACTCATAATCGGCTCCCAGGGTTGATTTAATTTCGTTGACGGCGGCCATTTGCTCTTTTTCGTCCAAACCTTTGGCCTGTGCCCTGATCATGACTTCGTCGCCGATTTCGCCGATGGTCTGAATGTTGACGTCATCCAGGTCAATATGGTCAAGCTTGTTTCTCATTTCCTCGACGTTGATTTTATCTTCGGCTTTCAGCTCAATCAGAATGCCGCCGGAGAAGTCAATGCCGTAATTAAAGCCTTTAAAGGCGATGCAGGCAATGGCCAGAACAAACATGCCGACAGACAGCACATAAGTCAATTTGCGGGCGCCCATAAAATTAATGGTTGTATCTTTGGTTACCCAACTGAAAATTTTCATCATTTCTGAAATTCCTCGTCTTAAATCGGCAGCTTGGTCGGCTTATACTTGTTAAGCCAGCTGGCAATGATTAATCTGGTTACGGTTACGGAAGTGAACATTGAAGTCGCGATACCGATGGCCAGCGTGACCGCAAAGCCTCTGACCGGACCCGTGCCGAAATAAAACAGCACGAAGGCCGCAACCAGCGTGGTCAGGTTGGAGTCGACAATCGTACCCCATGCTTCCGTAAAGCCTGCTTCGGCGGCGTCCTTGGTCGAACGGCCGTTTTTGACTTCTTCGCGCATGCGCTCGAAAATCAGTACGTTTGCGTCAACCGCCATGCCGATGGTCAGTATGATGCCGGCAATGCCGGGCAGCGTCAGCGTTGCGCCCATAAAGCTCAGTGCGCCGAGCATCAGGAACAGGTTCATCAGTACGGTTACGGTCGTGAAAATGCCGAACAGGCCATAGGCCAAAACCATGAAGACGATAACCGCAATCAAACCGATAATCGAGGCGGTAATGCCTTCGCGGATAGAATCCGAACCCAGACCTGCGCCGACGGTTCTTTCTTCCAAAACCTCAAGCGGGGCGGGTAAGGCGCCCGAACGAAGCAGCAAAGCCAGGTCATTGGCCGATTCCAGCGTAAAGTTGCCGGAGATGATGCCGCTGCCGCCGGTAATGGCGCTTTGAACGACCGGGGCCGAAATTACCTCGTTATCCAATACGATGGCCAGTCTTTCGCCGATGTTGTTTTTGGTTGCCTCGCCGAATTTTTTACCGCCGATGGTGTTGAATTTAAAACTGACAACCGGCTGTCCTTCCTGAAAAGCAGCCTGGGCGTCAACCAGATTTTCACCGCCGACGACCGGTTTGCGGCTGATGACATAAGTTTCGCCGCCTTCGCCTTTAATCAGGCGGGATGAACTGCCGAGCTTGCCGCGGCGGGCGTCCGCAGCGGTCGACCGGCTGTCAACCATGTGAAACGACAGCTTTGCCGTCTTGCCGAGCAGGGTTTTGACATATTCCGGATTTTGCAAACCCGGCAGCTGAACGACAATGCGGTCGGTTCCCTGGCGCTGAATGACCGGTTCTTTGGTACCCAGTTCGTCAATACGGCGGCGGACAATCTCAATCGACTGGTCGACGACTTTCAGGCGCAGCTCGTTCAAAGCCGCTTCGCTGTATTTGATAACCAGCGTGCCGTCCTCATTCTCTTCAACCAGAATGCCGTTGTCTATTTTCTTAAAAAGGCCGCGCGCCTGATTGCGGGAATTCAGGTTTTCGATTTTTACCTTGACCGATTCGGAACCGGCGCTCAGATTCTGATAGCGGATTTTGTTCTCGCGCAAAAGCTGGCGCGCGGAATCCTCAACTGTTGACATTCTGTCTTTGAGAACGTCGTCAAGTTTGACTTCCAGCAAAAGGTTTGAACCGCCCTGAAGGTCAAGTCCGAGATTAACCGGCTGCCACCATTTCGGCAGGGAGGAGGGATCCTTCATCATATTTGGTATGGCAAAAAAGATGCCGATGACACAAATGGCAAGAATCAGGAAAATTCTGGTTCGTGACAGTTTATACATAACTAAAGCCTCTTGATAAATTACTTTTTGCGCTTTTCTTGAGCGTTTGAATTAGCCGGTTTGGCGGCTTTGTTTTTGGCCGGTTTGGTTTCAATCTTCGCCGGTTTGAAGTTTTCTTCGTTTACCACGTCGCGGATGGTTGCGCGGTTGACCGTGACGTTCAGCCCGTCGGCAATCTCGACGACCAGTTCCATACCGCCGTCTTCGGCTTTGACGACTTTGCCGTAAATACCGCCGCCGGTAATGACCTTGTCGCCTTTTTTAATTGCCATGAGCATGGCTTCGTGCTGTTTGATTTTCTTCTGTTGCGGACGAATGAGCAGAACATAGAAAATGACAAAGATAAGTCCCAGCTGAATCAGGGTTCCGTAAACCGAACCCTGCGCCGCGGCTGCGTCGCCTGCCTGAGCAAAAGCCTCACTGATAAACATTTTTTTCTCCTAATTATTAATAAACTGCAATGACTATACACCAAACTCCGTTCTTAACAAGAGTCTAAAGTCATTTATTTAACAAATTTTTTTATTATTTAGGTATTTAAGCCGGACGAATGCAAGCCTTGGTTCATCAGGGCAGATAAGCCGTCGGATTCAGAGCCTTTTTGCCTGAGCGGACCTCAAAATGCAGCTGCGGTGTGTTGACTCCGCCGGTAGAGCCGACTGTAGCGATTTTTTCGCCGCGGGCTACCCGTTGCCCTTTCTTTACAAACAGGCGGTCATTGTGGGCATAGGCGGTAATCCAGCCGTCGTCGTGCTTAATCAGAATCAGGTTGCCGAAACCTTTCAGTTCGTTGCCGGCATAAGCGACCGTGCCTTTGTCGGCCGCCTTGACGTTGGTACCGAGTGCGGCTTTGATGTTTATGCCGTCATTGGTGCGGCCTTTGCCGATGGTGCCGAAATGCGAAATGACTGTACCCTTAACCGGCCACAAAAATTTTGTCTTGCGGTATTTGGAAACGGGTTGTGCCTTGCTCCGGGAACTTCGGGCGGTTTTTTTGGCGGTTGTTTTGGCTGAAGAAGACGATTTCCAGCTCCAGCGGCTCGGCGTGGTTTTGGGCGTGGCCGCTTTGTATGAAGCCGTTTCCGTATTGCTCAGGCTGCCCGGCAGCACCAGCCGCTGGCCGATGGCAAGGGTGTAAGGCTCGTTCAGCCTGTTAATCCGGCTCAGCGAGCGCAGGTCGACGTCATATTTTTTTGATATGCTGTACAGGGTGTCGCCTTTGGCAACCGTATGGTATCTGGCTCCCGGCATTCTCAGCACGCGGCCGATGGTCAGCGTATAAGGCGGCGTCAGGCCGTTGGCTTCGACCAGATCGCGTATCGGCACGTTGTAGCGGCGCGAAATGCTGTAGAGGGTGTCGCCTTTGCGGACGGTAACATAATCAGGGTGTGAATTGAACAAATCGCTGAAGTTAATCAGCCGGACTCCTCCCTGGTGAAAAGTGCACCCCGAGGCCAGCAATATCAGCGGCAGCAATATTATCCAAACTCTTTTGGCCATAAATTAACCTGAATAAATCGATTCTTCAGCCCCCAGTCTACCCGCAATACTTTAATTTTTTGTGAACGGCTTTTATCGGAAGCGGCGGTAAGCAGTTTCCAAATCGGTCAAAAATCGAAAGTAGTCATATTTATAAATGTTGAAATAAAACCTTATGCAGGAGCCGAAAAGCTTGTCTTCTGCCAAAAAACAGAGCTTTTTCGGCAGGGGCTGCTTTTCCGGAAAATTGTTTGGTTTGCTTAGATACAGCGCGACGATGCCGGAACGGATTTGGAAAGTTAAAACGCCCTTGTACGACATTTGCGTAAAACCGCATATTTCATTCCAACGGAGTTCTGCGGAGCGAAAAGGACGATTCAGGATAAAACCGTGTTTGCTGAGAAAAAAATACAGATTAGATGCAGCAAGGCCGCTGCGCCGAAAAATAGCCCCAAAACCGCACCGGTCAGAACATATCCGGAAATAAAGGGAAGGAAGCCCAAACCGAAACAGCAGGACAGATAAACCAGAAACCACCCCAGACATTTCGGCCGGCTGTAATAAATTTCAAGTTTTGTTTCCGGAACCGCCTGTTTTTTCATGTCTTAGTCCTTGCTGTCGGAGGATCTTATGCCGTAACGGTGGCTGCGCAGCGCGTTGCCGATGTGCCGGCGAACGCGGCCGAGCATGTTGTCGGCGGTATCGTTGAAGTTTTTGCGGTCAGTATACGAAACAGCAATCATTTCGGCGTTGTACTGGTCAATGTTCAGCTTGCGAATTTGCTCGATAACCGATTTATAAAGCTTCTCCGCGCCTTTGGCCGCTTCCTCGCGGTTGCCGCGGCTGAAAATAATGCCGATTTTGGTCTTGTCGAAACGTCCGATATGGGTATCGGGATTTTTGAAGGTTGTGACACAGTATCCCGCAGTGTTCTTCAGAATGGTGTCGCCGGTTTCAAAACTGATGCCTTTGTTGGCGAAGTCGTAGATGTCTTTGAGTTCGATGACCAGCATGGCAAAGGGCTGGTTGTAACGTTTGGCGCGGTTGAAGTCGTGTTCCAGCCGTTGTGTAAAAGCCTCTTCGTTGAGAATGTCGCCGATTAAAAAATCGTGGCTGGCATAGGTGCTGAGTTTTTGTTTCCAGATTTTCGTTTCGGTAATGTCCTCGCAAAGATAACTGATGCCGGTGCATTTGAGAATTTCGTTCAAAATCGGGCGTTTGCGGCAGCGGACGTTAAATGAGCTGCCGTCTTTTTTGAAGAGCAGGCCTTCTACGTTCAGCGTTGCCTGGTTTTTGATCAGCCGGTTAAGGTTCTCCTTCATTTTTTCGCGGCGGCTGTCCGTATCTTCAATCAGAGTGCCGGGCATCGGCTTGCCGATGAGCTCTTCCGCCTTAAAGCCGGTTTTTCGGAGCGTGGCGTCATTGACGTAGGTAATGTTGAAGTCAAGGTCGGTTTTGAAATAGATGTCGCCGTCGCCGGTTTCGTTGCTGGCGGTGGTGTGCCTGTCGTTTTCAACAATCATTTCCTTGAGACTGCGCCGGGTTTTGCTCCAGGCATAATGCAGATAAGCAATATAAGCCAGCAGAACGATGCACAAAACCGACAGATAAATCATAACAAACCTCAAACTGGTGGAGCCATATCGGCGATTATATCCATAAAAGCTAAAGATTCGTTAAATAGAGGTTGCAATTTGACTTTAAAAACCTTAATTTTAGGAACAGATTATGGAGATTTTAGAGTATGGTTAAGGAAAAACCGGAAATCGCCGACGAAAGCGGCGATAAGTATAAATACGGCTTTGTAACCGATATTGCCGCCGATACGGCTCCCAAAGGACTGAATGAAGATATTATTCGGTTGATTTCGCGCAAAAAAGGCGAACCGGAATGGTTGCTGGAATGGCGTTTGAAAGCTTTTGATTTTTGGCAGACCATGACCGAGCCTTCCTGGGCCAAACTTTCTTATGAAAAGATTGATTATCAGGATTTGTATTACTACTCGGCGCCCAAACGGAAAGCCGCGCCGAAAAGTCTGGACGAAGTTGACGCCGAACTTTTGAAAACTTACGAAAAACTGGGTATCCCGCTGAAGGAGCAGGAAGCGCTGGCCGGGGTTGTTGCGGTCGACGCGGTTTTTGACAGCGTTTCCGTCGCTACCACTTACCGCGCCAAATTGGCCGAAATGGGCATTGTTTTCTGCTCAATCTCCGAAGCCGTGAAAGAGCATCCGGAACTGGTAAAAAAGTATCTCGGCTCGGTCGTGCCTTATACCGACAATTTTTTCGCCTGCCTTAATTCTGCGGTCTTTACCGACGGCTCTTTTGTGTATATTCCCAAAGGTGTCCGCTGTCCGATGGAACTTTCGACCTATTTTCGCATTAACGCCAGAAACACCGGACAGTTTGAGCGCACGCTGATTGTTGCCGAAGAAGACAGTTATGTGTCTTATCTGGAAGGCTGCACAGCGCCGCAGCGCGATGAAAACCAGCTCCATGCCGCCATTGTCGAAATCGTGGTGCTGAAGAACGCCGAAGTCAAATATTCCACCGTGCAGAACTGGTATCCGGGCGACAGGGACGGCAAGGGCGGCGTCTACAACTTTGTAACCAAACGCGCGGCCTGCCGCGGCGAAAATTCGAAAATCTCCTGGACACAGGTGGAAACCGGTTCGGCCGTAACCTGGAAATATCCGTCCTGCGTGTTGCAGGGCGACAATTCGGTCGGCGAGTTCTACTCGGTGGCCATTACCAATAACAGGCAGCAGGCCGATACCGGAACCAAGATGATTCACATAGGCAAAAACACCACTTCCAAAATCATATCCAAAGGCATTTCGGCCGGTTGTTCCAATCAGACCTACCGCGGTCTGGTCCGGGTGGCGCCGAACGCCCGCGGCGCGCGCAACTATTCGCAGTGCGACAGCCTGCTGATTGGCGAAAATTGCGGTTCGCACACTGTGCCCTATATCGAAAACCGCAGCAAAACCGCGGTTATCGAACATGAGGCCACCACCAGCAAAATCAGCGACGAACAGCTTTTTTACTGTCTGCAGCGCGGTATCGGCGAAGAGGAAGCTGTCAGTCTGATTGTTAATGGCTTTTGCAAGGAGGTTATGCAGCATCTGCCGATGGAGTTTGCGATAGAAGCGGCCAAGCTGATTAACATTTCGCTGGAAGGGAGTGTCGGCTGATGATAAATCCGGTTTTGAAACGCGCCCTGCAAACTTGGGGCGGACAGGCGCAGATGTTGATGGTCGTTGAGGAAATGTCCGAGCTGACCAGGGAGATTCTTAAAAACGTCAACCGCGGAAAAGACAACGTCGCGGCCATTGTTGAAGAAACTGCCGATGTTGAGATTATGCTCGAGCAGCTTAAGGAAAATTACGGCATTGCCGAGCGGGTTGCCGTATATAAGGCTGAAAAGCTGAAACAGATAGAGCGCCGCTTAAACGAATTGGATAAAAAGACAGTATAAGAAAGAACAGGAAATGACGAAAACACCGCTATTGGAAATTGAAGACCTTTGCGCCCGCGTCGGCGACAGGGAGATTATCAAGAACTTCAACCTCACTGTCAACGAGGGCGAGGTGCATGCCGTTATGGGGCCGAACGGTGCCGGAAAATCGACGCTTTCTTATGTTTTGACCGGAAAACCCGGATATGAGGTTACTTCCGGAAAAATCCGTTTCAGAGGCAAAGACTTGCTTGCCATGTCGCCGGAAGAACGCGCCCGCGAAGGCATTTTCCTCTGCATGCAGTATCCGGTCGAGATTCCCGGCGTGCCGACAACCACCTTTTTGAAACATGCTGTCAATGCCGTACGCAAACATCGCGGCGAGCCGGAACTGGATACGCTGAACTTTGTCAAAATGGTGCGTGAAGAAGGCAAGGCGCTGGGCATAGACAACGAGATGATCAAGCGCCCGGTAAACGTCGGCTTTTCCGGCGGTGAGAAAAAAAGGCTCGAAACGCTGCAAATGTCGATTCTCAAACCCGATTTTTCGATTCTTGACGAGGCAGATTCCGGTCTGGATATCGACGCGCTCAAAGTTGTGGCCGACGGTGTCAACGCGCTGCGGGACGGCCGGCGTTCCATGCTGGTCATCACGCATTATCAGCGCCTGCTGAACTATATCGTGCCCGACTTCGTTCACGTCTTTGCCGACGGACACATCGTCCGTTCCGGTGACAGAAATCTGGCGCTGGAATTGGAAGAAAAAGGTTATGCCGAATTTGTGAAAGAGAAGTAAAATGGCCGGACTGATACAAAACGTAAAGCTTTTCGGCGAAGATATTCCCTGGTTTCAGGGGCTGCGGGACAAAGGGCTGGAAGCCTTTCGCCGTCAGGGGGTGCCGACTGCCAAAACCGAAGCCTGGAAATATACCAAACCGCGTGATTTGAATGCTGACGACTTTGTCATGAACGAGTCGAATTTTCTGGCCGAATTGTCCGAAACGGCTGCCGCCGGCGCTGATGCCCAATGCGGGCAAAATCATCATTGCAATGGGCACGACTGTCACTGCCGGCGCGGCGAAGACTGCGCGTCCGGCGGTCATTGTCATGAAGAAGGCTGCCGTTGCGGCGAGGAAATAGATGTCCATGTCGATTTGCCCTTCGACGGCTATCAGCTGCATTTTCTGAACGGACAGTTTATTCCCGTCTATCCGGTGTTGCCCCGGGGCATTGAAATTATGACGCTTATGGAAGCGGTCGTTGCGCAGGAGGCCAAGCCGTATCTCGGTCGGTTGGTCGATATGGAGCATTATCCGTTTGCGGCGCTGAATACGGCTTATATGGAAGAGGGCGTTTATATCCGCATCGACCGGAACGTCAAACTGGATAAACCGGTTATTCTGGTCAACCATACGAGCGTCGGTGCCGAAAACCTGTTTTATAATCTTCGCAATCTGATAGTGCTCGAAAGCGGCGCCAAAGCCGAATTAATCGAATGGTATAATTATGCCGGTGCCGAAAAGTCGCGTTATTTTGCCAATGTTGTCAACGAAGTCTTTGTCGAACGCGGCGCCGAATTCCGGCACTGTAAAATGCAGGACGAAGCCTTTAAGGCCAACCATGTCGCGCTGAATATGGTTCGCGTCAGAGGCGGCGGCTCTTATAACGCCTTTTGTTTGCAGCGCGGCGCCAACATCGGCCGCAACGAAACCAAGGTTCTGCTTAAGGAAGAGCAGGCTTCCGCCGAAGTCAACGCCGCTTACGTCATGCACGGCTGGGCAACGCTGGATACTACTACCGACATTGAACATCTGGCACCGGAAACTTTTTCGCACCAGTTGGTCAAGGGTGTGGTCGGCGGCGACGCCAAGGGCGTTTTTCAGGGCAAGATTCATATTGCCAAACATGCGGTCAAAACCGAAGGCATGCAGCTGCACAAGGCTCTGTTGCTGACAGATACGGCCGAAATTGACGTTAAGCCGGAATTGGAAATTTTCGCCGACGACGTCAGGTGTTCGCACGGCGCCGCCAGCGGCGAACTCGACGAGGAAACCCTGTTTTATATGCAATCGCGCGGTATCGGCCGGGAAGAAGCCAAACAGATTTTGATTGACGCCTATCTTGACGACGTCGTCAATAAGGTTGCAGACACAGCAGTCCGGGAATGGTTCCGCGAGCGGGCAAGGGCGTAATATCCGAAGTGTTAAGTTGAAGAAAGGCTTTCCGAAATCTACATTAAAACGGTAGAAATGGGAGCGGGAGCAAAAAGATGTATGATGTTTATGAAATACGCAAAGATTTTCCGATATTAAACGAACTGATTAACGGCAAACCGAACACGTTTCTCGATACCGCCGCGTCGGCGCAGAAACCGCGGCAGGTTATCGAAAAAATGAACGGCGTTTATTTCGGGCAGTATGCCAACGTGCACCGCGGTTCTTATTATCTGTCCGAGCAGGCGACCGCGGAATATGAAAATGCACGCCGCATTGCCGCGGATTTCGTCAACGCCGCTTCGGAGAAGGAAATTGTTTTTACCCGCAATGCCACCGAGTCGATTAATCTGGTTGCCGCCTGCTGGGGACGCAAAAACTTGAAGCCCGGCGACGAAGTTCTGATTTCCGAAGCGGAACATCACGCCAATCTGGTGCCCTGGCAGATGTTGCGCGACGAACTCGGTTTCACGCTCAAAATTTTTAAGATGGGCGATGACGGCAGCTATATCCATGAAGAGTTTTTAAACAACCTGACCGATAAAACCAAACTGGTTTCCGTAACGGGAATGTCCAATATTCTCGGCACGGTGCTGCCCGTAAGGGAAATTACCGCAGCCGCGCATGCCAAAGGCGCGCTGGTTTTGGTCGACGCCTGTCAGATGATTGTGCATCAGAAGGTTGATGTCCGGGACATCGGCTGCGATTTTCTGGTCTTTTCCGGTCATAAAACCTACGGCCCATCCGGCATCGGCGTTTTGTACGGCAGATACGAGATCCTTGATTCGATGCCGCCTTATCAGTTTGGCGGCGATATGGTCGATACGGTTTCCTATCAGCATACCACTTTTGAAGAGCCGCCGGCACGCTTTGAGGCCGGAACGCCGGCCATTGTCCAGGCCGTCGGACTGGGCAGGGCCTTGCAGTATATGTCGGATTTGGGCATGGACAATATTGAGGCGCATGAAGTGGAATTGGTTAAATATACCAATGAGCGGCTCAAAGAGGTCAAAGGCCTGAAAGTTATCGGCAACGCCGATAACAAGGGTGGCGTCTTTTCGTTTAACGTCGAGGGCATTCATCCGCAGGATTTGGCTTTTATTCTCGATAAGGAGGGCGTTTCCGTACGCACCGGACACCATTGCGCCGAACCGCTGGTGCATCGCATGGGATTTGAGTCGGTTGCCCGCGCTTCGCTGGGCTTGTATTCGACCAAAGAAGACATTGATAATTTTGTAAAGGCTCTGAACAAGGCCGTGACTTTTTTCTGAGGAACTACGCAGATGTCGGAAACAGACGATAAGAAATTGGACGAACAAATCGAAAAAATCAATCAAACCGAGGCGGACTTGCTGCGGGCAATGGAAATTCAGGAACAGATGAAGGATTTTGTCGCCACTGCCGGGCAACCCAAACCCGCTGACGAAAAAACCGCTTCCGAAGCCGACGTTGTTGAAGCGCTTAAGACCGTCTGCGACCCGGAAATCATGATAAACGTCTACGATATGGGGCTGATTTATAATATCGAAATCCGCGATAACGGCGACGTGTTTATCGCCATGACCCTGACCGCGCCCGGCTGTCCGGTCGCCGGCATTCTGCCTCAGCAGGTTGCCGACGCGGTTGCCTTGGTTGAGGGAACAGGCAAGGTTGAAGTTCGCATTGTCTGGGAACCGGCCTGGACAATGGAGCGCTTGTCAGACGACGCCCGCGCTATGATAGAATTGTTCTGAAACAAAGCCCCTCGGAAGAGGGGCTTTGTTTTTTGTCATGTTCGGCCTTGAGCCGGACATCCACAGACACAGGGCACGACCTCACGATATGCACATAGAAAGCAACGCGCTTCAATAAAGGTTCGTGCCGCAGCCAGTGCCGCGGTCAAGCTGGCAACAGCTTGTCATGTTCGGCCTTGAGCCGGACATCCGCAGACACAGGGCACGACCTCACGATATGCACATAGAAGGCCGTTTTTTTGCGCCTGCGGCGCGATTCTCTTTTCTGCCTATCCTTTTTCGGAATCAAAAATTTCCGCTCCTGCGGAGCGGAAATTCGGCATTTGCGCCTACGGCGCAAATCGATTCTTTTTTTAAAGCGAGCCCCGCAAGCGGGGCTGCGCTAAAAGATAAAGGGTTAAAACTAAAAAGCGAGCACCGGACGAACATAATTGCCATCGTAGCCCTTAGTGCCGTTGCCCAAATAGCTGTTACCAAGTGTCGCATGCCACGCGAGGTAGCTCGAGAGCTCCGAGGAAGACCACACCCAATAGTTGAGTAAGTTTGAAGCGCCACCAACCTTACTAACTGCGGTGCTAATCGCACTCTGGTTTTTCTGAATATTTCTTAAAATACCGGCTGCCGGCAGACACCACTTGCCATTGGTCGTCGACGTCGGCGCATATTTCCGCGTCGCCCAGGCGGCCGGATAAGTACTCGCACTACCCGCAGCAACAATCTTGTCCGTATTGCCACAACTGTCAAAATCAGCTTCAGCCTGTGTACTATTTGTCATATTCGGCAGACTTGAAATATCCGTACCATAGCCACCCCAAGCCATACCGACACCAGAACTGCTTCGGTTACCGCTCGCATCAATCCACCATGGTGCCATAATTTGACCGCCGACACCGTTATCGTTGACATAAACCACAATACCCAAAACCGTTTTGCTGGTTGTATAAGCGGCTGGTGCCGAACAGGTACCGTCGCTGTAATAAATCCAGCCGATTGCGCATGAAGCACGGTCAGCCACGCAGCTGCCGCTGCTGCTGTCCCAATGCGTACCCGTCACGCAGTTACACATGCTGTACTTGTCGCCACATTTGGCTGAGCTTGGGCTTTCGTTAGTTCCTGTACAGGTGTATATGTAAGAGGCGTCACAGGGGCAGTACCAAGCCTCGCCAAATGGGCATTTTATGCCCTTTCCCGAGTCGCAGCTGCTCTGCTTATATCCCAAAGTGCTGCAATCCTTGGTCGCCACACATTGCGCCCAGGCTTCCGTACCGAAAAAAAGCCCGCAACATACTGTACTTAATAAAATATACTGATTTCTCATCGCCTTTCTCCCCTGAATTAGTTCCTCTTGCAACCCCTCACAAAACCTCTGTCTGCCCTGTTCCCTCTTCTGCCATGCCCGGCTCGTTATTACCGCCCCACGGGCCTGTTTCCTCTTCCTTGTTATACTCGGACTCCTATCTGCCTTGTCATCCTCAGGCTTAAACCGAACATTCCTCTTTTAGATTGCCGTGTGTAAATTCCCAACTACGTTGGGCCCCTTTCGTCCCGTAGGCCTCGAACTTCGCTTACAGCTCGTTCTCGCCAACTATCGACTCCAAGTCCGGCAATGACAGAAAAACACAATAATATTCAGCCTCACATACAGAACTTATAAGTCGTGTCAAACGGACACAAAACCGCATCGCCGGTGCAGGTCTGCTGCCGGTATCCCATCTGCGTACAAGTCGAAGTGCCATACTCGCTGTACACCGTGCACATGTCCGTATAACCGCTGCTACAGCCGTTGTCGCAGTATTTGCCCGAACATTCCTCATACTCGCAGTCATGGTTCTCCGGACAGCTTGCCAGCGTGCAACGGTTTTCGCAGCAGGTTTTGCAAACCGCATATTTCGTTACCGAACCGCTTTTGCAGGTTGACGTGCCGATTTCGCCGCCGCATTCACAGTCATAATAGCCCACGCAGGGATTGTTTTTGCGCTTATATTTGGTCGTGTTGCAACTCAGGCAGAAGCCGTCGGTCACATAACCGTCCGCCGTCGCCTGTTCATAGGTATAAGTATAACCGTCGCAGGGATTGCATTTGCATTTTTTGTAAGAACTGTCGTACGGACAGCTCTGCGCGCTGTCCAGAACATAACCGTCGCCGCAGGAGTCGACATAGCCGGCGTCTTTGCAGGCTCTGACCTTGTCTTCGCTGCACTTGGCATAATATTTGTCATTATACGGACAAGGCGCGCCCGACACATAGGTCGGCGGCTCGCAGGAAGTTATCGTATAACCTTCGTTTTTGCACTGGTTGGCCGTGTCTATGGTAAAATCTTCGCCACCGCCGCCGTATCCGGCCTCCGTGTCACAGTTGCCGAAACCCAGAAAGCACACCGCGGCCAACCGCGGCCCTTCGTTCCGCGAAAGAAGCCCGGCCTCCAGGTCAACCCGGTCAAAACGGCCTAAATTTAAGGAGTTTTCTTCAAATGCGAAAGCAGGTGCCGTCAATAAAAGTACCGTCAATAAAGAAATTCTTGCTTTGTTTCTCATCGTCCCCCGCCTTTCACATAAAAATTTACAAAAAGGGGCGCCCGAATAGGTGTGGTGTGTGTGTATATTGTGTCTCGTTTTGAGCCGGACGCCCCTTCTTTAAGTAAGTCCGATTCACAAAAAACGTACAAATTTCATAAGCCGGACTTATTAAATTCATAATATATTAGTAATTTAGTCGAGTCAAGGTAAAAAATTACAAGTTTATAGTATATATAGATTCACAATAAAATAGGAATATACCTTATTATATATTTTGAGTTACCAAAACAACGGGAATATCCTATATGAATGATAATGACTTTGCCACAAATCTGGGAAACCGTATCCGCGAACTTAGAAAGAATAAGGGCGTAAGCCAGCTCGAACTGGCTTATGACATGGATATGTCCATGAATACCATCTCGGGTATCGAACTTGGCAAAATCTCCCCGAAAATTGACACGCTCAAAAAAATCGCCCAGAAACTCGACATTGACATATCCGAACTATTCGACTTCAGCGAACACGCGCCCAAAGACAAGGTCATCCGCAAAAAAGTCGAGGAAATTACCCGCAAACTGCTGCCGCAGGACAAGGAATTTCTGGACCTCGTCTCCAGCAATATCGACATTCTCATAAAAATCCGCGAATTAAACTAAGCAGCCCCTTCGCCTTGCACTTCTCTCCGCTTCTTTTACACACCCCGGGCTTGTTTTTTCTCCCGCCGTGTTCGTACTTTCTCTTCCGCCTGTCATTGCCGGTTCGCCTCTTCTTATTGTCATTCCCCGCTTTTTTTCTTTTTCGTCATTGCCCGGCTTTTTTTTCTTTTTCGTCATTCCCCGGCTTGACCGGGGAATCTGTAAGGGAGATGTCCGGCTCAAGGCCGAACATGACAGAAAGAGAAAAGAGGCCGAACATGACAAAGAAAATACAAGGCACGGCCTCACGATATGCACGCAGAAAGCATCGCGCTTCAACAAAGGTTCGCGCCGCAGCCATTGATGCGGTCAAGCTGGCTACAGCTTGCACTATACGAGGTTTTTCAAAAACCTCGGAGAACGAGGGAAATAATAAGGATTTAGGGAAAATAAAGCGGAACGTACATAAACGTACGTGAGCATTTATTTTACCCGCTAATCCTGTATTAGTTCCCCGTTATACGAGGTTTTTACTTTATGGAAGCGTCCAACGGATTAAACCGCAACAACATCGTGTTCCAGAGATCGTATTTTTCGGGATATTTCTCGGCAAAAATGGAATACGGAGCGCAAATATAAACCGCACGCCGCGCGGAATCGGCAACAGAGCGGAAATAGCGGTCGCTGTTGTAACGTCCGGTATCCAAAATCTTAACCTCGCGCACCGAACCGTCCCGATTCAGATAAGCCCTGATTTCGATAATCATGTCCTGAATGCCCATGGCGCCCGGATCCAGGTTCCAACAGGCGCGCAGACGCCCGGCAATCGCGTCGGTTTCGGAAATCGACAGCTCGCTGAAATAAGAACCGCCGGTACCGCCCTCAATGCCCATGTTGTTAACTTCGGCGTCTTCCTTAATCGTTGCCGTCTGGTCTTTTTCGCCCTCTTTTTCCAGAGCGTCCACGGAAGCCAGCAGGCTCTTCAGCGGATTGGCCAGTTTGGGTTCTTCCTTCTTGGGCTGAGGTTTCGGCTTTTCGGGCACGGCCGGTTTCTTAACCGGTTTCGGAACCGGTTTGGGAGCCGGTTTCTTAACCGGCGCTTTCGGCTTTTTGGGCTGCGGCGCAACCAGAAAATCCTGCTTCGGCTTTTCAACGCGTTCCTGCTTGGCCGGCGGCGTTTCTTCCGCGTCTTTCTGCGGCTCGCTCTTCACTTCCGGCCGTTTGTCAGGCTCGTCTTTGGTATAGTTCTTTTCAATCTTGCGCTTGATTTTGCTCGCCTGTTTTTCTTCCGGGCCGCGCTTGGCTTTCGGCGGCAGATTGGTCATTTCCGAAATTTTCACGTTGTTCAAATCCACGATAATCGGCACCTGTTCAATCGTCATGTTCCGACGCCAAAAAACCGGAACGTCGACCAGAAACAGTATCAGGACAACCAGATGCAGAGCTACGGATTTGTACAGGGCGTTTTTCATCAGCGGCTATTTCTTTTTCCCCAGAGGTTTGGCTTCGGTTTTCAGGCCGACCTTGTCAAAGCCGGCTTCTTTCAGCAGCGCCATCAGGCCGATAACCCGGCCGTATTCGGCACCCGCATCGCCGGAAATGGTTACCGAAAGCTCGGTATTGGTATCGCGGATAGCCTTAAGCTTGCCGACGATTTCCTCCGCCGGAACTTCCGTCTGGCCGATGTAATAATAACCGTCCTTGTCAACGCTGATGTTAACCGAAGTTTCTTCGCCGTTCAGCGCCTTGCCGCCGACTTTCGGCAAATCGAGCGCAATGCCCGACGTCATCAGCGGCGCCGCGACCATAAACACCACCAGCAACACCATCATCACGTCCATCAGGTTGGTCATGTTGATATCGGCATTGCGGCGGTAAACCCTCGGCGAACGGCGCGTCTGCTGCGGCATGATAAACATAACTATTCTCCCGCCATGTCGGCCTTGATGGCCGTGTCGTCAATCTCACGCGACAAAATGCTCGAAAATTCGGCCTGGAAGTTTTCCAGCCGTTTGGCATAGCGGTCAATGTCCGACGAAATCTTATTGTAGGCAACAACGGCCGGAATAGCCGCAATCAGGCCAAATGCCGTCGTAAACAGCGCCTCGGCGATGCCCGGCGCCATTGCCGACAGCGAATTGCTCTGCGTGGCGGCAATAGCGTTAAAGCTGTTGATAATGCCCCAAACCGTGCCAAACAGGCCGACCAGCGGCGCCACCGAACCGGTTGACGCCAAAAATCCCATTCTGGTATCCAGTTCGTCTAATTCCTTATCCATTGATACCATCATCGCCTTTTCAATACGCTGTTGCAGCGAAACCCCGCGCAGGCCGCGGTCGGTTTTCGACTTCATGATGTTGGTGCGTTTCCACTCTTTCATCGCCGCCACAAACATCGCCGACATCGGGTCGCGCGGACGGTTGCCGATGGAATCGTACAGACGGTCGAGCGAACCGCCGGACCAGAAAGTTTCTTCAAATTTTTTGGAAAGCTGCTTGACCTGGCGCAGCGTGCCGAATTTTTCGATGATAATCGCCCAGGACCAGACCGACGCGGCAATCAGGCCGATCATCACCACCTTGGTAACCATATCCGAAGCCCAAACCAAGTCCCACATTGACATCTGGCTGGCCGTATTTACAACATCCGTTAAAGTTTGCGTTTCCATTTATCTTATCCATAATTAAAAAGTTGCCTGATTCTTGCAGGCAACTTAACACAAAATATTAAAAATTCAATTAACTAAATCGGCTTTTTCAGAGTTTTTCAATCGCCGCAGCCAGCTCCTGCGGAATGCGCACCGGCCGCTTTTTGTTTAGGCTCAGATAAACCACTTTAACCTCAAGTTCGGTCAGCAGTTTTTCGCCGCGCCAGATCTGCTGGAACATCACCGCCGAAGCGCCGCCAAACTCCTTTACCTCGCAGGTAACGGTCAAAGCATCGTCCAAAACCGCGGGCGCCTTATAGTCGACGTCGATATGCCGCACCGCAAAGCCAAACTTGTCCTCGTTTTCCAGCGCGTCCTGCTGGCTGCAGCCCAGCGCCCGGATATATTCCGTCCGCGCCCGCTCGGCAAAACGCAGATAGTTTGCATAATAAACGATTCCGCCGGCATCGGTGTCTTCATAATAAACCCGCACCGGAAAAGCGAAAACCGGCCCGTAAAATTTGCCCTGAGGCGGCAGTACTTCGTCAAACATCAGTCCTTATCTCCCAAATCGTCAAACAGGTCGTTCTGCGCAAAGCGCATGTTTTTTCTGAGCTTGGCAATGCCCAGATATTCGCAGCCCAAGTCCGAAATCACGCGGCCGCGCGGCGTGCGCTGCAAAAAGCCGAGTTTAAGCAGAAACGGTTCCACCACTTCCTCAATCGTATCGCGTTCTTCGGACAGCGCCGCAGCCAGCGTATCGGCGCCGACCGGGCCGCCGCCGGAATTCGTCCCGATACATTGCAGGTAACGGCGGTCGAAAGCGTCCAGCCCGTAATTGTCAACGTCCAGCCGGCGCAGCGCCTTATCGGCCATCTTGTTGTCAACCTCCCCTGCCTCGGCAACCGCACCGAAATCGCGCACGCGGCGCAGCAGGCGCCCGGCCACGCGCGGCGTGCCGCGCGAACGCTTGGCAATCTCCATCGCCCCTTCCTTCGACAACGGCATGCCCAACAGGTTGGCGCCGCGGGTAACGATTTTTTCCAGCTCTTCCGGCGAATAAAAATCCAGCCGCAGCGGAATGCCGAAACGCTCGCGCAGCGGCGTCGAAAGCATGCCCGAACGCGTCGTCGCCCCCACCAGCGTAAACGGCTGCAAGTCAATCCGCACCGAACGCGCCGACGGCCCCTCGCCGATAATCAGATCCAGCTGAAAATCTTCCATTGCCGAATACAAAACTTCTTCAATCGCCGGATTCAGGCGGTGAATTTCATCAATAAACAAGACGTCGTTGCGCTCCAGATTGGTCAAAATCGCCGCCAGGTCGCCCGATTTGGAAATCATCGGCGCCGAAGTCGCCCGGAAACCGACCCCGAGCTCTTTCGCCACAATCGACGCCAGCGTCGTTTTGCCCAGCCCCGGAGGACCGAACAGCAGTACATGATCCAGCGCTTCGCCGCGTTTTTTGGCCGCTTCGATAAACACCTTCAGGTTTTCGCAGACCTGCTTCTGCCCGACAAAATCCGCCAAGCTGTTCGGCCGCAGGTTAATCGGCGCGTTCAAACCCTGTTCATCTTCGGGCTGTTTCTGGGGGCTGACCAGTCTTTCTTCCATAAGCATCAATCCTTAATTTCCGCTAAATTTCCTTATTGGCAAACTCTTTCAACGCCAGCCGGATAAGCGACGACACGTCCTCAGCCTGCCCCTCCGCCATCGCCTTGCTGACGGCACGATAGGCTTCCAGCCTTTGATAACCGAGATTGACCAGCGCCGAAATCGCGTCTTCCATCAGATTCGGGTCTTCGGCGCGCGCTTCCAGCCGGTCTTCGTAAGCGGCCGTTTCTTCATTTGCATCCATGTCCATTCCTTTCGCAAAATCGTTGGTTTCTGCGCTCATCGGAATTGTTACAATCTTGTCTTTAAGCTCGGTGACGATACGCGCCGCCAGTTTCGGCCCCACGCCGTTCGCCCGCGTAAACGAGGTTTTGTCCTGCGCCGCAATCGCCTGCGACAGCTGGCTCGGCGACAGCGCCGACAAAATGCTGAGGCAGACCTTGGCGCCGACGCCCTGAACCTTGGTAAGCGTCGCAAACCATTCTTTTTCCCAGGCGTCGTAGAAACCAAACAGCGAAATGCTGTCTTCGCGCACGACGGTCTCAATCCGAAGCGCAGCCTCCTGCCCGCGCGACAGCCTGCCGAGCGTCTTGGCCGAGGCAAACACCAGATATCCGACCCCGTTCACGTCGACAATACAGAAGTCTTCACCGATTGTATCAATAATTCCGCGCAGTTTCGCAATCATGTTTCCATCCTGAGTTAAAAAATTTACCTCAAGATTATACAAATATATAATTCTCTTCAAGTTTTATTTAAGACATAAGAACAAAAAAAGAACAAAAAAAACGGTCAAATACCATAAAAGGTACTCAACCGTCTTCAATTTCCGTTAGCAAGAACGTTCTTGTTCCTGACAAACTGTTCCTTGGACTTTCTGTTCCGGCATACCATCTTTCAGGCTGTTAACAAACCTAATGGTAAAAACATTTCTGGCTTCATCCATAACCAACATTTCGCCTGCAGGAATATCGCCTTCTTCCTCAACAAACATCTCCAACATGACCATTTTTGACAAGAACTTAAAGCGATAAGTACATTTTCTTCCGGCCTGAAAAAACTTGGTTTTAGCCAATGCTTCGCAATATTGCCGAAAAGAAACATGTTCCTCTTTTAACCCCTTAAAATGTGAATAAACCACCCGCAAAACCATACTTCCGAAATCCACCGCCTCACCATAATTTGTGTTTTGACGCAAATCATCCTGAATTTCTGTAACATACGTGCAATGCCCATAAAGCCATAGCAATCGATACAAAATCCATTCCTGCATTTTGGGTGAAACAGCCAATATCTCAGCAACAGTCATATCTTCAGGAGATTTTGGCATTTTTACATTCATCTCTCTGACAATAACTTCAGCCAGTCTCAGTTTAAAGCGAAAATTATTTTCACCGATAAACTCTGCTAACTTTTTTTCCATAAAAAACAAAATTATAATTACACAATAGATACTCAAAAACCTTTTATTCAAACCGGCGCAGATATTTTTGCCAATCCTCACACCCCAGCTCTCTGAAAAATTCTTCTAAAAACACAAACATTACCTTATGTCTGATTTCGGCTTCCCTTTCGCCGCTCTCCGTATACATCAGCCCTTTAAGCCGCAGAAGTTTTTCAAACATATGGTTAACTGCCGTTTCTTCGTTTTTGCCCTTGCTCTGATAAGCCTCCCGGCTCAGGTTTTCGCGCGGAAACATCTCCGGATCGAAAAATCTGCCGCTGCCCGCAACCGCATTAAACACGATTGTCCGCACAATGCCGACGGCGCCCATCGCGTCCAGCATGTCGGCATCCTGAACAATATGTCCGTTCTTGTCAAGTTTCTGCATGCCGCTTAAATATTTGCTGTATCCCAGATTTGACACGATTTCCAAAACTGCGGCCGCAGTCTTACCGTCAGCGCCGCTCTCGCCCAGAATCCGGCGGGCATTTGTCAGCTTCGCGGCGTTCTCCGGTCCGAAAACCTTATAGTCGTCGCAGTCATGAAGCAGCGCCGCCAGTGCCACAATGTCTTCATCGCCGTTCTCCGTCCGGCACAAATGCAGTGCCGTCTTGCAAACCCGGACACTGTGTTCCCAGTCGTGCATCGATTTCTCGTTTCCGAGCAGTTCCCGAACTGCCGCAGCAGCCTTTTCCCTGACACTCATTTAAAACCCCTGATGCTGTGCGCTCCGTGAAAACTGTTATGGCAAATGGCCGCCGCCAGCGCGTCGGAAGAGTCGTTGTTTTTCGGCTTACAGCCCGGCAGCAGAATTTTTACCATCGTTTCTACCTGCCCCTTTTCGGCATGGCCCACCCCGACCACCGCCTTTTTAATCTGGTTCGGTTCATATTCGGTCAGCGGAATCCGATAAGTCGCCGGCGCCAGAATAACGACGCCCCGTGCCTGCCCGAGCTTAATCGTCGATACGGCATTCGAATTCAGAAAAACCTGTTCTATGGCTGCCTCGTCCGGTTTGTAAAACTCAATAACGTCGCAGAGCGTCTTATAAATCGTATAAAGCCGCTCGGTCAAATCCGTTTTCGGTTCGGTCTTGATAAACCCGTCGGCCACATAGCGGACACGGTTGTTTTCGACTTCAATAATTCCCCAGCCGGTAGACGACAAACTCGGGTCAAGCCCCAATATCCGCATTTTCTTTTCCTTATTTAAAATGAATAAGGGCACATTCCGCAAAGAACGTGCCCCGAAAAATCAGTCTTCGGAAGCTTCCAAAGCCCTCATAACCTCATCCGAGAACTCGGCGTTGTGATAAACTTTCTGAACATCGTCGTCATCTTCCAAAGCGTCGACAAATTCCAGAAACTTCTGCGCGGTTTCCAAATCGCTGATGTCGGTTTTAACCGTCGCTTTCCAGTCCAGACGCGAGGCCGAAGGCGTGCCGAAAGCTTTTTCCAACGCTTCAGTAACCGCATTCAAATCCTCGGGAACCGTTTCAATCTCATGTGCATCTTCGTCGGAAACCACATCATTGGCTCCGGCTTCCAGCGCCGTTTCAAACATTTTGTCGGCATCGATCGCATCGGCCGGATATTTGATATAACCGATTCGCTCAAAATTGAAAGCCACCGAGCCGCTCTCGCCCATAACGCCGCCGCGTTTTCCGAAAATGGTACGGACATTGCCGGCCGTCCGGTTCTTGTTGTCGGTCATTGCTTCGACGATAACCGCTACCTTGCCGGGGCCAAACCCCTCGTAACGGGCCGAAACATAATCGTTGCCGCCGGCCGTCTGGCTCGCTTTGGCAATGGCGCGTTCAATATTGTCTTTCGGCATGCTCTCGGCACGGGCGGCCTGAATGGCCAGACGCAGGCGCGGGTTTTTGTCGGGTTCCGGCAAACCGCTCTTGGCGGCAATGGTAATATCACGGGCCAGTTTGGCAAATACGCGCGCCTTTTTGGCATCCTGGGCACCTTTACGATACATGATGTTTTTAAACTGGGAATGTCCAGACATACAAAATCTCCTTAAAAATCCAAATTCTTCATTTGATTAAGGCCATATATACGCTAAAGCCGTTTTTTCCGCAACATTTTTTTGCAAAAAATAACACCTTTGGCACTTATTTAAGGATAATGTAATCGAGCTTTTCGTTCGTTGCCTGAATAACCTTGATGCCGACCCCGTTCAGATCAAGAATGCCGCCCGGCTGATACGGATAGGAAACATTACGGAAATAACCGCTGTCGCCGTCTGCCTTGCTGTAATCCAGCAGCGTAAATTTCAAACGTCCCAGATTCAGCCCTTCATATTTAATGTCAAAACCCTTGACCGGTTCGGTCTGCACGCTTTTGGAGGTTGTAATCTGCACCATTTTGAAATTGTCCGGATACGGAACAAAATCCGTTTCCAACAACGCCAGACGCCCGTTGCGGATTTGGCCGATGCGGTTGTAGAAAGTGCCGTCCCGACGAACCAGCGCCACAAAATTTTTCAGTTTGGTGTCAATCAGCACAAAATCCGTACCGTCAATCGTCACTTCGCCGACAGCCCGCACCCGCTCGCCTTTCTGATACGCTACCGGAACCGATCCGCAGTTCAGCACGCCGTCAACGTTGGCGGTCAGATATTCGCTGCGGTAAATGTCCTTACGGTAAATTTTGGTGTCAACCACCGTATAACCGGTATAGGCTGTCAGAATAACATTGTGTTTAAAGTTGTTTTCCTCAACGTAGTCGGAACTGACCAGCTCGTTGTCGTCGCCGTAAAAGGAAATCGAATAGGTGCTGAAGTATTCAATAAACGTGTTCCTGAAACCCAGGACATCGTGGTTTCCTGCGCTGAAGCAGGAACTTAAAGCCAGACACGAAACCAAAACCGCCAATTTTTTCATCGAATAATCTCTATTTTAGTGTTCAATAATTTTAATTAATATACTATAATCCGCCGTTAGTAAACAAATGATTATAACTTATTAGGAACAATTTGATGACGGATAAAAGTGGCAGCTGCCGGGTCGTAACCTTCGCCCCGGTCAAAAGTCTGGACGATTTCACTCAGGAACGGCTGGAAGAATTTTTCGACGTCGTTTCGGTCGATTACACCGACGACGGCTTGGAAATTTACAAAGGCTATAAAAACGCTTCGTTTAAGGAAGAGGAACTGGCGGCATTCATCGCCGCAAACGGTCTCGACCTGCCCGCCTGCACGATTGAACTGCTCGAAAGCGCCAACTGGCTCAAGGACTATGTCATTCAGTTCGCGCCGGTTGAAGTTGAAGACTTTCTCATTTACGGCGTTCACGAAAAGAAAGCGCCGCAGACCGACAAACTGGCCATTCGCATTTATGCCGCCACCGCTTTCGGTTCAGAACACCAGACCACCAAATCCTGCCTCAGGGCACTCAGCGAGCTCAACAGAAAAAACGTGCCGCACACCCGTATTCTCGACGTCGGCACCGGCTCGGGAATATTGTCGCTGGCCGCTGCCAAACTTTGGCGCGAAACCGCGCAGATTACCGCCGTGGACATTGACGAAGAAGCCGTCATCGTTACCCACGGCAACGCCGAAGACAACGGTCTTGAAAAATTCATCACCGCCGGCGTCAGCAACGGCTATCAGTCCGAACTGGTATCGAAAAACGCCCCCTATGACATTATATTTGCCAATATTCTGGCCCGCCCGCTGATTGAAATGGCGCCCGACCTGGCTCAAAATCTTAAACCCGGCGGTTTTTGCATTCTGTCTGGCTTTGTCGGCGATCAGGAAAACTGGGTCATCAAAGCGCACGAAGAACAGGGGCTTTCTCTGGTAAAAATATATGAAATGGATAACTGGCGCGCCGCACTCATGGAGAAAAAAGCATGACGCTCAAAGAACTGCAGACTGCCGTAAAAAAAAGCAAACTGAACGCCTATATCGTTACCCGTTCCAATATGTTCATCGGGCAGGATCTGCTTGACGACGAAAATCCGCTGCGGGCGCTGACCGGGTTCAGCGGCTCGGCGGGAACCTTGGTCGTCACGCCCGACAAGACCTTTCTGCTGGTTGACGGCAGATATGAGATTCAGGCGGCCCGACAGACGAACCCGGACGAAGTCAAAATAATCTGCGGCCGAAACAATTTGCTTGCCCAATGCCTGACCGGCCTTTTCGGCGGCAAGCCTGCCAAAGTCGGTTTCAACAGCTTTACCAACGCCGTCCGAGGCATCGAGCGGCTGGCCGAACGTTTTCCGGACATAGCTTTCATCCCTGACACATCGCAAATCTTTGCCAACAACATCTTTGGCCGTCCCTGCCGGGTTTTTGAACACAAAATCGAATTTTGCGGCGTCGGGCGCAACGAAAAAATCGGCGGCATCAGCAGCCGTATCAGTTCCTGCGGCTGCGACGCTTACCTCTTCACGGCCGCCGACAGCGTTTCCTGGCTTTTAAACATCCGTTCCGACGCGCTCCCCGACACGCCGCTGGTCCGTGCCTACGCGCTGTTGGACAAAGACGGACGCATTACCCTGTTCGGCGACAACCTGAACTTTGACTTCGAACCGGCAGACTTCGGGGTCGAACCTCTGGCCAAACTTCCCAGGGCTTTGAAAGCATACAAAAACAAAACCGTCGGCTTTGACGCGGAAACGACGCCGTATTTTTTTCGCCAGCTGTTTGCCGAACGCAAGATTGCCGAGTGTCCGCTGGAAGATTTCTGTCAAACGGCCAAAGCCGAAAAAAACCCGGTCGAAATCAGCGGAATTGAAGCGGCGCATTTGCGCGACGGCGTCGCCATGGTTCGTTTTCTGCACTGGCTGTCCGGCAACTGGCCGGGAAAAACCGAACTTGACGTTGTCAAAAAACTGCATGATTTCCGCGCTCAAGGGGAAAACTACTGGTCAGAAAGTTTCGGCACCATTGCCGCCGCCGGCCCGGACGGCGCCGTCGTCCATTATCAGCCCGCTGCCGAAACCGACCGGAAACTGGAAGAAGGCTCTCTGCTTCTGCTCGACAGCGGTGCGCAGTATTTCGACGGAACAACCGACATTACCCGCACCATCGCCCTCGGCACGCCAAGCCCGGAAATGTGCGACAACTTCACTTTGGTTTTAAAAGCACATATTGCCCTGGCTTCACAAAAGTTTATCGACGGCACCGACGGCATGTCGCTGGACAAGATTGCCCGCAGCCCGATGTGGAACGAGGGCAAAGACTACAAACACGGCACCGGCCACGGCGTCGGCTGTTTTCTCAATGTCCACGAAGGGCCTCAGAATATCGGCATGTACAGCTCTTCATATCCCCTGCGCAAAAACATGATTCTTTCTGTCGAACCGGGATATTACCAAGAAGGCGCCTATGGCATCCGCATCGAAAACCTTGTCCGGGTTGCCGCCTGCGAACAGACTGATTTTGCGAAAGATTTTCTGGAATTTAAAATTTTGACGCTCTGCCCCGTTGATAAACAACCGGTTAATAAATATTTAATGAGCAGCGGAGAGATATCCTGGCTGAACAACTATCACAAACAGGTTTATGAACGGCTCTCGCCGTTCCTGAACGCAAGCGAAAAGAACTGGTTAAAGGATGCCTGCTCTCCGCTGTGAGTTTCAACACGATGCGGAGAAAAAAGATGATAAAACTTCTGTGGGCTTTTATGATTATGGTTGCGCTGGCCATTCCCCTGCATGCCGAACTGACATACGAAGGGGCTTACAACCCGAACCAGAATCTGCAGGAATATTTCGACGAAGCCTATCCGAATTATGACAAGCCGATAATTTACGTCTTTTTCAACAACGATCCCTGCTTCCAGTGCCCGCAGACCATTGAACTGATAGAACAGGTCTACAACCGGAACTATCAGAACAAATACAGCCTGTTTCTGATTAATTACCAAAATGACGACGAATATAACTTCATCGAAACCTACGACTTGAATCAGCCGTTGGAGATTGTTCTGGTCGACGTCGCCGACGGACAGAGCATCGGCTACAAGAAACTGGAGAATCTTCAAAACCAGATTTCCGATCCGGTCAGTTTTTCGGAAAACCTCCAATATCAGATAAACTCCTTTTTCAACGGGGAAGACTGATATCCGCCGCTCTCCCGGCCGGAGGCTGTTTCCTGATAATGACGCAGAAATCCGTCATCTCGTTTGTAATCCGCATTTTTGCCAGCCGGCGCTTTGAAAAACAATCCTTCGCAAAAATAACTTCGGCATTGTACTGCGCTTTCAGCCGGCTGAAAATATCCCTTCCGTAAGCCCGGACATGGTCATGTTGCCCATAGTATTTTTCCCGCTCTTCCGGTGACGTGATTGAATTGTCCTGAAAAGTTTTTTCCAACCCCATATAGACGGGGAAATTAAGCAGAAACAAGCCTCCCGGCTTCAAGACCCGCAGCAGCTCGGTCAAAAACTTGCTCTCGTCCATAATGTGTTCCATAACCTGATTGCTCAAAACGACATCAAACGTATTGTCGGCAAAAGACAAGTTCGTAACATCCTCTTTCCGGCAGCGGCAGAATCTGTAACGCTCGGGCGACAAATCCATCGGCACATAATCAACAAGCGGATAACGCCCTATCAAATCACAGATACACTTTTCCGGAGCCGTATGCAAAACACGTATCGGCTTACGGGTATTCAAAAAATATTTCTTATAAATAAAAAACAGGAACCGGTGCCGTTCCAGCGAACGGCAATAAGGACACTTGACCGCGAACCGGGGCTTGCCGACCATATCCATAAACCGGCCGTAGCGATTGCAGACCGGACAAAAATAAACGCCTCCCGTCAGCGGACGAAAATACTTTATTTTTATTCCGAATATCGTAACGACCCGATGATATTTTTCATTTTTTATCGAAAAAAAGAACCGCAGCAGCTTTCGCAACATCACACACTCCACCCGGGCAGACAAACTTGAATCATGAAAATCAGCACATTGAAAACATATACTTTTTCTCTTAACTAAGCCTTAACGTCCGATGTTTTTCCGCCGCCCACGGCAAATCCGTAAAAAAATATTCCGCAGCCTTTGTTTCAGTTCCCAAATACGATAATAAATTTTCGGAGTTCGCGCCTTTCTTATAAAATTCAAATTATCGTTATCCTCACTGCGAAAAAGATTCCATAACGTATAAGGTTTAGCCATTTCAGAAGCGCCGACCGCCTCCAATCCGACCTCGCTGAAAGGAACGCTTCCCAAAAATTCTGCCCATTGCCTGTTTTCGGAATGCAGCAACATACCAAAATATCTCTTAAATATGTTGGAAGAATAAACGGAAATATTATTCTTGTGTTCAAAACAACTCATTTCGCGGCAAAAATCCAAAATACCGCAAAGATATTCCTCATGTCCCCACTTCAAAAGCAAAGAATTGTCAATGTTTTCCAAAACCGGTTCAATCCTGCCGCCCGGACATTCCCTGTATCCCAAAGTCTGACCTTGAGGACATCGGCAAAGAGCCTCGAGCCAAAGCATACAGCCGAGGGAAATCGTCATATAGGTTATTTTCCGGGATTTCTCATAATCGGTATTTACGGAATTATAAAAATAAAAAGTTGTAATTCTCCGACCGGCGTCAAGTTCGGAAACAATACTTTCCAGCATATCCTGCGTTCTGCCGGAACCGCACAAATCAACAAACGCAAATTTGCGGTCAAAATCTATTTCCTGCCTCAGATACCTTTTTAGCAGTTTCCTGTTTTGCTCATGCGCGGCAATAACTTCCGCCTTCAAACCGTCGGAAGCAAGTGCTGCTTTCTCGTATATCTCGACTTGCTTAGCCGATTTATCGGCATTGCTTACGTCAAAATACTTCTTCAAAACATCAAAACCTATTCCCAGCCGCAAAGCCAGCCGCTCAAAACAAAAACTGCGCTTATATTCGCCAAACGTCATCCGAATAAATTCATCAATGTTCTCGCAGCCCGGAATACGCAAAGACAGTCTGGAACCATAAAAATAATGCGTTCTCAGACTAAGTTTTTTGGCAGCAATAATAACATCGGCAATTTTTTTCAACACAAAACCGTCTCTGGCTATAAAATACAAATCAGTTATCCCTTCACCTGACGAAATGTTTAACAGCCAGCTGACATAAGAATATAAGATTGCCCCGGAAAACGATACTCCGAAACCGTAAATGGAATCTTCGGAGGCGGAATCATTCAACAGCCGCGAACATCCCAAATATGCCTGAAATTCAAGTGTATTGCCGCTTCGAAGCAACGTTTTCTCATAAGATTTCAAAACTTTTGGCGCAAAAAAATCTGCATTTATCCTCAATGCCCTCGCATTATCGACATCAGTCTTCAAATTATCTCCGCAATGCCGCCACTTTCTGTAATCCGCCCTATAAACATCCTTTATATGCCGATACAGATCCCCGCGCTCTTTACTCCGTTTCAACTCACCCGAAACAAAAATCGGAATATCGTTAAAAACATCGTCAAACTGCAACAAAATTTTACGTATCTGCTCTGCAGTCAAATACATATCCGAAACAAGAATAACCTGCGCTTTTTCTTTCAGCAGCTTCCGAACCTTTTCAATATTCTCATAAATTGGTACGGCATTACGATATTCCGCTTCCAGTTCAAGATTTACCAGTTTTTCCGATAATGTTTCGGACAAACGAAAGTTATTGGCAATTAAACGATATATTTCCTCCAATGTTATTTCACTGTGTCCATGGCGAGATTTGTTAGCTTTCTTCAAAAACAACGCCGTATCAACCCTGATTGAAGCAAAATTTTGCCGGAAAAAAATATCTGTTTGACGAAAAGAAACATCATTACAAATTTTATCCTGCATTATGGCAAAAATTCCATGTGCCGAAGCGGTCCGCCGCGTAATCAGCGTATCCCAGACGTCAAACGAATATAACCAGTCAGCCATCCGCAATCCTTCCCGTTTATCTCAGGCCTTGCCTTTTGTCCGAAACTTAAACCTGATGCCAAAAACCGAGACAACTCTGTGCTTTTCGCAGATTTTCACGCCAAACAGTTTGCTCCGTGCTCTTACGGGCTTCACGTCTTTCTTTGAAGCAGAAGATGCTTTCCTGTCCGGGTAGTTGCGTCTCACGGCAATATCAAAAACCGATACATTCTCTTCCGAATAATTCGCGGCCAAAACTTCCCTTGCCTTTGCCAACTTGCTTTTCGGCAATAAAGTAACCCAGGACATAAGAAAAACGTTAAACAAATCGTCAAGACTTTTACGGGTATCGTGATTCGGAATAAAAGCGCCTATATTGGGCAAACCATACGCATATTCCGTTGTTCTCGGATAAAATTTCTCTGCCCGAACGGTATTGATAAGCACTCTCGGAGCCTGCGATCTGGTCTCAAAATAAAGTTGTATATTAATGTCATGAACAACAAACACGCAATCGACATTAACCCAGGGCAAAATCAGAAGAAAATCTAAAACTTCTCCGGGAAGTCCATGGGCGGCATCTAAAACAACCATATCAATCCCCGCCCCTATATCTGCCGCACAGTCTGCAATGGTTGAGTTTTTTTTCAAAGACCACCTTTTATGGAAACAATCCGCTTCTTCACACAGAAAGCCAACCTCCCGCCGCTTTTCAAGCGGAATGTTTTCGTTACGGTCACGATAATATTTCCCGCCGATATCCACGGAATAAAGTAAAGCTCCGCTCTCTTTTGTTGCTTCCAAAAGCAAAAGGGAACCGGCTCCCGAAGAAACGCCTATTTCTACAATTTTTTTCGGTTTCCTTTCCTGGCATAAATCATAAATAAATGCACACTCGCTTTTGGTCATTTCCGAGTAGGCTTTTATTTTCTCATATACAGCCTCAAATCCGCCCATAGCCTAATCTCCCAATAATTCTTCAAGAACGGCTCCGTAGCTCTCCGCAAAATTCCGGTTTGAAAAATATTTTTCATAAACGCGCTTATTCTTGTTTCCCAACATTTTTATATCAGAACCAAGCAAAGCGGAACTGCCCGCTTCATAATCGTCGTTCTTAACCAAAATAATATTATCGTCCCGGTTAAACTCCGGATTTCCCCCGACATCTGACAAAACGACGCATTTTGACTTGTTCATCATTTCCAGCGTTGTAAGATCAAATATCGAAATTCTGTGCAGCATAAGATAAACGTCTGTTATATTCTGCAAATATTGCATTTCCGCATAGGAACAGCCCTTCAGGTGTATATAGCTGAAATTATCATATAAACCGGACAACCGGTCCAGTTCTGTTTTGACTGCCGCTTCCAACGGCCCTTTGCCAACCATAATATAACGCACCTTTCCTGCCGTCTTTTTTAAGAAAGCTTCAAGGAACAAAGGATTCCGGTCAAGTCCTTTGGCCTTTGTAAGCTGACCTACCGACAAAAAAGTTGTACAGCTATCATCCTGTGTAATGCCGGAAACCGGCAACATGTTTCCCGCCGCATACAATGTATTATACAGAACACGGCCTTTTTTAAATTGGCCGGACCGAATAATCTTATAGCGGCTGCCGGCAAAATAGTCATAAGCTCCCTCAGACGGAAAACACACGCACAAAGCATGAGCAAATGCAAGTTTTTCACTGGCCTGAATAATCTTTCGGGACACAAAAGTAAACTTCTCTCCAAAATTTATTTTTTCTTCAACTCTGGCTCCCTGAATATGAGAAACAAGAACATATTTCTTACCGGCCAAATACAAACCGAAAGCGCTGCCGTAATCATGGGTTATATATGCCGTCTCCCGGTCATCTTTAGTTTTTAACCGCACAAATTCAACTGCACCGAACAAATCCCACAACTCGTTTTTGCGATCCGTCGAAAACCGGTTGTCCTCATAAAACGAATATTTCAGCGAAACGCCGTTAAGCTCAGAACCAAACAACACCCGGCTGGCAGACTGAACGGCTCCGCCGCCTCCCGCGCCGCCGTCGGGAAAAAAACGCCTGAAAGTTATAAAACGAACCGACCGGACTTTTTCAAAACTTTTTTTCCTGTTTCGCAAGACCAGCAGACGCAGAAAGTGCAAAAGATTTTTTAAGTCGGACATTGCTCTAATTCTCATCAAAATTTCCTTTTCCGTTTACCAGCCTCTGCAAAAATTCCGCTTCCTTGTCCAAGCGGTGCACACGAGATCTTCTTTTGGCTTCGGCCTCGGTTCTGTCATTAAAATAATGGGTTGCATATGTATCAAACTTGTCCTGGCAAAAGCTGAATCCATAAAAATCAACATTATTAAAATTTCCAAACTTTCTGAAAATTTCCCAAATCAACACCATTCCCGTCGTCGGAAAATCTACGCCGCTGGCTTTTCTCAGAGACATATGACATGCCCAGTCAAAATTATAAATTTTTTGTCCCTCACAAAGCTGCCGGTATAAAATGTCAAGATGATTATGCGCAACCCGCCAGTGGTCATAGTCGGCTTCCCAGGCAACCAGCCTATAAGGTTCGGTTCTGTCCTCAACATCACTGCCGCCGCTGCCGCGCACCCAAATGTCGGTTTTGGAGCCATAATCCTTTTCAAAACCTTTCAGACGATAATTGTTGAATCTGATAACCAAATCATGCGCATCAATTTCAGCACCTTTTTTTCTGCCTATTTCCGAAGGTGCATTACCCACAACTGCCACCTTTTTTCCCTCCAGCAGATTTTTAAACAGATTTTCGGCCCTGCTTTTTTCCAAAGCCTCATGAACTTTTGCCGCCATCATTACCCTTTCGTTGTATATTCCCCGATCAAACATATACTTGGAAACCGGCAAAAAACGTTCAAATTCATCAAGGCGGCCGTTCCGATATGCCAAAAACCTGTCAATCATACGCTCGGCCTTTTCAATCTGGCCGCTTTCCAGCAAACAGGAAAACCAGATCAACCAAAAGTGGCAGAAGTAACTTTGCCAGGCAAAGCGCGAATGGCTTATAAAATCAAAATGTTTCAGCAAAAAGTCCGTACAGCCATATGTTTCCCACATTGCCGCCACCAGATCGGCATTATCCCGGTTAATACGACTTTTTAAATCTTCGACCTGTTCTCTCAGATCTCTTAACGACGCTTTCACATTAAAAACTTTCAGCTTTAAGCCAAGCATACGATATATAACATGAAATCCGTCGTCGTCAGACTTTTCAAACACCCTAAAATTCTTTTTCATTGTATCCCAAGCCCGCAATACCCGCTTTGTATAAATCTAACGTACGTTTAAATCAAACATACATAAACGAAAATTAAACCACAAAGGGATTATTGCTATTATCCACATCTTATCGGGTTGTCTTTTTCTTCGTCCAGCGTAAGTCAAACGTACGTTAGATTTATACGGTCTTGCTGCACGGCCGCAGAAAATGGAGAGGACAATGCAGAACATTAATGAACTGGCCAGAATTGTAATGCCGGCGTCGGATTTTCTTGATTATCAGGAACTGTTCATCAACCGCGAAGAAGGCACCTGCCGTCTTGACGGCATATTGAAGCAAGTAAACATCTATAAGTTCAATACCTGGATGAACATGTTTGCCGCCCAAAAGCATTATTTTTACTGCGATCTCGGCAACATTTACCTGCATTTGGACATTCAGGGAAAATACAGGCTGCAGGTTACCGGCAGCAACCGGAACTTTGCCTTTGAACGGCTGGACGACCTCCTGCTGGATACGGACTGCGAAAACAACGTCTGTCTGAAAATCGACAATGCCGAAAAATACGAAGGGCTTTTTTTCACAATCATTGAAGACCAAAACCGCCCGATAACTTTTAAATCCGGCGCCTGGTGCACGGACAAGGCACCGCGCCGCCAAAACAAGCTAGCCGTCGTAACCTGCACCTTCAGGCGCGAAGACTACATTAACAAAAACATCGCCAAGTTTGAAAATTTCCTGCGCGACAATCCGCAGCTCAAAGACAAAATAAAGCTCTTTGTTTCCGATAACGGCAAAACCCTTCCCGCCGCGTTAAATTCGGAAAACGTCACGATTTACCCGAACATGAATGCCGGAGGTGCCGGCGGCTTTACCCGCGGCCTGATTGAAGTCATGAAACTCAATGCCGGTTACACCCGGGTACTGTTCATGGACGACGACGTCGAAATTTTTCCGGAATCTTTTTACCGTACACTAACTCTGTCAGACTACCTGAAAGAAGAATATAAGGACGCCTTCATCAACGGCGCCATGCTTGACCTGTACCGGAAATCCGATTTTTTTGAAAACCTGGCTCTGCAAAGCGGCCTATGGGTAGAGGCTTTTCACCGGGGGCAGGAGCTGAAATATGATAACGTTTTGAAAATAAATCAAATCCCGGCAGAAATATTTAATGACGCCTCCCGCAAAGTTGACACCGCATGGTGGTTTCACTGCTTCGATATCTCTCTTGCACAAAAAAACGGTCTCCCGGCTCCCGTTTTTTTCAGAGGAGATGACGTGGAATGGAGCTGGCGAAATTTTGGCAGGCATCATATATCCATAAACGGGATTTGCGTCTGGCACGCTCCCTTTATTTGGCGCGTATCCAAACCGGCAGACTATTACTATCTGCCCCGAAACATGTTTTTCATCAATGTTCTGTATACCGCCGATTTCAAAAAACATTTTAAGGATTACCTCATTCAGCGGTTAAAATATCTGACCGCAACTTATGATTACGCATCTCTTGATTTGCTAATCAAAGCCATGAAAGATATTCTGAACGGCAGCGCTGTTTTCCGTGAAAACCCCGAAAAACAGTTTGCCGAAGTCAATAAAATTGCCAAACAGACTATTTATGAAAATGCGACCGAAAACGAACTGTCCGAGGCAAAGAACCACAAAGTTCACGTAAAAAAGTGGCGAAAGCTCTTATATAAACTAACCGGCAAAGGCTTTCTCTGCCCCAAAAAGCTTCTTAAAAAGCGCGGCATAACAACCGAATGGTATCCGCCTGTCGAAGACTTCACCCTTGCCAAAGAAGTAAAAGTCTGCAACCTGTTTACCGGCAAATTTACCGTCCGCAAATTCGACCGCAGAAAAATCCGCGGCTATAACAAAGAATTTTTTAAACTGCTCAGGCAAATCGATAAAAATTATGACAGGCTTCATGACGACTTCGTCCAGGCGCATAAGGAGTTTTCAACTTTGGCTTTCTGGGAAAAATACCTGGAACTGAAAAAATAGGAACGACGGACTATGCAAAAAAACATCCTCTGCCGGGTAAAAAGTCAGGACTGCTGCGGCTGTGGCGCCTGCGCAAACAAATGCCCTGTCAAAGCAATCAGCATGAGGGAAAACGAGGAAGGTTTTCTCGCGCCGGCAATTGACGAAAACCTCTGCACCGACTGCGGTTTGTGCGCCAGGGCCTGCCCGGCATTGAATGTCAGATATGAAAATACGACAGAACCGGAATGTTATGCGGCCATGGCCGAAGACGAAATCCGCATGAAAAGCTCGTCCGGCGGCATTTTCAGCCTGCTTGCCGAACACATTATCGACAAAGGCGGTTATGTCTGCGGCGCCGCTTTCAACAAAGATTGGAGCGTCAGCCACATCATTATCGACAACAAACAGGACCTGGCCAAACTGCGCGGTTCCAAATATGTCCAAAGCGACATCGAAAACTGCTACCGAGAAACGAAAAAGCTTCTCGATGCAGGTAAAGAGGTTTTATTCAGCGGCTGCCCCTGCCAAATTGCCGGCTTATATTCTTTCCTGGGAAAAAAATATAAGCAATTAATTACAATAGATTTAGTCTGCCATGGAACCCCGTCAAGAAAAGTTTGGAGAAAATATCTGGAAGAAAATTTTGATATATCCAAAATTACCAAAATAGACTTTCGGGATAAAAGCTTCTTCGGCTGGGCAACAACTATGAATATTTATTTCAAAAACAAGACAACAGAATACCATAAAGACGCCCAAAGTGATCCTTATTTCAAAGGGTTCATTCCCTGTCTACTATCCAACAAACACTGTGGAAAGTGCTTTTATACAAAGCTTCCCAGACAAGGAGACATATCTCTCGCTGATTGGTGGGGAATAGACAACTTTCAAAAAGGATTAAACGATAATAAAGGCACATCTCAAATTTTAATTAACTCAGACAAAGGAAAAAAATTATATTCAAATATCATTCCTCATCTAAAAAAGAACTATAATATAGGGCTCCAAACAACATTAAAAAGTATTAATAAAACAATTTATAAACCGTTTCCTTTACATTACAATAGAGAAAGATTTTTTAAAAACATCAACAAATACCCTGTTACAAAAAACATTTCAGATTGTATTGAAAACAAATATGACGTTTGTTTAATAACTACTTTCTTTGCTCAAAATTACGGCGCGATTTTAGTTGCCTACGCCGTTAATCGGCTTTTGGAAAAACTCGGCTTTTCCGTTTTAATGTTGCAAAAACCGGCCGATGTCTGGCCCGGATACCCCCTCGGCAACACCATTCCGATGAACTTTGCCCGAAAACACTATAACATATCGGGAATTTATGCCGACGAAGAAGACATGATTCGTCTTAACGGCCGTTGCGACACCTTTGTCGTCGGATCAGACCAGATTTTCAATCCCGGTCTGCATTTAAATTATTCTTTTCTCGACTTTGTTGAAAATCAGAAGAAAAAAATCGCTTTCGCAACGTCTTTCGGACACGACGAATATAATGAAAAAGAAACGGATATTATCAAAAGAAAATATTTGCTGAAACGTTTCAGTCACATTGCCCTGAGGGAAAAAACCGCCAATCTGTGCGAAAATATTTTTGCCATAACGGCCGACGAAGTAATCGACCCGACCCTTATGTTATCTCCGGAAGATTACGACAAGGTAATCGGTGACACAAAATCGGACATTTCCTCACCCTACCTGTTGACCTACATGCTTGACATGAGCAAGGAAAAAGAAGAAGCCGTTCGCTACATTGCCGACAAATTTAGCTTGCAAATCATAAACATTCCAAACTTAGAGGAAAAACATCGCAGACCCTGCGAAATGGACTATCTTGAAAACGTCACGCCCGAAATATTTTTGTATCTGTACAAACACGCCTCCTTTGTCATAACCGATTCATACCACGGAACCTGTTTTGCCGTAAAATTCAACAGGCAGTTTATTTCTTTCATCAACAATTTCCGCGGTTCTCTGCGTTACCGGATTTTCGACTGCCTTAAACTCAACAACCGGATTTTTTCAGACCCGCAACACATCTTCAGCTCGCCTGACGTTATGAAACCGATTGACTTTACCGAAGCAAACAACCTTTTAGAGAAATGGGGGGGGTATGCAATTAATTGGCTAAAAGATGCAATGTCTTCCACTGTTTCAAATCCGATAAAGTACACCGACTTTGAAAACTATATGGACATCAAAATTAAAGAAAACGCGCTTTTAAACAAACAACTGAAAAGCGAAAAGGAAAAAATGGAAACTGAACTCAAACAGCTTCAGGAACAGACAATGCTTCTGTCAAATGCCTCCGCCGTCCGTTTTCGATATTACCGCTGCAAAATGCTATCCAAACTCCTTTGGGGCGCCAAACGGCGGCACTACCGGAAAAAAGCCGAAGCATTACACCAAAAGCTTCGCAAAATCAGAAGAATAAAGAAACAACTGCGCAACATCCGCTGACATTATAGAACAAATGGACAACAAAATGAAACTCATCGAAAAAATCTTTTCCGTAAAGAACAGAAAAAACCACAAAATCGTACATCTTCTGTTTTTCCGCATGAAATTCCGCCAGCAGGTTTCCAATCAGGAACTGCTGAACAAAATCAACGCCATTCTGTGCAACGAAGAAAAAATCATCGGCAAGCTTGTCGAAACGTCCAAACCCAAAAAGGGAAAAGCCTTTTTGCCTTTTCTGTCGCTTCATCTGGTAGACAAATGCAACAACAACTGCGAAAGCTGCTCACACTTCTGCACTTTGGCTGACAACTTTATCCTCAATCCGTCCGACTATGAAAAGGATTTGACCATCCTGGCACACAAGTTCAACGTCGGCGAAATAGACCTGATGGGTGGCGAACCTCTTCTTCACCCGCAAATTGTCAAAATTTTCGACATTACTCGCCGAATTCTGCCCCAAACTTTCATCTGCCTGCATACAAACGGCATTCTCCTGACCAAAATGTCCGACGAATTCTGGGAAGCCTGCCGAAAAAACAAAATTGCCTTCAAAATTACCAAATATCCTGTCATGAAAAACTTTTCCGAAGTTGTCGATTTATGTCTCCGCAACGAAATCAGAATTGAAACGCTGATTAACGGCAACGAATTTCTGCATTGGATGGATCGCAGCGGCAACGGACAGATTGAAGAAAATTTTCACGCTTGCAAGTCCAAATTCGGCTGTTGCTACATTCTCAGGAACTCAAAACTCTATACCTGTCCGACAGCCTGTTATATGGATTACTACAACCGCTATTTCAACACGGAACTCCCGGTCGAAACCGGCATCGACATTATTTATTCCTCTCCCGAAGAAATTTTGAATTATCTGAAAACGCCGCTTTCCTGCTGTCGCTACTGCCGAAACGTAAACAAGCTGAAACGAAGACCATGGAAACGTTCGCAAAGAAAAATTGACGAATGGGAGGATGCGGAAGCATAATGACCACCGGCCTCATTTTCGACATTAAGGAATTTGCCATCAACGACGGACCGGGCATAAGGCTGACCGTCTTCATGAAAGGCTGCCCGCTGCGTTGCGCCTGGTGTCACAATCCGGAAGGCATTTCGCCGCAGCCGCAGCTCAACCGGAAAACCGGCTGCATGGTCGGAAAGGAATACACGGTCGAAGAACTGGCCCGCCGCATATGCAAATTCAGGGACGTTTTTGACCTTTCCGGCGGCGGTGTAACCTTTTCCGGCGGCGAGCCGACCCGCCAGCCTGAATTTGTCGAAGCCTGCGCCCTGCGTTTGAACGATATTCACAAAACACTGGACACCTCCGGTTTTTGCCCGTCTGCAACTTTTCGCCGGCTACTCGGCGTCTTCGATTTGGTTTATTACGACCTCAAACTGGCCGACACCGCCGCACATCAGCGCTTTACCGGCCGGAGCAACCTTCAGATTCTGGAAAATCTGCATATTCTGGACGAAAGCGGAGTTCCTTACCATATCAGAATCCCTCTGATTCCCGAGATTACCGATACCGAAAAAAATCTGTCCGGACTTTTAGATATCCTTGCCGGCCTCCGCAACAAACCGCTGCGCGTCGACCCGCTGCCCTACAACATCCTTGCCGGCGGCAAATACGATTCGTACGGGATGGCTTATCCGCTTCAAAACGCATCAGCCGAAAACAATCAGGACAACATTGTCCGTTTTAAAGCCGAACTGCGCAAACGAAATATAAACATTATGGGAGAACAATAAGATGCTTACCGAACGCCTGCAGAAAATGCGCGACTTTACCCAACAGAGGAAATACAAACAGTTCCGAACCGATTTTAACGAAAACGGCACCAAACTGCTGCGCAAACTGAACTGGGACTTTACCCAGCGCAGCGCCTGGCTGCTTAAGGAAATGTGCCGGGCTGAAGACCCAATCGTTTTTCCCGGCGAAAAAATCGGTTTCATCCGTACCAAAAACAGGCTTCCCGTTTATTGTGACCCCAAAGCCGTGCGCAAATATATCGGCAAAAACAAACATCTTTTCGCCGAACCGTTTCACAACATCTGCCCCGACTACGCCATTCTTCTCAACGAAGGGCTGGAAGAAAAGCGTCGGCAGGCCGAAACCCGCCTGTCCGGAGCCGGAAAAAGGGAAAAAATATTTTTAAACGGCATCATCACGACCATCGACGCGGTTCTCAACCTTGCGCAAAGATACAAAGTCGCCGCCGAAGCGGCCGGCAATCGGACCGTCGCCGCGCTTTTCGACCGCGTACCTCGCTTCCCGGCCGCAGATTTCCACGAAGCGCTGCAGTCTGTCCGCTTCATTTCCTCAATTTTCAACATGGCCGACAACTACCAGTTCGGATTCGGCCGAATGGACCAATACCTCTATCCTTTTTATGAAAAAGACCTGAAAACCGGCCGGCTGACTCGCGAAACCGCCGCGGAACTCCTTGCCGAATTTTTCATTTCTCTGAACAAGGACACCGATTTGTACCGCGGCGTTCAGCAGGGCGACAACGGCCAGAGCCTGATGCTCGGCGGCTGCAAACCCGAAGACGGCAGCTCCGCCGTTAACGATTTGACCTACCTGATTATGGAAGTATCCAAAGAACTGAAACTCATCGACCCGAAAATTAATCTGCGCATCGACAGCCATACGCCTGACGACCTGCTCGAACTCGGCTGTGAACTGACCAAATGCGGTCTTGGTTTTCCGCAGTATTCCAACGATGAGGTCGTCATTCCGGCGCTGGTCAAAAAAGGTTACGCCCTCAAAGACGCCCGCAACTATACCGTTGCCGCCTGCTGGGAATTTATCATTCCCGGCAAAGGTATCGAAATTGTTAATCAGGGCGCCGTTTCAATGCCTTACGCCGTCGATGACGCTTTTGAAAAGGCCATGGCCGCCCGCGGTTCGTTCCGCCCGAAAAAATTCCTCTCGTTAATTCAAAAAAGCATGGAAAAACAAATCAAAAACATCTTGCGTAAACGCGACATCCGCACTTTGCCCTCGCCTTTCTCTTCAATTTTCTTTCACGGCAGCATTGAAAACCGGCGCGACGCTTCGGAATGTGTTCCATACCGCAACATCGGCATTCACGGTGCCGGCTCCGCCAATGCCGCCGACGCCTTAGCCGCAATCCGCCTGACTTATGAGGAAGAAGGAACAAACGGCCTGAAAAAACTGCTGGAAGCCAAACGCAGAAATTTTGAAGGCTGTGAAGAACTTCGGCACAGACTGCATGACGAGATGCCCAAAGTCGGCAACGCGGACGCCGCGGTTGACAGCGAGCTTCGCTTCCTGTTCGACTGCTTTGCCGACGCGGCCGACAAATTTTCCGACGACAAACGAAAAATCCGCCCCGGCAGCGGCTCTGCCATGTATTACATCTGGCTGGTCAACAACAATTCTCCCTGGGCTTTCGAGCCAAAAGTCAAAGCCACGGCCGACGGACGCCTTAACGGCGAAGCCTTTTCCACCAGCCTGGCACCGTCTCAGGGCATAAAGGTCGACGGCGTTCTCAGCGTGCTCAAGTCCTATTCCGTCATTGACTATTCGCGGATTATGAACGGCGGCCCGATAACCATTGAACTTTCGCCATCCGTTTTCAAATCGGACGACGGCATCAAAAAACTGGCCGGCCTGATAAAATATTTCGTCAAACTCGGCGACCAGCAGCTGCAATTGAATGTCCTTGACGCTTCGGTGCTTGAAGACGCCATCGCCCAACCTGAAAAACACCGCAACCTGATTGTCCGCGTCTGGGGCTGGAGCGGCTACTTTACCGAACTTGCGCCGGAATATCAGCAGCATGTCCTGAATCGCCACAAATATAACATTTGAGCGGAAGAACATAATTTTATCATTGACATTGAATCCCCCGTAAGCTATAAAAACTGAGTTAAGGCCGACTTAGCTCAGTTGGTAGAGCTACTGATTTGTAATCAGTGGGTCGGGGGTTCAAGTCCCTCAGTCGGCACCATAAAAAAACCTCCTTATACGGAGGTTTTTTTTATGGTATGAATTTTTGGGACTTGAACCCAAGCGGGCGCGAACCGATAGAAAACACCGCTGCTCCGGTGTTTTCGTTGTGAGCGGTGATGGTTTGTCGCCGAGCAAACAAGCCTATGCGAAGTGCGCGAGGCATACAAACCGAACTCCCCAAGTCCCTCAAATCGGCTCTTCAAAAAAAGTTCTGCCGATTTAATCAATCCCGCAAAATATTTTCCCGATTTAAATTGATATTTAAACATTTTTATACCATATTGAAAACTGATATATAAAAAAGTTGTAAATGAGAGGTTTTGATGGCATTTAAAACAAAGCGGCTGCTGAAAAAAATCGTATCCTGGTCCGGCTTATTCTTCTTTGTCGTGGCGGCTTACATGATTTACCACCAGCTTTCCAAATATAAGCTTGAAGACATTAAGGACGCGCTTGTCAGCATTCCGGCACACAATTTGTTTTTAGCCTGCATGGCCTCGCTCGGCGGTTATGTCGCCTTGTCCTCTTATGACTTTCTGGCTCTGAAATACATCGGCCGCAAACTGGCGCCCTGGAAATGGATTTTTGCCGGATTTATCGGCTTTTCCATCAGCAACAACGCCGGCCATGCCATCGTTTCCGGCGGCGCAATCCGTTACCGGCTCTACACGCGCTGGCGTTTCCACGCTTCCGAAATCGTCCGCATGGTCACTTTTTCCGGTTTTACCTATCTGGTCGCCTGTTTCTTTCTGATTATTCTCGGCTATTTTCTGACGCCGGATCACGCTTTCGGCGAAGGTTCGGTTTCGCACCTGACCACTCTGACCGTAACGGTCATCTCCGCACTCGGCCTGCTGATTTATTTCGGCGCGTCGCTGTTTTACAAAAAGCCCATAATCATCAAAGACGTCGAATTTGACATTCCCTCTTTCAAAATGGCGCTGGCGCAGGTTTTCATCGGCGGTGCCGACATTCTGCTCGCCTCTCTGGTCCTGTACTACTCGCTCACGCCTTTCATGGACATTCCGTTTGACGTCTTTATCGGCGTTTTCATCATCGCGCAGGTTCTCGGCGTGTTCAGTCAGGTTCCGGGCGGTCTGGGCGTTTTCGAAGGTCTGTTCCTGTACATTATTCCGGGCGACCATAACCAGGCGCTGATTTTCGGTGCCCTGATTGCCTACCGCATTATCTACTACCTTTTCCCGCTGATTATCTCCGGCATTGTCCTGTTTACCTACGAATGGTACACAAACTACTCCCGAAACCGGCGTTTGAGCAAATAAGCGAAGCCCCTCTTCCGAGGGGCTTTTTCTCATTTTGCAATCCGAACGCTGAAACCGTCGGGTGTATTGGCAAATTCCAGACGGCAGCCGTAATGCCCCGCAATCCGTTTGACAATCGACAGCCCCAATCCGCTGCCGGAAACTTTCTGACCGGCCGGACGGAAGAAACGCTCGCTCAGATGCCCGATTGTTTCATCGTCAACCGACACGCCGGAATTAACCACCGTCAGAGCGTCCGCCGCAACCGCAATTTTTACTGAGGCGCCTTCCGGACTGTATTTCAGGGCGTTGTCCAGCAGATTTCGCATCAACAGTGTCCATAACAGCGGATTGCCGCGCTCAACCGGCCCTGTTTTGCCGATTTCAACGGAAACGTTGATTTTTTTTGCCGCAATCGCCGCCGCATAATCAACCTGCAAATCATCGGCAATCTGCTGCCAGTTGATGTTTTCGCAATGCTCGTCATATATGCCGAAAGCCGTATCCACCTTGGACAATACCAGCAGCTGCTCGACCAGACGCGATGAACGCTCAATGCCTTTCTGCAGCTTATCCAAAGCCTCGGCACGCATTTTTTCGTCATTGCCGGCCATTTCCGCCACTTCCAGCTGCACCTGCAAAGCCGTCAGCGGCGTCCGCAGTTCATGCGCGGCATCGGCAACGAAACGACGTTCGCCGGCCAGCATGCCTTCAATCCGTGCCATCTGTATGTTCATTGCCTTAACCAAAGGCAGAATTTCTGCCGGAATGCCTTTCTCTTCCAAAGGCGACAGATCCCCGCTGCCACGGCTTTTCAGACTGTTGGCCAGATTGCCCAGCGGCCGAAATTCCCGGGTCAGTACAGCCACAATCATAACCATCAGCACAAACAGCCCCGCCGCCCACGGAATCATAAATTCTTCGGTCATGTCCCAGACCACGTCGGCCCGGTATTCCTCCTCCTGACCGACCGCAATATAAAATTTGCCGTCCGCGGACTGCAGCCAGACAATCCGCCATTCGTCGTCACCGTCGACAATCTGCCGGATAAAGCTTCCCGTTGCCGGCAAAAAGCCAAAATCTTTGCCATTCTCGTTATCATGAAAAACCAAACGGCCGTCCCGGTCAAAAACCGCAAAGCCGATGGCCTCGTCCTCATCGTCGGCATTATGAACATTCTCAATCATCCGGTCGGTAATTTTCTGTGCCCCGGCCGCCAGTCCGCTCCAGTCCGCCCCGGCCAGCTGTCTGGCCAGCGCCATCTGGTAGGTGTCGAAAAACTCGTCGACCTTTTCTTTGGTTTCTTTCCACGACAAAACGCCCGCGGCCAGCCAAACGACGCAGGAAATCCCTATAAAACAGACGATCAGCCTTAATCTCAAACTGAGCTTATTCATTCGTCCCCCAATATATAGCCGATTTTATTCACGGTTTTTACAATGTCCCGGCCGAGCTTTTTGCGCAGATGATGAATGTGCACTTCCACCGCATTGCTCGAAACCTCTTCGTCCCAGGAATAAATTTTGTTCTCTATCGTTTCTTTCGACAACACGCGGTTTTTGTTCAAAAGCAGCAGTTCCAGCAGCGCCAGTTCCTTCGGCGCCAGAACCGTTTCCTTTCCGTCCAGGCGAACTTTGCGCGTCTGCGGATCAAATTCGATTTTTCCGTGCCGGATAACCGGAGCCGCCTGCCCGCCGCTGCGGCGGATAAGCGCATTCAGCCGCGCCTGCACCTCTTTCAGGGCAAAAGGCTTGCCCAGATAATCGTCGGCGCCGCTGTTCAAACCGGCAATCCGCTGGTCGACGTCGCCGCGTGCCGTCAAAATCAGCACCGGTTCTTTTCTGTTTTTATGCCGCCAGTCCTGCAAAATCGCCAGACCGTCCTTTTTCGGCAGGCCCAAATCGAGGATGACTGCGGCATACGGAGCCTGAAACAAGGCCTCTTCTCCCTCGGCGCCATCCGTAAACCAGTCGACGCTGAATCCGAGCTTTTCCAATCCGACCTTTAATCCGTCCCCGATAAGGGCATCATCCTCGATAAGCAATATACGCATTTGGGCTCCCTGTTCCTATTTCTTCAGCGCAATGCTGTCAACGTCAATCTTGGTATCCTTAAACATTTCCTTGTCAATCTCGCCGTTCAGAATAACCGTGTCCTGCGGCGTAACGTTCAGGCCTCTCCAGTCTTCGTTGTCAATTTCGACCGTAACCGTACCGGAAGCGTCCTTGAACAGATATTTTTCATCGCCGAGGCTTCTTTCAATCTGTCCGACCAGAACAACGGCGGTGTCGTCATTAAGCTTCAGGGCATCGGCCACGCTCATCGGCGCCAGACCCGGCCCCTGAAAACCGCCGGAAACCATCTGGGCCGAAGCTGCGCCGCTCATTCCCAGAGCCAAAGCCAAAGCCGATACTGCAAAAATCTTTTTCATGTTTTTTCTCCTTGAATAAAAAGTTAAGTTGTTCGTTATTACATGGTCAGTACAACAATCTGAACTTAAGGAACGCTTAAGGATAAAATAATTTTTCAATTTTTTTAAAAACATGTCAGTTCAATACGCTCTCCGTCAACAAATCCGCGCCCTCCGACCGGAAAGGTAAAAATCGGCGCCGTATGTCCGAAATCCGCATTGGCGATAATCGGCAAGCCCTCCAGCTCTTTTTTGGACAGCAAAATCTCCTCCAGCTGCGCCCGATTCATCTGATTCTGCGGTTCAAAACGTCCGATAACCAGCGCCCGTACCCTCTTAAAGTCGGGATGCAGACACAAAGACTGCAGATTTCGGTTGAAAACCCAGGCGTCATGTTCGGCGCAGTGCTCCGCAAACAAAATACAGTCCCGGATATCCGGAAAATACGGCGTGCCCTTAAGTTCGTCCAACAGCCCCAGATTGCCTCCGATTATCGTCCCTTCCGCCTTGCCGGGACGAATGGCCCAAATGCCGTCATTGCGGACAAAATGCCGTTCGTCCTGATTAAGATACCACGGATCGTCAGACCATTCCGGCGACGGACACAGCGCAAAAGCCTCTTTCTGAAAAAAGCATTTCTTAAAACAGTCCAACGTATAGTCAAAACCTTTCAACATGCCGAAACTCGAAAAATGCGGCCCGGAATAGGTAACCAGACCGGTTTTGGCATAAATGGCGCAGCTCAGCGCCGTAATATCCGAAAAGCCGCAGAAGATTTTCGGATTCGCTTTGATCAGCCCATAATCAATCTGCGACAAAAGCTCCACGGCGTTAAAACCGCCGATGGCCGTCAGAACCGCGTCAACCGATTTGTCCGCAAACGCCTCATGCAAATCGTCAAGCCGCGCCCGTACCGGCGAAGATAAAAAACGGTCCGTCATTTCAACGTTTTTTCCAAAAGAAACCGTCAGCCCCATTTCGGCAAAACGTGCCCGAGCAATCCGGCGGCAATCTTCGGAAATAATCCCCAAACTCCGCGACGGTGCAATAACCCGCACATGAGAACCGGATTTCAGTTTTTCGGGAACAATAATCATCATCAGTCGGCCTTTTTAGTTAACCCTGCTGAAATAATAAAACATACGGCGCGATTTGCAATTTTAAAATTATTCTTCCCCGTCAAACTTCGCCGGCCGAACGTCTTGCCGGAAAAGTCCCGGAACAAAACGCCCCACGCGCTCTGTTGCTGCCGCGGCCTTCGCCGTTTAACAAATGCTTTTCAGCCAATAAAAAAAACGCCCGCAACGGGGCGTTTTTTTATTGGCTGCTTCACCTGGATTCGAACCAAGATTAACGGAGTCAGAGTCCGCTGTCCTACCATTAGACGATGAAGCAATCTGTCGAACAAGGGAATATTTATGCCATTTTAAATTACAAGTCAACAACTTTTTCAAAAAAACTGTTCCTCCCGAAACAATTTTTCGCTTGCACTTCCGCCAATTCTCAATTACTTTGAATTCAGCCGTCCGGAAATCTCCGGCGGTCAGAACCGGAAAACGGTTCGGGGTTGTCACAGACCTCGACAACAACGGATTGGATATAGTCCGTTAATGCTTATATCCCCGACTCTCGTCGGGGAGACTTTGGCGCATGTTCAGGAGGAAACTCTAAAGGCCAAAGTAGTCGCGTTGTTGAGGCTTGTGAACTCCCCGGCACCCTTCTGTTGAAGATGTGCCTTTTTTTATGGGAAAAAAACAATGGACATCGAAAACGCTACTTATGCGCAGCTGCTTTATCTGCGCCGTTCTTACCGTCAGGACCTGGCTGCCATCGAAGCCAAAATTGCCGAACATCGAACCCGGCAGCTCTTTGTCAGAAAACAAAAGCAAAACGAAGTCTTGCAGCAGGTCAACCGCGAATTTTTCAACTTTTTCGGCGGCGATCCCTTTCTGAACAAAAAGCTCATGGCACCCGTCAGAAACATGTCGTTCTTCATATCCTACGGTCTGAACAAACGCCTGAACGAGCTGGGAATCTTTTACGTCTGGCAGATTATGCTCCGAACGGAAAAATATTTTCAGGACCACATCGGCGGAAAAGAAACCTCCAAGCTGAAAAACCACCTCGCCGAAAACGGCCTGTATCTCGGAATGCGGCCCAACGGAACAAAACAGCCCCGCCGGTAAGCGGGGCTGTTTCTGTTACTTCTTTTCGTCTTCAACCACTTTGATATGCAGTTCGTCAAGCTGCTGCTGCGTAACGAAGTTCGGCGCCTGCATCATCAAATCCTGCGCCTTGCCGTTCAACGGGAATAAAATCACGTCGCGGATAATCGGTTCGTCCAAAAGCAGCATTACCAGCCGGTCAACCCCGTAGGCCGAACCGGCGTGCGGCGGCGCGCCGAACTTAAATGCGCTTATCATGCCGCCGAATTTGCTGTCGACAACGCTGTGGTCATAACCGGCAATCTCAAAAGCTTTATACATAATTTCCGGCTTATGGTTGCGCACCGCGCCCGACAGCAGTTCTACGCCGTTGCAGACAAAATCGTACTGGTAAGCATAAATGTCCAACGGATTCTTTCCGTTCAGTGCATCCATTCCGCCCTGCGGCATCGAGAACGGATTATGCGAAAATTCAACAGCGCCGGTTTCTTCGTTTTCTTCATAAAACGGAAAATCGACAATCCAGCACATTTTAAACGCATTTTCGTCAATCAGGCCGAGTTCTTCGCCGACCTTGTTGCGCAAACGGCCGGTAAACTTGTCAAACTTCATGCCCTTGCCGGCCATAAAGACAACCGCATCGCCGTCCTTAGCGCCGGTTTCTTTCTTAAATTCCTCCAGCTTTTCGGCGCTCAGCAGTTTGGCAATACCCTTGGCGCCGCCGGCTGCATAAGCGATGTAGGCAATGCCGCCCATGCCTTCTTCCTTGGCATAAGCATCAAGCTTGTCAAAGAAAGAGCGCGGCTTCTCGCCGGCGCCGGCAACAACCATCGCCTTAATAACCCTGCCCTCTTTGGCCAGATTGTCATAAACGCCGAAACCCGATTCTCCGAACAGTCCGGTAACATTCTGCAAAACCAGCGGATTGCGCAGATCCGGCTTATCGGAACCATAATTCATCATCGCCTCGCGGAACGGAATATGGACATATGGCGCCTGGTCGACTTTTTTGCCGTTGGCAAATTCGTTGAAGATTGTCCCCAGCGTGTGCTCAATAACCTTAAACACGTCGTCCTGCGTGGCAAAAGACATTTCCATATCCATCTGATAAAATTCGCCCGGTGAACGGTCCGCACGCGGGTCTTCGTCGCGGAAACACGGCGCAATCTGAAAATATTTGTCAAACCCCGAAACCATCAGCAGCTGCTTAAACTGCTGCGGCGCCTGCGGCAGGGCATAAAAGCGCCCCGGATTCAGCCTTGACGGCACCAGAAAGTCCCGCGCGCCTTCCGGCGACGAAGCGGTCAAAATCGGCGTCTGATATTCGGTAAAGCCCTGCTCCCGCATCAGTTCGCGGGAACGCTGAATAACCGCCGAGCGCAGCAAAATGTTTTTGTGAATGCGGTCTTTGCGCAAATCCAGAAACCGATACTTAAGGCGCATTTCTTCCGGCGCATCGTCTTCCACCGCGACCTGAAACGGCAGAATTTCAGCCTCGGAATAAACCTCAAGGGCACCGACCTTGATTTCGATGTCGCCGGTCGGAATATTTTTGTTGATGCTCTCGCGCATCATGACTTTGCCGCTGATGCCGATAACCGATTCGGGACGGATGGCCTCGATTTTTTCAAACAAGTCGGAGGAGCTGTCGAACACACACTGGGTAATGCCGTAATGGTCTCGCAAATCCACAAAACAGAGATTGCCCAGATTTCTCTTGCGGTGAATCCACCCCGCAAGCTTAACTTCCTTGTTGACGTCCGAACTTCTCAGTTCGCCGCAGGTGTGAGTACGATAGCTGTTCATAAAAAACCTCATTTTCGTTATTATAATTTAGATTTAATTGTTAAAACGAATTTCTCCCGAAAGCAAGCAAAACTTAAGAAATCAGCACCGAAAATCGGCTTTTCCGTCAAAAACGGCTTGCACCGGCCTTAAAAAAATATTAAACATCAGGAACTATGCTGAAAGCAGCTTGAAAACAACGGATTGAATTTTATGAAACTGATTGAAAACACATCGGAACTGATAAGCTTCTGTCAGGAACTGAACCGGAAGCCTTTCATTGCCGTAGATCTGGAATTCCTGCGCGAAAAATCTTACTACGCCAAACTCTGCCTGATTCAGGTCGCCGCGCCGGACACAGCCGCCATCATTGACCCGCTGGCGCCCGGAATTGAACTGGAAGCCTTCTTCGCCGTACTGCACAACCCGGAAGTGGTCAAAGTCTTCCATTCCGGCCGCCAGGACATCGAAATCATTTACCATCAGGCCGGTTTCATTCCCGAACCGCTGTTCGACACGCAGACGGCCGCTCAGGTTTTCGGCTTCGGCGAAGCGATCAGCTACGAAAACCTGGTCAAAACCATTCTCGGCATTCAGCTGGACAAAAGCTGCCGCCTTTCCGACTGGAGTCTGCGCCCGCTGGACGCCAAACAGCTTGAATATGCGCTTTCCGACGTTACCCATCTGGTACCCGTTTATGAACATCTGCGCGGCAAACTGGCCGAAAGCGGCCGCGGACACTGGCTTGACGAAGAATTTGCCGCTCTTGCCGACCCTGAAACCTATATCGTGCATCCCGAAGACGTCTGGCAGAAAATCAAACACCGGTCGCACAACGGCCGCCTGCTGACCGTTCTGCGCGAACTTGCCGCCTGGCGCGAACGCCGGGCGCAAAGCAAAGATACGCCGCGCCAGAGCATTATCAGGGACGACTGCCTGCTCAACATTGCCGCCGCCTGCCCTGACTGTCGCGAAGATCTGGAAAAAATCCGCAACATCCGCAAAGACGTCGTTACCGGCAAACTGGGCGAAGAAATTCTGGAAGTCATTCAAAAAGCCGTTAAAATTCCGCCTTCGGCCTATGTCAAACCCGAGCACGAAAAAATGCTGCCGGTCGGCGCCGCGGCCTTATACGAACTTTTGCGCCTGCTTCTGAAAATCCGCTCGCAGGAACAAGGCGTAATTCCCCGGCTGATTGCTTCCGACGACGATCTCAAACGGCTGGCGGTTTTTTCCGACAGAAAAAATCCCGTTCTCCGGGGCTGGCGTTTTGAAATCTTCGGCCGGGACGCCGTGGCGCTGCGAGAGGGGAAACTGAGCATTTCTTACGACGCCGAACACCACCGCATTGAAATTGGCGAAAAAGCCGGGAACTGACCCCGGCTTTGTTTTGCCTATTTGTAAGGCTGATTATACAAACTGTCCAGCAGCTGCAAAATCTTCAGCGCCTTTTCGCTTTTAATCGAATAATAAATCGTCTGCGCCTCCCGCCGGGTTTTGACCACGTTCTCCGCCCGCAAAATGGCCAGATGCTGCGACAGGGCCGACTGGCTCAGGCCGACAGCCTTTTCAAGTTCGGTCACGTTCATCTCGTTTTGCATCAGATAATACAAAATTTCCAGACGCCGCGCGTTGCCCATCGCTTTCAGCAGCTTTGACCCCGGTACTATCGCTAAATTCTTCATCTCGCTTCTCCTCATTTAACTGATTCTAATTTAGCATGATTCCAAGGCGCAAAACAGTTCTAGACAAACCAATTGCTATATATACTTGTTGATGATGGCATAAAGTAGAGATTCCGAGTTGCCATCGGAAAATTATTATAATATGATGGCCTAAACCTAACGGAGAGAAACAAAATGGAAGAAAAAGACATTAAGGACCTGAGCTTTGAAGAAGCGCTTGCCCGGCTTGAAAATCTGGTTCGCGAGCTGGAAAGCGGACGCATCAGGCTTGACGACGCCGTTACCGCTTACGAACGCGCCGTAAGCCTCAAAAAGCTCTGCGAAAACAAGCTCAGAGATGCACAGCTTAAAATCGAAAAAATCGAAATCACCCCCGACGGCGAAACAAAACTGAGCGAACTGGATAAAATCGAAAACTGATTACGGACGATGCGACATGACCGACATTAAAGAAAAACTGACCGCCTTTTCCCGGCGTTTCAACGACCGCCTGCCCGAATTTTTTACCCTTCCGGCCGGCCCCGAAAAAAGAGTGGTTCAGGCCATGGAATATTCGGTCATGAACGGCGGCAAACGCCTGCGGCCTTTCCTTGTCTGCGAGTGCGCCGCCCTGTTCGGCGTACCGGAGGAAAAATCTTTCCGCACTGCCGCCGCGCTTGAAATGCTGCATTCCTATTCGCTCATCCACGACGATCTCCCAGCCATGGACAATGACGACCTCCGCCGCGGCAAACCGACCTGCCACAAGCAGTTTGACGAAGCCACCGCCATTTTGGCCGGCGATGGTTTGCTGACCTATGCCTTTGAAATCATCAGCGACGAAAAGACGCATCCGCGGCCGGTTATCCGCAGCCGTCTGGTCAAACTTCTGGCCGAAGCCGCCGGCGCCTTCAACGGCATGATTGCCGGGCAAATGCTTGACCTTCACGCCGAAAACCTCAAAAACCCCGTTGAACCCGAAAAACTGATTAAAAACATTGAAGAAATGAAGACCGGACGCCTGCTCCGTTACGCCTGCGAAGCCGGCGCCGTTCTGGGCAACGCGCAGGGCGAAAAATATAAGGCGCTGATTGACTACTCGCGCCGTATCGGTATCGCCTTCCAGATTGCCGACGACATTCTCGACGTCGAAGGAAATCAGGCACTGGTCGGCAAAACCCTGAACAAAGACGCCGAACAGGGAAAAATTACCTTTGTCGGCATCTACGGTCTGCCCAAAGCCAAACAAATTGCCAAAGACTTCATAACCGAAGCCGAACAGGTTTTGGACATCTTCGGAAACAAAGCCCGAACATTAAAGGAACTGGCACACTTCATCATTGAGCGTAAATCTTAGCGCAGACACAAGATGCCGCCCAAACGCCTTTATTACAGATACCTGTACTTATTGGCGCGGTATGTTCCCAGAACATGAATGGATTCCGAAAAGAATTTCAGCTCATCAAAGGCATTCTGAAAAGCTTTTCTTGACGGATGCGATTCTATCTCAGCATAAAACTGCGCCGAAACAAACTTCCCTTCCAGCAGATAACTCTCCAGTTTTGTAATGTTGATGCCATTTGTGGCAAAGCCGCCCAGCGCCTTGTACAATGCCGCCGGAATATTTTTGGCCTTGAATATGAAAGATGTGATAAACGCGCCGCCGTCGTCTTCGGGAATTTCCGGTTCCCGCGCCATAATCAGAAAACGGGTCGTGTTGTTGCGGGCGTTTTCAACATTCGGCGCCACCACGTCCAGCCCGTAAATTTCGCCGGCCAGTTTGGAAGCAATTGCGGCAATTGACTTATCCTGAAACTTCAGCACGTCCTGACAGCTGAGCGCCGTGTCAATGCGTGCCGTCGGCTTAATGCCGTGCCTTTTCAGAAACTCCGAACACTGCGCCAGTGCCTGTGGATGCGACGAAGCCGATTTTACGTCCGCAAGTTTGGTTCCGGGCAAACCGAGCAGCTGATGATTAATCGGCAGAAAAAACTCGCCGATAATATGCAAACCGGTCTGCGGCAACAGAAAATGCACGTCGGAAACCCGCCCGGCATTGGAGTTCTCCACCGGAATCATCGCCAGATCGGCCTCTCCTTCGCTTACCAGTTTCATGGCTTTTTCAAAAGTGTCGCAGGGCAGATATTCCTGTCCGGGATAAACCGTCATTGAGGCAATGTGCGAATAAGCGCCGGCCACGCCCTGATAGGCAATTCTCATTTTCTTTCAGCTCCTTAAAAATAACTTGCGTCAGGCAAGTTTATATAATATAACAGCCTGAAAATAAAGGACGAAAAAGCATGAAAGTGGATATTTTTGATTTTGACCTCGACCGCAGCCTTATTGCCGACAAACCGGCCAGCCCGAGAGACAGTTCCAAACTTTTGGACTTGTCCGAAGAAGACAGGATAACCGACCGCGTCTTCTGCGAGCTGCCCGAAATCCTGCACGAAGGCGATGTTCTCGTTTTCAACGATACCAAGGTCATTCCGGCGCGGCTTTACGGCAAACGCGGCGAAGCTCAGGTTGAAGTCACGCTCTACCACCCGGTTGACGGCATCCGCTGGCAGTCCTTCATAAAAAATGCCAAACGTCTGCGCCCCGGCGACACGGTTGCTTTTTACACCGCCGAGATCCCGGCCGAAAAATCGGATTTTACCGCCGAAGTCCTGGAAAAAAACGGCGAAGACGGCGTTTTGCTCAAATTCGACTGCGACCCGAAAAATCTCGGCCATTACCTGGAAAAATACGGTTCAATGCCGTTGCCGCCTTATATCAAACGCGAAAAACCCGCCGATGGCCTGTGGAGCAAATATAACGACAAAGAAGATTATCAGACCGTCTATGCCAGACACGAAGGTGCCGTTGCCGCACCGACCGCCGGCCTGCATTTTACCCCGCGCGTCCTGGAGGCTTTGGATAAAAAAGGCGTCAAAAAGGTTTTCCTGACCCTGCATGTCGGCGCCGGAACTTTCCTGCCGGTCAAAGTCGAAGACACCAAAGACCATAAGATGCACGCCGAATACGGCGTCATTTCCCCGGACGCCTGTAAGATAATAAACGAAGCGAAAAAGAACGGCAACCGCATTATCGCCGTCGGCACGACCTCTTTGCGTTTGCTGGAAAGCGCCGCCGACGACAACGGAATCCTGCACCCTTTTACCGGCGAAACCGACATTTTCATCACGCCGGGCTACAGGTTCAAAATCATCGACTACATCATTACCAATTTCCATCTGCCCAAATCGACGCTGTTCATGCTCATCTGCGCCATTGCCGGCACCGAACGCATGCAGGCGGCCTACCGCTACGCCATGGAGCACAAATACCGCTTTTATTCTTATGGCGACAGTTCGATTTTAAAATGCGTAAACAAAATTTAAACCACTTCCCGCTTATGATACGGCATAAGGGAGAAACAGGGTGCTCAAACTGAACATAAGCTTGGAAAAGATTCTGCCGCTGCTGAAAAACACGTTTCTGCCGGCGCTTGTTTTCGGTGCCGGCGTTATCGGTTTCTATGCGGCCAACCCGTTTCCTGAATCTTCGCTGCTTACGCTGCACAGCCTGTTTTACGTTCTCAGTTTCGCGGCTTTTCTGATTTTGCTCTACTTCGACAGCCGCAAACCGGTATTTTTTATCCTGATAACCGTTTTGAGCTATATTTTGATAAACTATGTCAAAAAGAACGGGGGCGAAAGCTATCAGTCTTCGGCCGAATACCTTAACCTTTGCTTTTTCCTGCCGCTCAACCTGACGATTTTTTACTTTTTGCCCGGCGGCAAACTGTTGCGGAAAGAAAACGTCTGGCTTCTGCTTTCGGTCTTTGCCCAGTTTGCCGTTGCCGAAAAGCTGAGCGCTGCAGGACTGGCTCCGGCATGGAACTTTGACGATACGCCTTCTTCCGGCCTCAACAGCCTCAGCCTGATATTCTTTGCCCTCATGCTTTGCGCTTTTTTCATCCGGGCGTCAATCAGCGGCTCCATTGTCGACACCGCTTTGTTTTTTGCCGGTTTTGAAATTTTCCTCGGCTTTTACTATTCGTTGCTGCCCTCGGCTTTGACGATCTTCTTTGCCACCGCCATGCTCAGCATTGCTGTCGCCGTCGTTCAGGATATTTATTATTCTACCTACCGCGATGTCCTGACCGGACTTGCCGGACGCAACGCGTTTATAATCAACGCCAAAAATTTTCCGCTCAAATACTCGGTCGGCATTGTCTGTATCGACGATTACGAAAAGCTCGGTCAGGTCTTTGGCCGCATGGGACAAAACGCTCTTACGAAAATGATTGCCGCCCGCATTACCGAAACTGAATTTGAAAATCAGGTTTATCGCTATACACCGGACGAATTCGTCATCATTTTCAAAAAGGAAGACAAAAACGAAGGCTTCGACCGGCTGGAAAAAATCCGCCGTGCCGTCGCCTCGGCCGAATTTATGCTCGGCCGCCGCAAAAAACCGATAAAACTGACCGTGTCCTGTGCTGTTTCCGAAAAAAAACGCAGCGATGCCAACTCAGTCGAGGTGCTGGTTCGTGCCCATAAGGCTCTGCAAAAAACCTACAAATTTACCCAAAACGTCACTTCTAAAGCTTAATATTCTTTTCATATATACACAAAACCAAAATCAATCTTCTTTGATAAATGATTTTTTAATTGCATTTTAACTATCTCCTGTTAAACTGTTACTAGTTTCTGTTTCCGCACTTCAGATATTACCTGAAACGGAACAGTTAACGGACAATAGTCCGGCGAGGTGTAGCAACCTCACACAAGTACAAGACCCCTCTTTCGAGGGAGCCGCGAAATAAGTTCCCTTTAGGAAACGAATAAGTTGGGCTGTACTTGTGCAGTTGCTAACTCCCTCGACCTCAGAAGGTTGAGGGTTTTGTTTAGCCTGCATAGGCAAACACTCCTGTAACAAGGTCTGCGATAGTAAGAAATCAGCAGTAAGACCTTGTAATTAAGACTGTTTTTTCCGGAGCATAGCCAGACGCACCATCACAGACACGCCGAGCAGCACCAGCGGCAACGACAAAATCTGTCCCATTGTAAACGAGTTGAAAAAGAATCCCATCTGCTCGTCCGGCTCGCGAAACTGTTCCATGGCAATTCGGAAAACCCCGTACAAAGCCACAAACGCGGCCGAAACAAAACCGTGTCTCTCGCGCACCCATCTATAACGCCACAACATGTTCAGCACAATGAACATCAGTACGCCCTCAAACACTGCCTCATACAGCTGCGACGGATGCCGCGGCAGATAACCGCCGCTCGGAAAACGTACCGCCCACGGCACGTCGGTTATCCGGCCCCACAGCTCATCGTTCACAAAATTGGCCAGCCGACCGCAAAATATGCCGATTGGCGCATACAAAACCACCAAATCCGTCAGTCGCAGAAAACCGTAATTTATCTTGCGCGCAAACAGCCAAAGCGCTGCCACGACGCCAAGCACGCCGCCATGGAAAGACATGCCTCCCTGCCAGATTTCCAAAATCCGCAGCGGATTTTCCCAGAAATATCCTTTGCCGTAAAACAGAACATAACCCAAGCGGCCGCCCAGAATAATGCCCAGCGTCAGATAGAAAACCATGTCCTCAACATTTGTCCGGCTCAGCCCCAGATCATATTTTTTCACATTGCGGTTAATCAAATACCAACCGGCCAAAATACCGAAAAGATACGCCATCGAATACCAGCGCACCGCCACGGGACCGATTGAAAACATAATCGGCGAAATATCCGGAAACTCAAGACCTGTCATCATTTTTTCTTTCCTTGGTTGGCAATTGATTAAAACTATATTAACAAAAAAAAATATATCCACACCTAAAAATTTTTAATTTGCACCGTTCCTTGTCAGGCTACTGATTTAACGTAAATTTTCTTTTCAAATTTTTTTTGTTTCCCGATTTAGGTGGAAAACTTTTTTTAATTTATTGTAATCGCCGACTCGGTAATGCAATCTGTTTTTATCACGACGCGGCCACGGCTGCAAAACTAACCCAGGTGGAGAAGCTCACAATGAATCCGGCAAAGAATTTAGCCCCTGAATACAATCCGATAGACACGGTTGAAAACATTTTCAGCACCCGTTCTTTCGAGTTGGAACGCCGCAGTCTGAACGAAGTCGTGGTTGAAGTGCAGGGCAAATGGAACAACATGCTGCTCTTTTTTGCCTGGGAACAGAACATGCGTTGCCTGCATCTTTCCTGTCTGATGGATATTGAAAGCACCATTGAAGACCGCAGCAAAATCTTTGAACTGCTGGCACTGGCCAACGAAGAACTCTGGGTTGGGCATTTTTCTTACTGGACCGAACAAAACATGCCGGTTTTCAAACACTCTGTCATCATTAACGATGACGAAGAAATGGTCGAAAACAAAGTTTCGCAGATTATCGACATTGCCATCAGGGAATGTGAGCGCATGTATCCGATTTTCAATGTTGTCCTTACCCGCGGCATGGACCCCAGGCAGGCACTCTATCCGATGATGATGGAAACCAAGGGTTCAGCCTGAAACCACAAAAAAAAGGTCTTCGCCGCAACCGGCAAAAACCTTTTCTTTTTCACGCAAACAGATAAACCTGCTCCGCTAAATCCCCGAAAGTCCGCACTTCCGTTTCCAAAACAAACGAGGGAACGCAAACGCCCAGTCGTTCTTCAATCAACATGCTCAGTCTCAACATGTCAAGCTCGTCAATCCCCAGCAGGAAAAGTTCCGTCCCGTCGTCAATTTCAGACATTGACGCAACCACGCCGAACTGGCAGACAAGCAGCTCTTTCAGTTCATCTCTGTAATCCATAAGATTATTTTTTGGTTTTTAAATGCCTGCCGCAGATGTAAATTATCCACACAGCCGCAGCAATAACAAAATCACAAAACACCCAGCCTTTAAGAAGGGCAAAATCATTCACGACCACCACAAACTGAGTCATGAAGATACAGGTCAGAACATTAAGAAGCATCGCCGGAATACGCGGATTGACCTTTTTCAGCTTAAACATTTTCAGGTTAAACCGAAACGACAAACCCGCGGCAACGACAGCTCCGCTGACTAAAATCACATTTTGAAACATAATATTTAATTTTTAATGATAAAAACACATATCTATAAACAGTTATGCGTTAATTTAACCTTTTTTGTCCAAAATGTAAACCGAAAATAACCGGAAATTAATTTCTGATTGAACGAACCCAGGCCTTCACATTGCGGTTATGCTCATTCAGGCTTCTGGCAAAACGATGACCTCCTTTGCCGTCGGCCACGAAATACAGATAATCGCTCTGCTGCGGGCGGGCAGCGGCCATAAGCGCCTCTCGCCCCGGATTGCAGATTGGTCCCGGCGGCAAACCGTAATTCAGATAAGTATTGTAGGGACTGTCGATTTTCAGGTCGGCGCGTTTCAAACTGCGTCCGAACGAAGTTTCGCCCTCCGTAATCGCATAAATTACCGTAGGATCGGTTTGCAGCCTCATACCTTTCTTCAGACGGTTCAGAAACACGGAAGCCACCAGCGGTCTTTCTTCCGGCACACCGGTTTCCTTTTCGATAATCGAAGCGAGCGTCAGCAGTTCGTTAACGTCCTTCAGCGGCAGACTGCTGTCGCGGGAAGCCCAGACTTCTTCCAGCGCTTTCTGCATAGCGGCCCGCGCCTGTAAGATAATGCTGTTGCGGCTGGCTCCAAGTTCAAAACTGTAGGTCTCCGGCAACAGCTCTCCCTCCTTGACGTCAAGGTCAATCTCGCCTTCCAAATCGGGATAATTGGCAATCAGATACATAATCTGGCCGCTGGTCAGTCCTTCGGGAATGGTTATCCGCCGGAAAAAAACTTCCCCGCGCGCAATCTTGTCCATCGCGGCCTGCAACGAAATCCCCGGCATAAACTGGTACTCGCCGGCTTTGAGATGCTTGGCCAGCCCGTTGATTCTGGCCATAATGCGAAACAGCCAGGGCTTATCAATCACGCCGGCGCGCGACAACTCTTCCGCCACCGTTTTCAGCGACGCCCCTTTCGGAACCACCACATTGGTAACGTTAAGGAGCGGACCGCCTTCCGCAATCCACCCCTTAATCTGCATATAAGCCAGCACCGACAAAACAATCAGAAAAATGATAATAAGCTTTTTCATCGGTGTTCTTTACACGGCTAAGCTTCGTATTTCTTGAAAATCAGCGAAGAATTCGTACCGCCGAAGCCAAACGAGTTCGACATGACAGCCTTCAGTGCCTTCGGTTTTGCTTTCAGCGGAACCAAATCCATATGGGCAACCTCGTCAGCCGGATTCTCAAGGTTCAGGGTCGGCGGACAGATTTGATCCTGCAGCGCCTTGACGGACAGAACCGCCTCAACGGCACCGGCAGCGCCCAGCAGGTGGCCGATGGCCGATTTTGTAGAAGACATCGAAACCGTCTTCATGTTTTCGCCGAACAGACGTTCAACCGCCTGTGCTTCGCCGACGTCTCCGGCCGGCGTAGAAGTTCCGTGCGCATTGATATAACCGATGTCGCTTAATTCAATGCCATGTTCCTTGGCATGTGCTGCCGCCTGTTTCATGGCACGATAAGCACCGTCGCCCGAAGGCGCGGTAATATGATAAGCGTCGCCGCTCATGCCATAACCGACGACTTCGGCATAAATTTTGGCGCCGCGGGCTTTGGCATGCTCCAATTCTTCAAGCACCAGAGCACCGGAACCTTCGCCCATGACAAAACCGCTGCGATCCTTGTCCCAAGGACGGGAAGCCTTTTCCGGATTGTCGTTGAAAGAGGTTGTTACCGCACGCAGACGGGAGAAGCCGGCCAGCGACAGAACATTGACCGCAGATTCGGCACCGCCGGCTACCATAACGTCCGCATCGCCCATGGCAATAATGCGCATGGCGTCGCCGATGGCGTGCGTGCCGGTCGAACATGCCGTAACGCAGGCATGATTCGGACCTTTATACTTATAGGCAATCGAAAGGTTGCCGGAAATCATGTTAATCAGACAGGCCGGAATAAAAAACGGCGACATTTTGTGACAGCCGGATTCATTAAAAATCAGCGAATTTTCGTAAATCGTCTGCAGGCCGCCGATGCCGGAACCCATCATAACGCCGGAACGGAACTGGTCTTCGTCGGTCTCCGGTTTCCAGCCGGAATCTTCGATTGCGTCACCGCCTGCGGCCAGGCCGTAAAGGATAAACTTGTCAACTTTTTTCTGATCTTTGGGAGCCATAACGGTATCCGGATCAAACTGGTTCTCTTCCTTGCCGAACGGAACCTGGCCGGCTATCTGGCAGGGAATGTCCTTCAAATCGATATTGTCGATTTTCCTGATGCCCGATTTACCGTCCAAAATGTTTTTCCAGTTAAAGTCTACGCCTCTTCCGAAAGGAGAAACCATACCCAGTCCGGTTACAACAACTCTTCTCATTAATTAACTCCGAATAAGTTACATCATTGAGCACAGTAAAAAAACAGCTGCGCAATTCAACACTCTATTATATGAAAAAACTCGCTTAGTCAAGCGAGTTTCATCAATTGTACAAAGCCTGTGCGACTTATGCGTTCTTGGAAAGATAGTCGATAGCGTCTTTTACAGTCAGAATTTTTTCAGCGGCTTCGTCCGGAATTTCACAACCGAATTCTTCTTCGAAAGCCATAACCAACTCTACTGTATCCAAGCTGTCAGCGCCCAGATCATCGATGAAGCTTGCGGTATCGGTAACTTTAGATTCTTCGACGCCAAGGTGTTCTGCAACAATTTTCTTAACGCGGTTAGCTGTATCAGTCATATGGATAAACCTCAAAAAATATTAAAACAAATTTTCAGACCTCCCGGCCTGTGATTGACTAGTTAGCACAAATTTATATAATTTGACAAGCATTATTTTCAAATGCGGAGGCAAAGCCCGGACAAAAAAGCCCGAAAACGCCGAAAAACCCGCCTTTTCAGCCGCTTAAAAAAGTGGATAAATTGCGCACGGATATTTTTTCCGCCGCATAAACGCCGCTTTCTGTTGACAATTCGGCATTAAGGAAATAATCATTATATACAGTTATTCAACTCTGGTTTTAAGGTGAAACAAAATGAAAAAGATTTTCTACATAGTTCTGGTCATCGTCGCCCTGATGGTTATCAGCCGCTTTGTCAAACAGGGCAATCAGACCGTTCCGTCCGAAGTCATTGCCGTTGAAGAAGTTGTCCCCGAGGGCGCCGAAGCTGCCGAAACGGTCAGCGAAGAAGTCGCCGTCGACGAAAACGGCAACCCGATTGCCGAAGAGGAAACCGTCAGCGAAGCCGAAGCGGTCAGTGTTGAGGAAGCCGCAGACCCGGCCGAGGAAGAAACGCCGGCCGACGCCGTTCCCGCCGAATAAACCGGTTAAGAATTGTTACAAAAAGGTCATCATTTTTGATGACCTTTTTTATTGTATTTCGAAAAAAAATTCCTATATTAGCACATGAAAATTTATAGTGGAAAAAATAACTCTTGTGCAGAATGCGCACCAGACAAGCTTGAAAGGAAAAAAGATGAAAGTAGGAATTATAGGTGCCGGCTCCGTAGGTTCGGCAACGGCATTCGCTCTGATTATGAGAGGCGTCGCCCGCAAAGTCGTTTTGATTGACGCCAATGAAAAGAAAGCCCAGGCCGAAGCCATGGACATTGCCCACGCTGCGCCGTTCGCTTATGCCAATAAGGTCAAGGCCGGAACTTATGAAGATTTGAAAGGCGCCGAAGTCGTCATCGTTACCGCCGGAGCCAACCAGAAACCCGGAGAAACCCGCATAGACCTGCTCGGCCGCAATGCCAAAATCTTTGAAAGCATTATTCCCCAGGTTGCCAAATATGCGCCGGACACCATCCTGCTCATTACCTCCAATCCCGCCGACATCATGACCGAAGTCGCCATTAAACTTTCAGGTTTTCCGCGGGAACGCGTCATCGGCAGCGGCACCGTGCTCGACACCTCCCGCTTCCGCACCCTGCTCGGCTACCATCTCGGGGTTTCGCCGAAATCGATTCACGCCAACGTCCTCGGCGAACACGGCGACAGCGAAGTCCTTGCCTGGTCGAACGGCGATGCCGGCTCGGTACAGATTGAAGAACTGGCCCGTATGGAAAACAAACCCTTTACCGCCGATGTCAAGGCACATATCGACGACTGCGTCCGCAATGCCGCCTACAAGATTATCGACGGCAAAGGCGCCACCTTCTATGGCATTGCCGGCGCGTTGTGCCAAATCTGCCAGGCCATATCCAATAACGAATATGCCATTCTGACCGTATCCACCCACCACGATGATGTCGAAGGCGTCAAAGACGTCTGCCTTTCGCTGCCGACCGTTGTCGGCAAACGCGGCGTCCACGGCATAATCTATCCGAAACTTTCGGAAAGCGAACACAACGACCTGCGTTACAGCGCCCAGAAAATCAAGGAATATTCCGACAAAGCCGTCGAAATCGTTTCCAAAGATCTCGAAGAAGGCCTGAAATCGGCTTAATAACAAATTTCTGGTTTGATTTTATCCTCCTCTTGCCGTATATTGCGCAGAGGAGGATTTTTTATGGTTGAAGTCGTTACGTTCGGATGCAGAATAAACTCTTATGAATCGGAAGTTTTAAAAGAAAAGCTTGCCGCTTTGGACAACGTTGTCATTGTCAACACCTGCGCCGTCACCGGCGAGGCTGAACGCCAGTGCCGGCAGGCCATCCGCAAACTCCGCCGCGAAAACCCGGACGCCCGGATAATCGTTACCGGCTGTGCCGCTCAGATAGCGCCGCGCAAATTTGCTTCCATGCCGGAGGTCGATCTGGTACTCGGCAACGGGGAAAAGGCCGAAATCGAAAAATACCTGGCCGGCAGCCTTACCGAAAAAAGCATTGTCGGCGACATTTTTTCCTATGACGACTACGACCGTTACCTGATAACCGGCTTTGAAGGACGCCAGCGCGCCTTTGTTCAAATCCAGCAGGGATGCAGCCACCGCTGCACCTATTGTATCGTTCCCTATGCGCGCGGCAACAACCGCTCGGTAAAGGAAGAAGACATCATCAGTCAGATTCGCGAACTTCTCGGCCGCGGTTTTGGAGAAATCTGTCTGACCGGCGTCGACGCCTGCTCCTACCGCCCGTCTTTCAGCGGCCTGATACAGCATATTCTGGAACAGATTCCCGAACTTCCTTCGCTGCAGTTCGGCTCACTGGACCCGGCTGCCGTCGACGACGATTTTATCGCTCTGGTCGGCAGATACAGAAATGTCCATCCGCATTTTCACCTGTCTGTCCAGTCCGGCGACAACATGATACTAAAAAGGATGCGTCGCCGCCATACCCGCGAAGATGTCATTAAACTTTGCGACGCCATTCGTCGGGTACGCCCCGAAGCAACGTTCGGCGCCGATTTTATCTGCGGCTTTCCGACCGAAAGCGATGAAAATTTTCAAAACACGCTTAAATTGGTAACGGAAGCAGGCATTACCAGACTGCACGTTTTCCCCTATTCGGAACGTCCGGGAACGCCCGCAGCCCTCATGCCGCAGCTTCCGGTCGAAATCCGCCGGGAACGGGCCCGCATTCTGCGTGAACAGGAAGAAACCGACAATGACTAGCTTTTTGCAGAAATTAGGCTTTGGCCTCAAAAAGTCTTCCGCCAAGCTTACCGGCGGCATCAGCAGCATCTTTACCAAGTGCCGCGTCGACGCCCAAACACTTGACGAACTTGAAGAACTTCTGATCAGCTCGGACATTGGCGTCCGAGCCAGCGCCAAAATCACCGGCAGCTTTGCCAAACGCCGTTTGAACAAAGACGCCGGCGACAAGGAAATCAAAAACGAACTTGCCGCCGACATCGAAGCAATTCTCCAGCCTTGCGAACAGCCGCTGGCAATTGACGATACCCAAAAACCTTTCGTTATTTTGATGGTCGGGGTCAACGGCGCCGGCAAAACCACCACCATCGGCAAACTGGCAGCCAAATTCAAGGCCGGCGGCAAACAGGTCTCGTTTATTGCCGGTGACACCTTCCGCGCCGCCGCCGTCGAGCAGCTTGAAGTCTGGGGGCAACGCTGCGGCATCCGCGTCTTCAAAGGCCCCTCCGGCTGCGACGCCGCCGGTCTTTGTTACGACGGCCTGACGGAAGCTGTCAGGCAAAAAGACGATATTGTTTTTATTGACACTGCCGGAAGACTGCAAAACAAAACCGGCCTGATGGACGAACTGAAAAAAGTCGTCCGCGTCATCGGAAAAGTCCTGCCCAAAGCGCCGCACGCCACTTTGCTGACTATTGACGCCACGACCGGACAAAATGCCCTGTCGCAGGTACAGACCTTTAAGGAAATGGTCGACGTTACCGGCCTTGTCGTTACCAAACTTGACGGTACGGCCAAAGGCGGCATTCTGGTTGCCGTTGCCGAAGAACAGCCCACCCCGATTCATTACATCGGCGTCGGCGAAGGAATTGATGATCTGGACGTCTTCAACGCGGCGGACTACGCCAAAAACCTTTTGGAACTCTGATGATGGAAGACCTTCTCAACCTGACGGAACAACAAACCCCGCAGTTGCCCGAATACACGGTCAGCGAAATATCGTTTGAAATAAAAAAATTTGTCGAAACCACCTTTAACCGGGTTAAAATCCGAGGCGAAATTTTCGGCGCCAAACGTGCCGATTCCGGCCATTGGTATCTGTCGCTGAAAGATACGAACGCGGTTCTTTCCGCCGTTATCTGGAAAGGAACCGCCTCCCGTCTCAGTTTCAAACCCGAAGACGGCATGGAAGTCATCGCCACCGGCAAAATAACTACTTTTGCCGGCAAATCCTCTTATCAGCTGGTAATCGAACAAATGGAAATCGCCGGTGCCGGCGCGCTGCTCAAACTTTTGGATGAACGAAAACAGAAATTTGCCGCCGAAGGCCTGTTCGACCCGGCGCACAAAAAACCCGTTCCCTTTCTGCCGGACGTCATCGGCGTCGTCACCTCGGCCAGCGGCGCCGTCATTCGTGACATTATTCACCGCGTTCGCGACCGCTTTCCCTGCCGCATTATTGTCTGGCCAACCCCCGTACAGGGCGAAGGAGCCGCCGAAAAAATCGCCGCAGCCGTCAGAGGCTTCAATGCCCTGCCTCGCGGCGGCGCCGTTCCCCGGCCGGACGTCCTGATTGTCGCCCGCGGCGGCGGCAGTCTTGAAGACCTCTGGCCGTTTAACGAAGAAATTGTCATCAGAGCCGTCTATGATTCGGAAATTCCGCTTATTTCCGCTGTCGGCCACGAAACGGACACCATGCTGATTGACTACGTCTCCGACCTGCGCGCACCGACCCCGACCGGTGCCGCCGAGTTTGCGGTTCCGGTCAAAGCCGAAATTTCCGCAACGCTCAGTACGGCACAAAGCCGTCTGTCCAACGCCGTTAACCGTTACTTCGAAGAACGTCGCAGCCGGCTTGACGGGTTAAGCCGCGGCATTCCCAATCTGGAACAGATACTTGCCGAAAGCAGACAAAAGCTGGATGACCGCGTCGAACGCCTGCAGCTGGCATTCGGCAACATGCTTAAAAACAAAAAAAACCAGATTGCCCAAACCAGCCTGCGCCCGTATTACATTTTGAATATTTTTGAAAAAAAGCAAGAAAATTTAAAGAATTTGTCGCTTAGACTGGATTCAGTTTCAATAGATTCGGTTCTAAGCCGCGGTTTCGCCTGGGTCAGGGACAATCGCCGCCAAACGGTCTACTCCGTTGCGCAGGCGCAGAAAAGTCCGTCGCTGGAAATCCGTTTTATTGACGGCAGTATCAAAACCAAAACGGAACGAAAGAAAAATGACTCTCTACAAGGCGATTTGTTTGACTTGTTTTCTGACGGCGCTGCTCCCTGCCGGGACTGAAGCGCTGGAACTCTGCGGCAAGCCGGCGCAGGGCGAAATTCTGAAAGGCTATGCCCCCGGCGCCGAAAAAATTCTGCTTGACGGCCGGGAATATATGCTTTCTCCGTCGGGAAACTTTTTGCTGGCCTTCGGCCGCGACGAAACTCCGGAAAAAAAGCTGACAGTCATCAATGCCAGAGGCGCTGCCAAAGACTATTCCCTGAACGTCACCGCGACCAAATGGGATATTCAGGACATTAAAAGCATCCCGCAGAAAAAAGTTACGCCCTCGGCCGCAGACCAGAAAGAAATCGGTAGGGAGCGCGGCGACCTCAAAAAAGCCCTGGCAGACAAACTAAACAAAAACTACTGGGAAAAAGGCTTTGTTATACCGGTCAAGGGACGTATCAGCGGCCATTTCGGGGGCCAGCGGATAATGAACGGCAGAAAGATGAACCCGCATCAGGGCACTGATATCGCCGCTCCGGAAGGAACCCCGGTCAAAGCCGCGTCAAACGGCATTGTCCGGTTAAGCGGCGGCAATTACTTTTACTCCGGCAACACTGTCGTCATCGACCACGGCCACCGGCTGTTTACCATCTACGCGCATCTGAAAAAAACTTCCGTCAAACCGGGCGATTATGTCAGACAGGGACAGGTCATCGGCGAAGTCGGCAAAACCGGACGCGTTACCGGCCCGCACCTGCACTGGGGAGCGTCGCTCAACGGCGTGCGCTTCACGCCCGAATCATTATTACATATGAATAACGCTGATTTTTGTTTTAATTTATAAACAATTATTATAAACTTGAAACAAATCGGAGAGCTGATATCGAGGTAGTCATGGAAAACGCGCATAAACAATTGGCTTGGGACAGTTTAACCTGTCTGGTCGTCGATGACGACAAATTCTCGCGGACATTCATCAAAACCGCCCTGTATCAAATCGGCATGAAAAACACCCGCGAAGCCGCGTCTGCCGCGGAAGCCGTCGAACTGCTCAACAGTTTCAAAATAGATATAATTCTCCTCGATCAGCAAATGCCGGGCAAAACCGGCCTCGAACTGGCGCGCGAACTGAAAAACAGCAACAATCCCCACCTGAAAAGCCTGCCCATAATCATGATTACCGTCGACACCAAGGAAAAAACCGTTCTCGACGCACGCAATCTGGGCATACAGGAATATCTGGTCAAACCGATTTCCCCGCTGGCTCTCAAAAAAAGAATTTTAAATGCTTTCGGCATTAAACAGGAAAGAGTGTAAAAAGTGACTAATATACAAATTTTGCTTCTGTCCGCCCTTCAGGGCTTGACGGAATTTCTTCCGGTAAGTTCCTCCGGCCATCTGATTCTTTTTTCAAAATTCACATCTTTCCCCGATCAGGGATTGGCGCTTGACGTTGCCATGCATGTCGGTTCGATTATGGCCGTCATGATTTACTTTTCGGAAGAAATCTGGATGATGCTCAAAGGCGTCTTCAAAACCTGGTTCATTCCCAATTTCAAAAATGCCGGTTCCAAGCTCTTCTGGCTGATTGTTATCGGAACAATTCCGGCTGTTATTGCCGGACTGGCGCTCAAATCCTACGGCATGGAGTGGCTGAGGGACAGCCGTATCATCGGCTGGACGATTCTGGGATTCGGCATTGTTCTGTTTATTGCCGACAAACTCGGCATGACCATCCGCCAGATAAAACATCTGACCGCCCTCGACGCTCTGCTCATCGGTCTGGCTCAGTGCCTGGCGCTTATTCCCGGCACCAGCCGCTCAGGCATAACCATTACCATGGGACGCTTTTTGGGAATGGAACGCCGCGAAGCCGCCAAGTTTGCCATGTTGCTGTCAATTCCGACCATTGCCGCCGCCGGAATGCTCGTCGGCTGGGAACTTTACGCCGCCGGCAATTTTCAGGAAATCATTTATGCCATGGACGGTATAACCTATTCGTTCATCTTCTCCATTCTGGCTATTTACATCATCATGTGGTGGCTAAAGAAATCAACGTTTCTGCCGTTTGTCGTCTATCGCCTTTGCCTGGGAACCTATCTCCTTTTAAATTCTTATGGATATCTTGAAAATTTTTAAAATAAATACTTGCAATTTATTTTGAAGTGCGTTAAAAGGATATCCGTTGTTAAGCCCTGGTGGCGGAATTGGTAGACGCGCATGCTTCAGGTGCATGTTACCTCAGGTAGTGGAAGTTCGAGTCTTCTCCAGGGCACCATAATAAAAACAGACCCCTAACGGGTCTTTTTTTTATGGTAAAAGCACTTGCTGGTTTGTAACGCCGCAACAGTAGGCTAAAAAATGTTACAAATACTTTGCAAAAGCAAAATTATTGAACCTAACGGCGAAATTTACGGGTAGAACATAACCTTTACAGTCTCCTAAATTTGATAGGCGGTAAGGTTTTTATGATATAATTTAAAATTAAAATAATGGGAGCAACAAATTGCTCCCTCATCTTACGGCATTTCCAGCCTTATTATATATGTGTTGACCGTCTAATTAATCTCTGAAAAAAATTACGTCATTCACATAACACCTAATATTATGCCGATATTATTGTTGAAATGTCAATAGTTATATTATAGCCTATATCAAGTTGTTTGCATATAAGGGAGATAGCCATGAAATATCGTCTAGGTCTTGATTTGGGTGTTGGTTCAATAGGAAGTGCAGTCATTGAGCTTGATAATGAAAATAATGCAAAAGATATTATTGATGCAGGTGTCCGTATTTTTGAAGTTTCAGAAGGCGCCGAGGAGAGAAGATTTAAAAGAACAGCCCGCAAAAATTTGGTCAGAACCAAAAAACGGTTGGAGCTCTTAGCTAAAAAGCTTTTTGAAAATGGCTTATGGCCGAATGAAAATCCTGAAGGAACCGATAAACTAAAAAGCAAATCTCCTTATAAAATCAGAACAGATGCCTTAAACGAAAAATTGGCAAGCCCTTATTATGTCGGACGGGCCGTTTTGCATATAGCCAAACATCGCGGGGCAGGTTTTGTCTCGGCCAGTGAAGAAACAGAAGAGGAAATCTTAGAAGAGGGTGAAAAGTCAAAAGCTAAAAAGTCTTCTTATGATATGATGCTACATCACCTGAAAGAAACAAATTCCAAAACCATCGGTGAATTTTTTTATAATAAAATAATCTCCGGCAAAGGAAACGATAAAACAGTTCGTCAGAAAAAATATGCTATTGAAAAAAATATTGTAGATTACGCAATCCCTCGCTACCTTGTTAAAGATGAATTTAATAAAATTTGGGATAAACAAGCCGAATTTTATCCGCAAATGAAAAAAGAAAATTTAAAAAAAGAAATTTACGACATTTTATTTTATGAACGTCCGGCAGCACCTTATGCTACAGGTAAATGCATTTATTTCAGAGAAGAAGACCGTTTGTTAAAAGCCCACCCGTTATCGGAAATGCGTCGTATTTATGAAGAAGTCAACAACATCCGCATTTTAAACGATATGAACAAAAGAAAATTAACCTTGGAAGAAAGAGATTCTATCGTTAATGAACTATTGCTGAAAGGGCAAAATGCAGGTAAGCAAGCAATAAAAAAATTGCTCAATTTGTCAGCCCAACACAAAATTTCTTTGGTTGATGACAGAGTAATCAAGGCCTATTTATATTCTCGTCCCGAATTTGCAAATAACGAACATTTGCAGAATATGAACGAAAATGAGCTTTCATCTTTTATTGAATTTTTGGCCGAGCCTAAAATGTCAAAGGATAAAAATGCTCGTTTATACAACGAAGATGCGTTAATCGAATATCTTAAACCTATTCTGAAGATTGATGACGAAAAAGAAATCGGCAACCTTTTAACCAAATTGCCCAAAGGACGGGGAATGTTAGGTATAAGTGCCACAAAAATTATCCTCGAAAAATTAAAAGAAGATGTATTAACTCATCGTGAAATTACCGACAAATTGGCGGAAACGGATAAACGATTTATGGCAGAGGAAGAAATCGCTCGCCAAAATCAGGGAAAATGTTTCCAGCTTCCTTATTATGGAGAAATTTTACAAACAGATACGGCCCCGCTTCCGCCTTTAATGATAAATAACAACAAAAGCCTTAACCCTGATGAGATAAGATGGGGCAAAATCGCCAATCCTGCCGTACATATGATTCTCAATCAAATTCGCTTGGTTGTTAATGAAATTATTAAAATTTATGGCAAGCCTTATGACATCAATATTGAGCTTGGTCGTGATGTCGGTATGTCAACAAAGAAGAAAAAAGAATTTGAAAACCAACAAAAACAAAATGAAAAACTTAATGAAGAGGCTAAAAATTATTTAAAAGAACATAAAATTGCCATAAATAACAAAAATATTTTAAAATATAAACTAGCCAAAGAGCAAGGCTGGAAGGATGCTTACAATCCGACACAAAATATTTCCTCTATATTTACGGGTATGGAAATCGAGCATATTATTCCTCAAGCCAAAGGCGGAACAGATACATATAACAACCTCTGTTTAGTTAACAGCAATGACAACTCAAACAAAGGCGACCGATATGCCTATGAATATTTTGAAGAAACAAAAACACAAGAAGAAATAAGAGAAATTTTAAAAAATGCCCGTTCCCGCACCCCTCAGAAATCCTGGCGTTTTGAAGCAGATGCACGTGAAAAGTATGAAGAAAGCGGCGATAAAGAAGAAAATACGCGTTATCTGACGGATACCCGCTATGTGGCAAAAATGGCTCAGCGATATTTGCGGGCTATTGTCGATTGCTCTGATTGTGACGAAGTTATGCAAACTCGTATTTTGGCGGTCAAAGGCGGACAAACGGCCAAATTGCGCCAACATTGGAATTTATATGGTCTGGAATATGATTTAATGGGACTTGATATTCCAAGATATGTCAATTGCCCTCCTTACTGGCTGGAATTGGATACAGGCGAAATTATAGAGGGAATAAACAAACCCGATATTGATGGCAAATGGAAATTTTTTGATAAGGCAAAAAATAAAGAATGGCAACCCAAACCGCGTATTGACCACCGACATCACGCCATGGATGCCATAACGGTTGCTTGCGCAAATCGCGGATTGATTCAAAAAATGGCAGAAGAAAATGACATTAACAAAATTCATTATCCGTTGCCTTTAACTTCTGTCGAATCTTTGGCCGATTTCAGGCGAAAAGTCATTTCCTGCCTAAAAGATATCAAAGTCTCGCACAAGCCTAATCATAGCAAAGCCGGACAATTCCATAAAGAAACAGGTAGAACCGTTTTGTGCCAAAATCCTGATGACCCAAATTCTTTAATCACTGTTTATTCTCGCAAAATTTTACAGGTGGTAAAATCGGCTAAAGATTTAACGAAACTGCTTATTCCCGAAACAATAAAAAATGAATGGCACGAGGATATCGCAGAGCATAAAGCTAAACAGGCTAAGTTAGTACAAGATTTTGAACTCTATATGAATACGGCGGAACAAATTTTAATTGCCGAAAATGAACAGGGCGTGGCCGAAGGTAAAAAGGAAACCAAAATTACCGAAGGAAGAATTTTGTTAAAAGCGTTCCGCATTATTCAAGATAAAGGCCTATGGAAAGGCGATAAATTCAGATGTTATTCCAACAGCTCATCTATGATAAATATTCCTAAACATGGTGTCGCCTATGAGGCTCAAAACAACCATTGCATAGATTTTTACCAAAAAAACGGTAAAATCGGCTGGGAAGTTATTAAACGCTTTGATGCAAACCAAGCAGATTTTGAGCCTCAATGGAAAAAAGAAGGCGGAAAAATTATCTGGTCTGTCCAACAAGGAGATATTTTAGAACTTGATACGCCTGACGAATGGAAACAATATACCGACAAAGAAAGATGTTTGGCAAAAGTGAAGAAGTTTAGTGAAGGAAAATTTTGTATTGACTATATTACCGACGCCCGTATGACTTCGCCAAAAGATAAAACATTGGAATATATGTTTGTAAACAGTCTCGAAAAAGGATTGTCATATTATACTTCTCATAAAGCACGTAAAGTTGAATTGACACCATTCGGCAAAATCAAAAAGAAACATAAGGTTCTCTGGAATGGCACGAAGACGGCGGCTTAAAACTCTGACAGGATGGTCAATGATGTGGATAATCTGTATGTTTGACATTCCTGTTCGTACCAGAACCGAAATGCGCAAAGCAACAAGATTTCGCAATTTATTACTCGATAATGGTTTCGTGATGAAACAGTTTTCGGTATATATTAAGCCGGTTAAAAGTTTATCCGTCGGACAAACAACCACGAAAAAGCTTTCAAAATTTATTCCTGATAATTCATCAGTGTCATTTATCTACATCACAGATAAACAATATCTGATGACGGAAAATTATTTAGGTAAAAATTTTGAAGAAAATGAAGAATCGATTCGCGAAAAAAATGGTCAATTACTGTTGTTTTAACCATAAGAAAATGTGTTTTTAAAGTTACAATAAGGCCTTGAAATGAAATAATTTCAAGGCCTTATGCTATTAGATAATAGTATCAGAGATTAATTAGACGGTCAAGTATAACATGAGTGGTCATACTCCGACGATGACCAATATAGTATCAGAGATTAATTAGACGGTCAAGTATAACAAGAATGGCTTTCAATGTATGCTCAGCAGGAATAGTATCAGAGATTAATTAGACGGTCAAGTATAACGCAGATTAAAGACGGCGTGCGCAGCGCTTCAAAGTATCAGAGATTAATTAGACGGTCAACTATAACAGCGGTTTGAAGCCGTCAGCCGACAAAAGTAAAGTATCAGAGATTAATTAGACGGTCAACTATAACATCAGATTCCCTGCGGTTTTAAGATAGCGCAAAGTATCAGAGATTAATTAGACGGTCAACTATAACTATGAGCAATCAAAGTCGAAACCGACTTCTAAAGTATCAGAGATTAATCAGACAGTCAACGCTCTCATGTCTAATTTATTTTTACAATTCATATTGAGGGTATTTAAGCAATACTTTTTTATCTTCAAAACTAGATACTAAACTGCCGACAAAATCGTATATTGCATCACTCAAAGTAACAGCCCCCTTACCTGTAATCGCCGGAAAAACAATAAGCTTCGCTAAATTTCTTTTTATTTCTGCATTTAATTCAATATTATCAGTATTGATAATTTTATTTACTTCATCAAAAACTAATTTATCAGCTATTGCTCTGAATGGTTCAATCAAATCATCAACTAGGGGTAACGAATTAGTTTTTCCACAATGCTTTAACCCCAAATAAGGCAATAGACCATTGCCAGAAACAGCTCTGGCTACCATAGCCCTTAATATGGTATAAGCATAATTAAGCAAAATATTTATATCGGGATTCAACCTGTTGCGCACAAATTTTTTGCCGAACAATGATTTAAAATATAAAGCTGCGGCCATTCCTTCATGATTGCGGGCATCATCACTTAGAGTATCTTTGGCTAAAATTTTTAATCTTTCGATATTTTTGTTATCAGGAAAAAAATATTCCAGAACAGAGGATTGATTTAATATTTTATGCTGAACAATACTCTTCCATAAATTTTTTTGCAATGGTCTGGAACAATCTATTTGCTGCTTTATTCGATGTGACGTTAACCAATGTCCCGTATATGGCACGGCTATCGTTGATGGCAAATATTTTTTGTCGCAAAATATAATATTTCCACCCTGCTCAATAACAGCATTGACTATATTTTTAGATATAACAGTATTATCTGCCGACAATATTAAAGATAAAATATTATCTAAAGGTATCTCTTGTTTTTGTTTCTTCTCGTTTTCTATAACAAGAAATCCTCGATATAATGATAAGAAAAAACCATTATTTGAAATTTCAATAATTTGTCTGTCCATTATTTCAATCTCCTGTTATATATAACACAAAATATGCGAAAATTATGAGTGCTATTCTCCGCAAAAGTCAATATGATTCATTTAATTCCTCCGTCAAACGCCGGAGTCGCATCTCTGACAGGGTTCAACGCTTCCACAACTCCAGAGCAACATATTAAAAGGCCTCCCTTGCAGATTTTCAGTATGGTATTTAAGACCTCTCGGACTTCCACAAAGAAGTAGTTTGACGGCGAGCAACAGAGATATCGGGAATATACCATAGCGGCAACAGACGCTGCGAACCAGACAACGCCATATAAAATAAATCAGAAAGCTTTTGATTTTTGTTGAATATTCGGACAAAAAGACTACAATGAGCAGAAATTTTACATACTATTGAGATTATTAACATATTGTCTAATTTAAAATTATTACTGTCATGGGATACATGGATTTCTTAGAACAGAGAATTATTATCATTCCGCCGGGAATGTGGTCTTTTTTGCCGCATTGGCTTTCTCTCGATTTTATCGGAAAAAACCGCCGGGTCCCCAAACTTTTGCAAACACGGCTGCCGCCGGCCGATGCTCTGAACCGACGCCATTGCGGACAATCACAGCAAAGCGCCGTCATCAGACGCCGGGAACGTCTTGCCGAAAGCAAAGCCTTGGGAACCGAGCGCAGAAAACATGCTAAAATCAAAAAGAAAAAAGCCAAACAGGTAGCAGCGGCATACAGTTTCAAACGAAAAGGAAAATAATATCCTCCCATACTAAAAAAGGTTTCTGTGGTTTCAGAAACCTTTTTTAGTATGTATAATTGCAGAGAAAATTAGACTTCCGCACATTTCTCCGCTATACTTGCCCCATGTCAAACGATTTGTCAAAATTGCTGTTGAATTGGTATGATAAAAACGGCCGCCGCCTGCCTTGGCGGGTCAGGGGCGGCGCTCATCCCGATCCATACGTCATCCTTGTTTCGGAACTCATGCTCCAGCAGACCACCGTCAAAACCGTCATTCCCTACTTTCAGCGTTTTATGGAGCGTTTTCCCACGGTTCAAAGTCTGGCCGAAGCGCCGTTGGAAGAAGTTTACTTTTACTGGCAGGGACTTGGCTATTATACCCGAGCCCGTTCGCTGCATGCGACGGCAGGCATCATTGTCAGCCAATATGGCGGAAAATTTCCTCAAACCCGGCAGGAAGTCCTCAAACTCAAAGGCATCGGCAGCTATACCGTTGCCAGCTTTTTGGCCCTGGCTTTCAATCAGCCTGAAACCGTCGTTGACGGCAACGTCATTCGCATCATCTGCCGGCTTTATAACCTGACAGAACCCGTTGACGAAATCGCCGGACTGATTCGCCAAAAAGCAGAAGCGCTGACCGACCGGACATGTCCTGCCGACTATGCCTCGGCAATAATGGATCTTGGCGCCGGTATCTGCACACCGAAAAACCCTCAGTGCCTGCTCTGCCCCTGGCAAAACTTCTGCCGGGCCAGAGGCCTTGAAAATCTGGAAAATATTCCCCGGCACAAAAAAAGCGGCAAAAAAGAAAAAACCGGCTTCGTCTATCTTATTCATAATAATCAAAATGAAATCCTTATCCGCCAAAGGACAGAAAAAGGCCTTCTTTCCGGACTTTACGAATTTCCATGGAGCGAAGAAAAGCTTTTTGCCGAAGCGGAAGACACCGGACTGGAAGTTTCGCACGTCTTTACCCACATCAAGCTCACACTGCGAATATGCCTGAGGCAAGACAACGACGTTTTCGACAACGGTCGTTTTGTTCCGACCACCGAACTCTCCGCCTACCCTTTCTCAACCCTGATGAAGAAAGTCTATCAGAAATTCTCAGCCCGCTGAACGAATTTCCGACATACATACCTGCAGGTATATAATTTTTGTTGCAATCTGAAAACCGCAAGCTAAAATAAAATCATAATAAGTTCCGATAAAACTGGAAATTAACCGCCGGAAGTATTATAATTATATTGTTCACATCTTAGGGAGGACCGCATGGAAGTAGAAAACATATCACTCGAAAACCTGCGTATTCAGCATGCTCATTTAGATGCTGTCATTAAGGAAGAAGAATCCCATATCTGGAAAAACTGCATTAAGATTGAAGAACTCAAAAAACAAAAGCTCAGAAAAAAAGACGAAATGCTGCGCCGGATTATGCAAACAGCAGAAGCTTAACCAAACGCATACTTTCTCGAAACGGCTTCTCGCAAAGAGCAGCCGTTTTTTAATGGATATTTAAATACGCCAATGCTACATTAAAAGTAAGATAAACAATTTCAGGAAAATGCCGATGCCGATACTGATTGCCTTGCTGATTGCCCTCACCGGTTTCAATGTTGCCGCCGATGTCCGCTTCATTACCGAAACGGAAAACACCGCCGACTATGAAAAATTTCAGAAACTCAATCCCAAATATGCCCCGCAGGCCGACAACTATGCGCTCGACGACGAAAGACGCTGCCGCGCGGAAGGCTATACCTACCAAAAATGTGACGACGGCATGCTTCTGGCCGATCCCTGCCCTTATGACCACAGCCTTTACGCCAACTGCTGCCCGGACACCTATCGCTATTCAGCGGCCGAATGCCGTGCCATGGGCAAAGGCCTCGGCGAATATTCCTGCGGCGGTTTTTATAAATGCCAGTAAAAAACCGCCAATCCCCCCAATATATAAATCCGCCAAGACACCGCCTCAACAGTCTATCCAATCAGTACTATAAATTTCAAAATAATGTAAATTGATAAAATAACTAAAATATTTGTCATTTTTTTCTTAAATTTTTGTCAAAAATACGATATATTTAAACTAACAAAAAAATTATGAAGTTTATTATTGGCAAACTGACATTTGTAATTTGATTCGCTCAAATTATAAATTTTTAGCTAAATAATAAATTTCCTCAAATGAAATCTATGTTTAACTAAAAAAAATTTAATTATGAGCAAGAAAACAGCAACAGTACTGATCATTCTGATTGTACTCGTATTTGGATGTTGGAGAGTATCTCAAGACTCCTTTGTCAAAGTTAATCCCGGACAAAGAGCCGTAAAAACCGTATGGGGACAAATTAAGGATTCATCCTATGTTCCCGGTCTGGTATGGTACATCCCCTATTCTCGGCACATGGGAAACGAAGTTCAAATTGTCGATGTCCAGCCGCAGAGGTATGAATATACCTTCAGCGTTCGGACAAAAGACCTTCAAAAAATCTCCCTGAAATGTGCCCTGTTGTGTGAAATGAATGACTCTCAAGTACACAAGATGTTTGAAAAATATCAGGGATACAAACAGTATGAAGAGAAAGTCATCAGAGACATGGTAAACAGCACAATGCTGACTCTATCTGCATTGACAGACATTTGGTCGTTTGTCGGAAATGAAGAAAAAATAGTCACGGAAGCTGTTGAATACATCGTCCGGGACCAGTTGCTGACCGAAGGACTTGTCAAAGTCAAAACATTTCGTTTACTGAGCTATCAAGCTTCCCCTGAATTCGAAAACTTAATTGAACAGACGGTTCAGGCAAAACAGGGCGAAAAGCTTGAAAAATATAAAAGCCAAATGGCCAAACAGGCAACAGCCAGAGTTAAGGAAGAAGCTCAGCAAACTTACGAACGCATGGCCGCGGAAGCCAAAGCTCAGGGAATTGAAGTTGAGCTGAAAGCAAAAGCTTTGAAAAACAATCCCTTTGTGGCGCAATACGAACTGGCCAAAGCGATTCAGAAATGGAACGGTGAACTGAATTTGCCTCAGACTTTGACAATGATGGAGGGAGCAAACAGCAGCGGAACGATTATTCCGTTTCTGAAAATAGGTAAATAATGTTTAATTTAAATCAAATTGCATATGGAATTATTAGCATTATCGGCAATAATCACAATTTTGCTTATTGCCTACAAAAAAGAAATCCTTTCTGGAGTAAAAAAACTTTCTGTCGAAATAAAAAAAATCAAAAAAGCTAAAAAAACTCCTGAAAAACCTACAGAAAAAGCTATTAAGGAGTATATTATAAAGATAGTAAACTACAATTACTCTTTTGTGAAACTTTCAGACGGTGCCTGCATCAAAAAAGATGATATATGGAATCTCTGTAGCTATAATGACAAAGTCAGAAAAATCATCTACCCATCGGGAAAAGTAGAATACACGCCGGTATTTGAAAAAGACAGAAAAGAATACTAAACTCCAGAATAAAAAAACCGCCGGCAACAACCGGCGGTTTTTCATTTAAAAATTCTAAAAACTTAGAATCCTTCAGTATCTAAGCGCTTCCGCAGCTGCTTACGGGCACGTCTGACAGCCTCTGCCTGACGGCGGGCTTTCTTCTCAGAATTCTTTTCGTGATGACGTCTTAACTTCATCTCGCGGAAAATGCCTTCACGCTGCATTTTCTTCTTCAGAACCTTCAAAGACTGAGCAACGTCATTACCGATAACAGTAACCTGAACCACTTAAATCACCCCTTTTCAACTTATCTTAAGGTTAAACATTGAATTGTCTTGTACCACAGGCTTTTTTATTATGCAACATAAATTTATAAAGAAGCCTCAAAACAGTTTTTATTAAGAATGAAGATAATTAGACACATTCTTTAGGCGATGATATTCGGCATAATCTTAGCCTCAACGCTCTTAATTTTGGTCTTCAGACCAGAACGAAGCGTATTAAGCTGTTTTGCCTGAAAAAAGTCAATCGTCTGATTTTTGGCAACTAAATGTCTGATATCCGAACAAACGCGGCGCTCCTCGAGTCTCAGTTCACAAAGCTGGTGCTGGAGTTTGCCTAAATTGTCGTTATTTAACATTAAATAGTCCCTTCTTGAAAAAAAACGATGAAAACAAAAACTTTTTGCTGGAAATAATTTCCTAAAATTTGTATTAGATTATACAGTATATTTAAGAAAAAAGCAACAATAAAGAAAACTAGGAGTTTTTATATGAGCACTACCAAAAAAATCGGCATTTTAACCAGCGGCGGCGACTGCGCCGGATTGAACGCCGTCATCAGAGCCGTGGTTAACTCTGCCAGCAGGCTCGGCTGGGAAGTCTACGGTATCAAGAATGGTACGGACGGCCTGACCGAAAAGCCTCTCGCCTACGAAATTTTGACCGTTCATAACTTTTCCGATACCCCGTGGCCGAGAATCAGCGGCTCTTATCTGGGTTCGCTGAACAAAGGCGTCAAAATGGAATCTCTGGAAGAAGTTTCCAAACGTTTCGGCGAAGGCGTCAAAACTCTTGGTTTGGACGCAATTGTCGTTGTCGGCGGCGACGGCAGCATGAACATTGTCAGCAATTACTGCAAAAATGCCGGCGTTAAAATGGTCGGTATCCCGAAAACCATTGACAACGACACGCCGATTACCGAATTTTCAGTCGGTTTCAACTCCGCCTGTCAGGTTTGCACCTCGGCCATCGACAGCCTGGACGCCACTGCCCGTTCCCACTCCCGTGCCCTGATTCTGGAAGTTATGGGCCGCGATGCCGGACACCTGGCCATGCACTCGGCTCTGGCCGGCGGCGCCGACGTCTGCCTGGTTCCCGAAATTCCTTACAAGATTGATTCGATTATCGAAAAGCTCAAGGAAATCAAAACTTCCGGCCGCAGCCATGCAGTTCTGGTCGTATCCGAAGGCATCAAAACCGAAAACGGCGAACATATTACCGGCGCCAAAAACCTTATCGGCGAAAACGTTTACGGCGGCGTCGGCCAGTACCTGAGCGCCGAACTCAACAAACGCCTGCCCGATTTTCAAACCCGCGTTACCACATTGGGACACCTGCAGCGCTCCGGCATTCCGACCGCTTTCGACCGTATGTTGGCCGCCATTTTCGGAGCCAAGGCCGTTGAACTTCTGGAAAAAGGCGAAACCAATAAAATGGTTGTCTGGGAAGACGGCGAAGCAAAGGCTTATTCTTTGGAAGAAGTCGTCAAGAAAGGTACCACTCTGCTGGATGTTCATGGCGACTATGTTAAAGCCGCACAGAAAATCGGCATGTATGTCGGCGAAATAAAAGCCTAGGCTAAGCAAAAGTTCTAAAAAATCCGCTGACAATGTTCAGCGGATTTTTTATTATCCTTTTCTATATTTATCTAAAATTCCAGCACCGGACGAACAGTTGTAGTATATACGCCCCCCCGGAGATTCTCTTTAGAGATAATGTCCAAAATACTAATAGTATTAAAGTCAGCATACCATACCTCGTCGCTTGATATTTCCGATGAAGACCACAATGTGAATCTTAGAACATCAATACCTCCTATTTTCGAAATTGCATTCTCAAACGTTGTTAGATTATTGTTGATGTTAATCATAATACCACCAGCTGGCAGGCACCATTTGCCTGCTGTATCCGTCGTCGGCGCATATCTCCGTGCCGCCCAAGCGGCCGGATAAGTGCTGGCATTACCCTGTACAACAATCTTGTCCGTATTGCCGCAACTGTTGTAATCTTTTGAGGCCGAGCTATCGGACGTATAATTCGGCAAACTTGAAATATCTGTACCATAACCACCCCACATTACAACTGCTGAATTGTTGCTGGTTTTATTGCCATTCGCATCAACCGGCCACGGTGCCATAATCTGACCGCCGATACCACCGTTATTATTATGTACGACAATACCCAGTACAGTTTTCCCCGAAACAACATCAGCACTGCATGTGTTATCGCTATAGAAAATATCGCCAATATTGCAGCTTGGTCTAGCTACGACGCAGGAGCTTCCTTCTTGTTTATAACCGGATTTGCAGGACCAGGAACTGATTTTGGAGGAGCAGTCAGAGTAGTAAGAACAGTCTGCATTGTCCGGACAGGAGGAAATGACAGCTGTCCGTTCACGGCACATGTCGGTATAAGCGCGTTCGCATTTGGTTGAGCAGTCATCCCATTCCTTCATACAGCCATATCCCAGAGCAGTGTTGGGATCGTCGCTGCGGATATGGCAGTTGTCGGAGTAGGCCACCTTGCAGACCGAAGAACATGGCGAAGGATAATATTCGGCGCAGCCGTACGGCCCTTCGTCAACCCCGGCCGGACAGACGCAGTCGGTATATTGTCCGCCGCAGC
>OGOV01000117.1_pt1 | contig 80118 bp, 81 predicted proteins | sample 1552711 | NCBI WGS metagenome assembly OGOV01 (sample SAMEA2580216, study PRJEB22360) | human gut metagenome | biome: human gut; feature: human-associated habitat; material: faeces | place: Denmark | collected 2008/2010 | reverse complement strand
TAGCGCGGGGTGTCAGATTTCATTTATAGGGTACGCCCTAAAACTATGCGCTTACGATGAAGAAGCCGCAAGAAAGCAGTTAGAGTCTGTAACAGAAAAATGGTCTGCCCAGTATCCAAGTGCGATGAATCGCTGGCACGAAAACTGGGATGCAATATCCCCAATCTTCAAGTTTTCCAAGGATGTTCGTACCGCATTTTACACTACAAATGCCATAGAATCGCTGAATTCCTGCTATCGTAGATTGAATAAGCAACGCAGTGTATTTCCAAGCTCTTAGGCACTTATGAAAGCCCTATATCTGGGAACTTTCGAGATCGCAAAAAAGTGGACAATGCCAATCAGGAACTGGGGAAAAGTTCGTGGCGAGCTGGAAATCATGTACCCTGACCGGATGCTGATATAGCAACAAAAGCTGGAATATCAAGAGTAAATATACGCCCAGATTTTCTGGGCGCTCTTGACATACCAGCTTATTTTTGCTATTAAATAAACAACGGCTTAATAGCAGAAACCGCTGTCAAGCCGCATCAATTATCATAGAAGATCTAAATTTACAGAAAAAATTTCACACCGTCTATTCATCTTTCTTTCCGCCGCGAGGATATGCCTCTTTCTCTATCCACACACGCTCACCATTTTTGATATAATGCTGCCCATGAGGTCGAACGGTATGTTCTTTTGGTGATGAACGTTCCGCCGAAGTATCTGTATCTACGTCACTAGTTAAAATTTCATCATAGCTATCATCAAAAGTGTCGCTTCCAGTCCGTGATGGTGTATAACTATAATCACCTGAACTGCTATCTCCAGAACTAGAGCGTCCACCGTTTGCTACTGCATCTGCAGCGGCTGCCAATCCAGCTACACCCACCGCCTTAACTATTCCCGTTAGAACGGGATGACGATTAGAAAAATCAACTACTGCTTTAAAGGCCTTTTTGACCGTATTTCCAAAACCTCCAGATTGCTTGATATCGAGTTTTCGATTACTTACCGGTTTTATAGTTCTTGTTTCCGCTTCTGGTTTAATTTTAGGCGTTTCTTCCGTTTCAACCTTTTCTATCGGTTCTGTTAATGTTTCTTCTTTTTTCTCTACAGTTATGCTTGGCTTCATTATCGGCTCAGGCAAGTGGATTACTTCACACGGAATAAATGGGCCATCACCAAAGTCAAATTTTTCTTTAGTTACTGGATTATAATACCAGTTTGTTGGATTTCTCCAGTTTCCGTTATGAGCCTCTAAATGCTCAGCTCTTGTAAGGAACTGAATGTTTCCGGGATCTCCTTGATATTCCGGATACATTTCAGCGCTCTTCATATGCTGACCTTGAAATGCAACGCCATCGTCATCATAAGCTTTGCCTTTTTCAAGAATATCTTGCTGTTGTTTTGGAGTCCACTCTCTTGTTCCTTTACCTTCCTGAACAAGTTCTTGTTCCTTATTCCAAGCAGCAAGTATCGCTTTATTGGATTCTGCTGTTCGTCTCGACATGGAATCAACCTCCTATGCCAAGCAAATCATACAGGTCATTCAAAAAAGCTGTGAAATCATCATAGATTTCATCATCTTCAATTCTTCCGGCTTCCTGATTATAAATAGCGATTTTTTCACCAGCTTTTTCACAGAGAATAGGGTCTCCTGATGCAAGTGCACCGATGACGATATAATCTTCACTAGGTCTGTTATTGTTATCTACATCAATTACAGGTTTATGCTCAATACCATATAACTGAATACCTGCTGGTAAGAAAAATTCTCCACCATCAGAGAACAACAGCCATTCCTTGAATTTTGTAGGAAGCTTTACACTACGCTCCTTCTCAAATTCTGATATCTTTTCTTTTGTTGTTTCTTCAAGAAAACTCATTTTCCCCTGTTCGTTGAATTTATCCACAATCAATTTTAATTCTTCGGAAATCATCTTTGTCACACTCCTTATACAATTTTCTTATTTCGATAGAACCCCTAAGTAGTTAAATAACGTATTCAGTCTTTTAATTTCTTCGTTATATATCGCTTCTTGGTCATTAAAGCTTTGTACTCCAAGTGTAGAAACTATATGCTGCTTTGTATCAGAAATCTTTTCCGCTGAAAGCAAGTGGTCTAATAATATTCTATAATCATGAAGAATATATAATGGAGACATTACTGATGCTATATCTATGTTATCTACCGATAATGAAAGTTTAACCAAAATCGCTTCTATCAGCTTAATTGATTGCCACGATGTGTATTTAGCATTTCTTTCAGAAGAATCATATAGTAGTTCATACAATTTTCTCATCTCGCTAACGTTAAACCCTTCAACAAGAATCTTATCGTAGGCATTTATAACTTCTGCAACTGCAGTCTCGGTAAAAACAACCGGTCTCTTAACCTTTTTCTCATGTTCCTGACACTCATCGGTTAAATGCGATAAATCGACGGAATGCTTTTTCTTTATGTTTGAAATAAATGCTTCTTTGTTTATCAAGATTCTTTTTTCGATTATCGGCTCACTAAATACGCATTTCATCTGGGCTTGATAGAATTCAGAATCAATCAATAAATGGTCTGATGGAACATTAAATGGTTTCAATATCCCTTTTGTTTTATCATCCATATCATCGATATCGCCAAGCCACATTATCAATTTCCCATTAGTATTAAATCCAAATGGAACATTCCAGTCATACTGATACTGTCCTGAAAAATTTTTCTTTGCAATATATCCGTAGCTTTCTGAGAATATTTCCACTTCATATTCTGGCATGGCCAAGAAAAACACTAGAGCTTCCTTTTCAAAATATACTGGGGTCAGGAAACCTTTGACAGAATGCTCTTCATCGTAACACAAACCGGGAATATTGTAATAATCCCTATGGTCATAATCGTAATTTTGCTCAGTACAATATTCAAATTTTTTCTTATTGCCAGTAGGATGAAATTCACCTATAGTCTGGTTTTCCTTAACAACAGTTCTATATGCGCCATCAATCATCTGTTTCGTATGTTCAGGCAAGAACTCATTTCCACATTTTTTACAACGCAATACAAGAATAGGAGAAAAATGCAAAATCCTACCTTCGATAGTACAAGTTAAATCTGTTTCAATAAGCTCACAACATCCATTACAGTTGGAGCACTCATCAAACCTATAGGTCTGATATTCTGTTATAAATTCATCGTATGAAGCAAAGCAACATTCCACAATTACCTCTCCTTCCTTAACATCTATTTCACTGTCCGAAAATGCCCTTATTATCGAGTTGCCGGATTTGTTGCTAGTTTTCAGCTCTTACTCAAAAATACCTGACATCTAATCTACACACTCAATTTGCGTTATCTAATCCGAGGTTACAACCTAACACACATTTTTGCAGTAGATATGTTTCCATATAAAACAACCGAGCCTTTTCAAGAGTTAGGCTTCTAATCCCAACTTCCGAAAAAGCCCGGAAATACGCCACTTTCTGGCTTTTATTTATCTTTCCTTGACATCAGTACTACCGTCTCCACATGCGGTGAAAGTTTCTTCTTATACTAAATAGCGAAACCGTTACCTTTTGCTAAAAGGTGCATAAACAATAGATGGGGTAAAATTCTACCCCATCTACAACAATGCTATAGCTAACCATCCCCTAAAAGCACTTTTTCAACTAAAGCACTAATAACACTTAACGCAATCGGATTTAATATTAACAATAGCGTAGCTAACCACAACGGTTCTTGACTTAATACCACTGGAACAAAAGCAAGAAAAATTAAAATAATGTATACACCTATTAATAATCTCTGTTTTAATGTTGCCTTAATAACACTTTTCAATAATTCATTATTCCTAATCAATGATGAAAGTGCACAAATTAAGTCACTACAAGCATACATAGTATAGCCTTCACATTGTGCTGGTCTTCTACTTCTAACAGCACCCTGAATCTCTCCATCTGCTTTCTGCTTCATCAACATTTCTTCACACGCTATCTTCATAGTTCTGCATATCTTACTCTTAAATAAAACACTCCTTTTTGATGGATTTATTGCTGTAACGCTAATGGTTCTCATATAATATAAACTTAATGCCTCCAACACCAATGGTTCTAAATATAGTTCATGAATAATTGGACGCTTAAAAGCATTTATATCTCCATTATTAGTTTCAACAATAAATTGCGAAAAATCTTCACTTACGCTTTCAAAGCTAATCTTTTTCGGATTGTAATTCTTTAAAACAAATTTTACAGCCTTACTAATAACATTATTTATTTTCACTTCCAAATCACTCGGAACAGATACTGTACATAATGCTACGAGAACTTTTGCCGTATTTCCAACTCTAGATTTCTCACCTCTTTTAATTCCAAACCCACCATCTTGATTCTGTATTTCACAAATCCAATTTATGGTTTCCCTTATCGCTGCTTCCATCTTTTCGACTAGTGTCGATTGTGGGCTAATCTCTTTCTCGACATTTAGTATTTGTGATATAACCGTGATTGCATTTGTCGACGGAACCACATATGCAGGTATGACATTTCTTCCCGTTCTATCCTCCAAATACTTAATTCCTGTATATCCCCATCCTTGCCCTACTCTATTATCTAAAAGCCATTGAACCCCTTTCTCTACTATTTCCAATCTATCATTTAACTCACTTAACATTTGATTGGTTAATGGATCAACAATATTATTAATTCGTGGATTGTTTGCAATAAAATCCACTGCCATCAATGCACTTAATGCATAATATGTATCACTAATTACACCTTCCATTGAAACATTATCTTTTGTTACTAAAGATATTTTTGACGGCCATGAACCGTCTGCATTCCTAACAAATAGCAGAGTAGAAATACCATCATTTACTGCATTAGATATTTCATCATTTACGTTCTCATTTATAAAATTAGAACTTGATACTATCCCTAATGCTGTAGCACATATATCTACTCCATCCTCTCTCGGCTGAGTACCTTCTAAAAAGAACAAAGGCCAAACCAAGTATTTATTATTTCTGATCGAAACCATCTGTTTCTTGGAAAGTATACATTGTTTACATATATTAATACTGTGTTCTAGCCTTTCCTTGTCTAATTTCATTTTAACTCACCCCAAATACTTTATTAAGTATGTCTCCTATTATGTCATCTGTCATTTCTCTTGGATTGCCATCCATATCCCCATTATACGATTCACAAATTAGTTCTTCAAAATCACTGCAAAATGTAGTTCTATCTACCTCACGTTGCAAAGCACATCTATCAAAACCTATTTCTGCATAAAAAGCATCCAAAGCTTCACTTAATGTTCTAAATGTTTGACCTAATTTTTCCTCAAAAATTAGTTTTATAGTTTCATATTCTTTTTCTGCATAAGAATAATTTGCTTTAACTACATATGGTAGTAAAACACCAACAGCCTCTCCATGATGAATATCATATCTTCCGCTTATTGGATCTGATATTGCATGTGCAGCTCCTACTGTACTTTGACCTACAGCATATAATCCTTCAATCGAAGCCAAAGCTAACTCTTCCATTATTTCTGCTTTTTCATTTTCTCTTACCAAAGCTAATAGACTAGCTACTACTCGTTCTATAGCAGAATACGAAAATCTTCTTGAAAAAGACTGCGCTTTAGTGGATACCGATGATTCTATTCCTTGAACCATAGCATCCAATGATGCCTTTATACACATATCATTTGACAAACTTGTGGTAAATGAGCAATCTATGAAAGTAGCTTTAGGATATATATGTGTACTAAAGATAACTCTTTTCTTATTCCTAATCTTCAATAATGCAGCTGGAGAAACTTCAGCACCTGTACCAAAAATAGTTGGTATGGTAATAACGGGAATAACTCTATTGGTAATTCCCAGTACACTTATTTTCCCATCTGTTGTATACTCTTCAAGCTTTTCATTATGGGTCATAGCAATTGCCAATGCTTTTCCAGAATCATGCACGCTTCCGCCACCAACAGTTAAAATGACATCTGCTTTTTGTACTTCACTCGCTATACTTTCAATCAATTCAATTTCAGGATTTGTTTTTATCCCATCCTTTAAAATAACTGTAAAATTTTCCTTTAACTTATCACTAAGGTTCTCAGCAATTTTCAGCGTACTTTTACCACCTGTTAAAACCAGTACCTTATTACCGTACTGTTTTATCTCTGCGACCAAATTATCATAATCCATTTTACCAAAATATACTTTCGTTGGCGTATTATATATAAAATTCATACTTATTCCTCCTCAACTCAATATTGTCAACGGACATTCATATCTACATCTACTACAACCTGCACCATCTTCACTAACTGTATCATCCGCAAAAATCCCTCCCTTAATAACACAACTTCTATTATTTGCCCTATTATCAGCAATTACATTGTCAACTTCCCTATATTTAGGAAATCTTGCAACATTAATACTGTGTGCCACTACTCTAGCAGTTTTTAGACCTTCTACTATAGATTCATCCGTAGGAACATTTCCTGTATGCTCCTCTCTAGTAACAGAATTTATAATACCCACGTTTCCGTTCAAAGCTGTTACAGTCGCCCCAATTGCAGCAGTTACATGATCAAAACCTATGGTTGCATCCGTCGGCATTGGTCCCAATGGCATTAATGGTGTATTGTATTTATCTATCATTTTGCAATATTGGGGAATCATCTCAAGCGAAATGTGTCCAATTCCTTCCATCATTACATTAACTCCATTAGCTTTTGCAATGTCTATATACTTTTTTTGTTCCTTGATTTCTTCTAACTGTACTAAATCTAATGCTTCATTTATACAAGCAGGTCTAAATGTTGTCCCTACACTTAATGTCATATTATATTTTTTGAATAATTTAAGTATATCGCTAAAATTATCTACAAATACATTTTCATTTCGATTGTTCAAAATAGCATCTTTCAATACAACCGCACCGCCTCGTGATGTTGTTGGTATTTTTCTGCACTTTTTTGCTATTTCTAACAATGGAACAGTGGCCGTAGGATGTAATGTCATAAAAGAAACACCACCTTGTGCCATTTCTTCTATCGTCTCCAACAATTTTCCCCTATCAATTCCACTATCTGTATCAAAAGTCGAATAATGAGGCAAAGTGCCTACAGGTCCTTGAAATTCCTCCACCATATACTTCCACAATGGTCTTTCTACAGGAACATAGGTATGATCCATCATCGTATCAGGTGCATATTTTAACCCAGCTAGACATTTAAGTTTCCTTAATTCAATTTCCAGATTAGTGATATCAGAAACTCCTATATTAGTATTGACTTTTAACAGCATTCGTGGTCCAATTACCAATGGGTATTTACCATGATGGATGTAGGATATACAAGAATCAGAATCAAATAGTCTTGTAATATCCTGTTCACTAATCAAGCCTGACTTGACTTCTCTTGTTTGCAATAAATTTTTCACCTCATCACCTCCAAATCTACTAATTAAAATTTTATCATTTTTTATCGATTTTTTCAATATTTTTCCACGATTTTTGTAGAAAAATGTATTGTGAATTATTTAGAAAAATGTTAAAATAAAGAATTATCATTTTTTACATTCAATCCTCGTTCCATCCAAGAACACCACTAGCAGCGTCCCATCCTCAAAAACTTTGATGTGGTCCAACGTTTTCAGCATAAAGTCCGTATCCATCTCCGTCAAAGGCTCTGCCTCATTGGTGTATTCCATGAACTTCTCTGCCCGATAACCTTCCTGCATTTTGCACCCTTTGGCGGTCGCAAATGCGTTTTAGAGCGGTCGTTCTGCGGAGCATAACGGCCGCCCGTTTTTAGTTAATTGACCACCACTTATCGAGTGTTGATCTTGATAGTGTAGTGTTTTGTAACTCGCTTCATAATAGAATTAGCTGACACTTCATCGTTGAGAATCATTGCCTTCCAACTAGCTGGATCACGCTGTGAGCATACAATGGTGCTTTTTCTCTGTTCGTTACGTTTTTCAAGCAGTTCGAACAGAATCTTGATCTCACGTTCATCTGTAATGGTATGAAGAAGAAAATCATCCAGAATAATTAACTCCCATTTGAGATACTTCTTCATTTTACGAGCATATTTATCATAATCCTGTTCTTTTAAGGCGACCATGCTCTCCAACAGTTCTTCGCTGTGGAAGTAACCGACGTTATACCGATTACAGGCTTTAATGCCGATAGCCTTTGCAAGATATGACTTTCCTGCATCAGATTCACCAAGAATGCAGAGATTGTAGCCTCTTTCAATGAAATCCAAGGAAGAAAGCATCTCTGTTATGCCTGTTGGCAGATACTTTCGTTTATCAGAATCAACGCAGTCTGTCAATTCTTCAGGAGATCCTTTTAAGTGCGCAGCTGTTAACCGATTCTTTAGTGTTGTATTGACTTTTTCCCGAAACTGTGGAGCAATCAATTCTGCTATCATTGTAAGACGATCCATTTCAAGAAATCCAGGTCTGTGATACAGATCATCCAATGTAGCTGCCATTGTTGAAAGCTTCAATTCATTTAATTCATCAATAAGCTCATTCATGAGTTCAGTTCCGGTAAGCATCAGTCATCCGCCTCCTCTCGCATTTGATTTGCAAGAGCCTTGCTGCGGGATAAGAGAGTGTCAATACTGGACGCCTTAGGTGGCATTACATATCCACCGCGTACAAGTTCTTTCTTGGATGGAGATGAATGCCGGTATCCAGCCTCGCCGAGATCATCTGCAACTACAGATATCGTATTCTTGATGAATGTATATTTCTGCTTGTTCAATGCAATAGCCCGCTTACAGCATTCCTCCAGGGCTTTATTACTGTATTTCTTAGTGAAGTTCAGGATACCAAGACACATGCGGTAGGTCTGGACTTCATACAACCTTGATTTAAGAACAGTGCGGATAACGGTTTCCGTATTCTTTCCAATAAGCTGGGCTTTTTGGATAAAGTATGGGCCATTCCACTGAGTAAATCCTTTATAATTATCCGGCAAATGCTCTGGATTTGTAGACCACTGGCCTTTTCTTGTTGCTCTTGGCCATTCACAAAGAAATTCTCCGGAAAGAGAATAAATACGGACAACAGTTGAGGATGCCTTAATAGATACTTTCTTATGCAAAAACGCTTTATCTACGCTATAATAAGCATTGTCAAAGCGTACGTGGAAGTCGCTTGACACCTTTACCGTTTTTCTCTCCATGTACTCGTAATGCATGGAGGGAAGCGGCATTAATTCAAGTTTCTCTTCCTCCCAATAATAGTATCTGTTATGCTCTTTCTTTTTGAATGGTGCCTTATTCAGAGCCTCCAGTTCCTCCCAAAGATCCTTATTAAACTGTTCCAATGAAAAATACTGACGTTCTTCCAGCTTATGGAAAAAACCTTTTTCAAGAATACCTACTGCGTTTTCTACAGAACTTTTGAACTTCGGTTTCCGAACTTTTGCCGGAAGAATGGCTGTGCCATAATGATCCGCCCAGTCGGCATAGTCCTTGTTTAATTCTGGTTCAATCCAGTCCTGATTTACGATGACTGCCTGCTTACAGTTATCGCACACAACCAATGCAGGTACACCGCCGAAATAATCAAGGGCATGGTTATTGACTTCGATCCACTGTGGTTCCTTTGTTGAGAACATCCCTTCAGCATAAATGTACTGGGAATACGGCAGAATCGCTACAAAAACAACGATTGGCAGTATTTCTCCTGTGAGAGGATCCGTCATGGCAAACGTCTGTCCTGCGAAATCCACTTCCATCTTTTGGGCTATTACGGCATCAAAGTGGAAAGTCTCATAATTCTCTTCGCACCATTTGTTGTAGAGTTCGCAGTACTGTCGATACTGATAAAACCGCTTTCCTTCTTCAGCGCATTTTTTAGAGTATCTGTTCCATAGGAAAACTAAAGTCATTTTTTTTCGTGTTGCCATAAGCTTTGCATCTGCTTCATAGTCAGGATACTCTATATTTTCATTACGACCTCCAGATCCAGGTACGGAACCATACACAAGTTCAGCGATTCCATAATTCGTGATACCTGGTGGGAGAGGATAAGAAAGTGACTCGCATTTATCAAATGCTCTTAAAAAGTCATTCACTCCTGATTTGCTTGCACCCAGCTGACGGGCAATTTCGCTTCGAAAGAGAAAGCGCATAATGTTTGATAATGATGTTCTTGTAATCCAGCATACACTATCCTCCTGTAATAAATGTATTTTCATCCATTGGATGAACACACTTATTATCACTGAGGCTGAGTTAATAATCAAAGGTGATGCGACCGTTCAGCTTCGCATTTCGGCCGTTGGGATGCGCCATATGCACCATAGCATTATCCAGCTTTGATAAATCCATAAGCGTAGTAGGAAGCTCTAGTATTTTTACACGAATACCATTATCCCTGTAATACTGCAATTCCTTTAATGTCTCCTGCTTATTTCTGCCAAGCCTGTCTACCTCAGTAATAATCAACTCGTCACCAGCTCTTAATACATCCTCTTTTAATACCTGATATCTTGGACGATTAAAATTCTTTCCAGTCTGCTGGTCAGTAAATATCTTTTCTAGTTCCAGATTGTTCTGCTCACAATAGGCTGTAATCTCCTTGATACCTCTGTCTAAATGCTGTTCTCTTGTACTTGTTCTGTGATAACCATATCTCTTCATGATTATTTGCTCCTTCCTTAGTCCTGAAATGTTTGCATAAGAAATGAGACCTCCCATAACAGAAAGTCCCTACTTTTTGACACTGTTTACCAGTTGTTTTTATCTAGTTCCTAAATGTACACTTTTCGACACCACCTCCTTAAAAAATGAGTTCAAAAAAGAAGGTATATTCCAACCTTCCTCTTCAAATCCCTATAAATATAAGAAATGACACCACATCAGCCCCTAATTAATCGTCATGTGCAAAGCATTGTCAATACTTGTAAGTTTTGATTCTTCTACTATTAAAATTCGATAAGTTCTCCTTTCCCTAAAACAATATTGTATACCCATTCATTTCCTACAGAACTTACAATATTACTTATTTTAGAAATCTCACAAACTGTTCTTTTACAAAAATCTTCATGATGTAGTTTATAGTTCTTTACAAAAATCTGATTACAATCTACCTTTGCGTCTGCTGGTGGATATAATGCCATTGGAACCTCTTTATAGTCAAAACCATTTTTAAATCTCCCTGCATTATACAAATATCCCTTTCCATCTCTTCCTTTTCCTGCTATCAGACAATAAAATGGTAAATTGTATATCAAATCACACTGTTTTTCAACCACTTTTGCATAGAAAGACTCAATGATATATATTAAATCTTCCACAAGTATGTTATCTTTATTCCCAGATGCCTCTATATCCTTAATAATCGCTTTTTCTATTGCCACACTTCCTGCTGATGCCATACATAACCAATCATTAATAGCAACAACTTTCTGCATTTCATCTGAGATAAACGCCCCATCAATAGCCGAAGCACGCCTATCTCCTGCGACAATTATTACCTCTTTCTCCTTTATACCAAATATTACGCTCATAGCACCTCCTTTAAAAACATTACTGCTTGCATTTAATGTTACTTAATGCTTCTACCAACTCTTCTCTTGTAACTACTAACTCACAAATCTTCTTCTCTTTTTCATCGCTTCCAAGCGTCATTACATCTAATGAAATAAATTCTCCACCTTCTAACTTTGTAGATTCTTCTGAAAACCTTAACCATCTATCAGAAACCTGACAACTTACAGAAGTCTTGCCTCTTTCATTTTTCTGTCTTTGTGTAAAAGTAATTGGAAACTTTTTAATATTACTCATAATCTCGTACCTCCATTAAATCAAATTGAAATGCTTCAACGCATCCTTAATATACTCCACCTTCTCCTGCGGACACTGCTTCACTTCTGGATTTTCCTTCTTGGACTTATTATAATTCTCACCCATGTCCAGACCACACATCCGCTTCACCTGTGCAATATAAGAAGTGTGCACATTCACACCATACTTGTCCTTCACATATTCCTTAATCTTTGAATAAGTAGCCTTTTCTTGTGGGGTATAATTACTCTCTTCCTCAGGCTCCATTGTAACCTCAATCTTAGGTGTATCTTTTTTGAGGGATAATTTGACAACCGTCTCAACATGGCTCGATTGCTCCAGATTGATGTCAAGTGTGTAGCCAAATCCGCGTTCGTTCGCGGGAATTTATCAAAGCGTGTTTTTGCCGTAAAACACACCGATTTTTACCCCTGTACGTTCTCGGAAACAGGTCAAAGGCCTTGCTCCTACTTATAATATGCAAACGCACAGATTCGCCGACCGCTTCAAGGCTTCGCTCTGAGGGAACAAGTCTGAAATCCCATCGCCTCAACATTAGAATCCTTATACATCAGGTTTTTCTCCAAATTCGAATCTTGCCTTTCCTGCTGCAATCGCAGCAACCGCAACTTCCTCTTCTGTCTTATCAGGAACAACCCATAAGCCCTTTACAAATCTGGAATAGTACTCATCCTCTATAAGCTCCTTGGGAACTTGAATGCGAAAATTGTCTGGATATTTTTCGGACGGCCACTCCCAGACATATTCCAGTATTCCAAAAAAGTCTCCGACGCGTATGGCGCATAAATTCGGCGACCCAATAAGGACTGAGTACTTTATATTCTCATTATCAAGTCTGCGACAGAATTCTTCGCACTTTTTTATTTCGTCCAAACTCAACGGTTTGCCTTTGATCTCGAACCACCTATTCAAGCTTGGAATATAAAAGTCCGGTAGATATCTGGTTCCATCCATTTCAAATCCTTCGATCTCATATTCATAAGTCAAGCCGATAGCATTGAAAAAGACTGCCCATCGTGCTTCAAGCCGACTGCGAAATCTATGTCCATCATACTCAGTTTCGATTGCTTTTATATCATTATTCATCGAAAAACTAACCTCCACTTCTGCAGATGTCACCCAATCCATTTTCCGGTCTCAAGATTCACGAATTCTTCCAGCTTGATATCGGAATGGTAATCATCCCCATACTCACCAGCAAGTGTCTGCGTATCATGTTTGAATGATATGTTGTACAGCTTGCCTTTTTTCGTTTTACGGATCAGGTCATTCTTGATGAAAAATTCAATGACGCGTCTATGGCCTTCAAGATCGTCATCGTTCAGGTAAAAGCAAGAAACACCATCGTCTGCATTACTGTGTTTACACTCTTCAACGATATTCTGTTCAATTGCCTCCCTACATATTTTTTCTACAAACTGCCTATCTCCGAAAAAATACATCCATTTTCCAACTTTTGTTTCATCGAAATGTGGATCTGTATCGGCGAGGTAGTACACCCATGCTGAATTTTTGATAACTCTCATCAGATCACCTCCTCATCCCTTGATAAACGGCACAATCACATCGTAGAATTTCTTCGTCCAATCAGCGTGGAAGTTAGCCATCTGGAGCCAATCGGTCTCATTCTCGATGCTGACGTTATTCAGCTGAATGAATACCTTGGACGATTTAATGTCGTCGCCACGGTTCCACTGGAGCGTCGTGCCCAGCGCAGATTCTATTTCTGCTTTATGTGTGTACAGGCTATCGAATGCAGCCTTGTTTTCTTGCTTATTTCCTCTGCCAAATACGACCTCTGCCCGCGCTGCATCAAAGTTTGCTACGCAGCAAAGATAGAAGCCACCTATACCAAAGAAGCCATTGATCCAGTTATCTCTTGCCGGATTAACATTGGAGAAGGAGCCATCCTCGCCGTGCGCCTTCTGGATAATCGGAAGCGCGTATGTCCAGTATTTTCTCCGGAGCTCGTAACGGCTGCCCGGCTCATCCTCGTTGGCCTCGTTCTCATCACGCAGATAAAATACCAAGTCTGCCGGATCTTCATCGTACAGTTTGAAGAGACGACTCAGGACAGACAGCTTACTCTGCGTGCTGGTGTTTGTCCATACATAGATGCCATCGCCGATCTCAAGCGACTTCGTGAACGCATCCTGATTTGTATTGAAGTGGAGAGCTATGTTCTCCTCCTCCGACATGGCCAGCTTAGTGATAATGGCCTTATCCTCGGCATACAGAATCTGAATAACCTTCTGGAACATCTCAACCCAGCTCGTTACCGGCTGTTCAGTGTTCTTAAAGGTAAACTTCGCAATCAGTCGTCCGGTCAGCTCGCCTTCATCCTCAAGCGTATAAGTGTCAAGCTGCTTTTCTTCCGGTTTGTATTCTGTGACAGGTGCTGCCCAGATTGACAAAGCCCGACCCATGAGATAATCACTGCGCTCCTCCAGCTCCGCCAGCGTCCACTTGTCCTTCTTGGCAATCCAAGTATTCATGCGAATACCACTGTCATCGAAACCGTTCTGCATGGTTTTCTTCTCAGTGAAAGAGCTATTGCTGTATTTCGAGTTGTAGGCCGTCAGCGTAAGATTTGCCATGCGATGCAACCACAGCTCATGTATCTGCTCATAGTCATCGCCCAGCTCCTTCTGCCATACTGGCGTTAGATGCTGAGGCATAATGTGCTCAATCGAATAGGTGCCGTCGTCACAGTGACGGTATACATCCTTATCCTCAGAAGTACCGAAGTTCTCGAAGCGCTCAAGAATGTAAATCTTATTCTTGCTGTTCATCAGATAAACTGGACGTTCCTCAAATGCCGCCTTAAACTCCACATCGTCCGGGAAGCGGGCACGCTCTTTCTTTGAAAGAAGTGCATACTTGAGCTTCTCGACATAGTTATCCTCGGTACCGTCGTATCGTATGATCTCTCGGTGCAGCATGAGGAAAATTTTATTCAGAGCATTTGTCGGCAGATCACACATCGTCCTGCGGAACAGGTAATTCTCTGTCGTCAGGAAAATCTCAGTGACCTGTGCCAACGTCAGTTTGTTTTCGTTATATAGACGCAGCACTTCGAGGAAGTACGGCCTTGTTACCGTCGTCTCCAGACGGTTCAGTCGGTCAATGCAGGCGTCAAGGGCAGCACTGCCGGAATTACCATCAAGGAGAATCTGGTACCGCTTTGCATAGGCCAGCATCTCAGCAAGGAGTGGTTCTGTTTCGATTTTTCCAAGCTCCACAAAGTCCTTAAAATTGACGTAGATTTTCTTCTGCTGCGGAATGGCCTGCTGCTTCACGCTCAAGTAATCTCGGATAAAGGCGCTTACATCATACTTCGTGCAGACCTCAATCTTGTTCCAGTATTTCTCGTAATAATCCTCCTGCTCCTTAGAAGGCAAGCCCATCAGTATGAAATTTCTGATCTTATCACCTTCGCTGAGGTCAAGACCGGTCGAGTTCAGACTCTCAAAAATGAGCTGAGGATTGTCGTCCATATCCAGACGAATATTTATAATTTCCAGACAGCAGATCGCATCGTAAAGCTGATCGATGGTGATTTCCTGTTTCTGAATGCGGTCATAAAAATAATCGTAGTTCACAGTCAGATTAGATTCGCGGATATGCTCCGTCGGATCAGAGAACAGCTTCCCGAAAGCCGTCTGGTCATTCTTTACCGGTTTGAGCTTGATACGGGTATCCTTCGGCTTCCACTTGTCTACGAGGTATTCCTCAAAAATCCGCTGCTTCAGATTAGCAGTTTCCGGCACAATGACACCCTTATCCATCAGGTTATACATGGCAAGAAACAACAGCGAAACTGTCGTAAGACGCTGCTGGCCATCAATGATCAGGAACTCCTCATTATGTCCATCCGGATTATAAACAGAAACAAGACTCCCGAAAAAGTGACTCTTCCGGTTCCCCTTGATGATCTTTACAAGATCATCATACAGCTGCTTGCAGTTTTCGGTTTTCCAGTCATAGTTTCTCTGATAAACCGGAATGACAAACCGCTTGTCCGAACCCTCCATGTATTTAACGAATTTGCATTCTGAACCCTTCATCTGTCTTTATTCCTCCTCGCCTACAAAGATTCCCGGAACATTCTGCCGGATATATTCGACTTCGTTCTCCACGCTGGTTCGACCACACTTTGATAACGAGGCCTTCAGTTTTAACTTCCCGGTGCTGCCGTCCTTCACGACATACTCCGGATTTTCCTTGATAAATCTCGCAGACTCACGAGAAAATCCATTTCTCTGCAAAAGGATCGTCAGCGGATTTGTGGTGCCATATTCCACGTATTCATACCAGTTATTGGCGTCCAGCTCATCATCGCCCTTAATGCGCCTGAACTCATTTGAAAATCGCAGGAAGTAGTTCGATATGCTAAACAGGATGACATTTTCGATCACTTCCAACGTATCAGCAAAAACAATATTGCGATGGATTAATGAGGTATCGTCATACACGCCCTTGGTATATCTGTTGATCCAGAAGTCATCCGGTTTCTCACGATGGTGTTTCAAGGCTGCCCGCATGATGTAGTTCAGGCCGTTTCCTTCCATCCATTCACAGAGGATAACCGCGTACCAGCTCAGCAGACTATCCTTTCCAAGTGTGCTTGATTCATATATTTTCCACTGGAAAACATTGCTCAGCTTCTTCAAAAACTCCAAAACCACATCGTGTCTGAAATAACCATCCTTCACTTCAGGATAACGCAGATCATTATTCTTTATAGCCATAATGAGACGTTTTGTCTGGTCAACAGATGTGTTTATGTCGTCGTCCGGGATTGTCTCTGTATTCTTGAATTTATCGCGGATTTTCTTTTCATCCTCATCTGTCAGGAATGGCTTGAACTCTCGACGCACAAGCGTATCCTTATCTTCAACAATATCCCTGAGCAGAATAAGGCCAAACTTACGCATCATGATATAGGACTCTTCTGACTGAAGAGGATCGCCATTCTCATTAACACGCTGTGGAATTACAGAGCTACCACTTTTAAGAATGTCAGCTACATACTTCTTCTCAACCTTCTTGAGAACCTTCGGATTCGTAGCGATGGAAAGCACCTGTTCCGGCACCTTCTCCTGCAGCATCCTGACATAGTCATCGGCCTTTACTGTTTCTTCTTCATCGGTAACAAAATATACATTCCCGAAAAGATTGAAACTGATTCTGCCGACACGGCCTATCAGGTTTCTGAAATCGACCGGCTCCATCTCGCTACGGAATATCTTGTTGTCCGTAATGAAAAGATTGTCTGCTGGCAAATTAACGCCTTCCAGTAAAGTGCTGGTGCAGAACATAATCGTTATATGCCCTTCCTGAAACAGCGTCTCTATCCTTGCCCGAATCGAAGCGGGAAGATAGCCTATATGGTAAGCGATGCCCTTGCGAATCATGTCGGCAAGGAAATAGTCCCCATGAACTTCCTGACGGATATCCTTAGACAGTGTTTCCAGCAAAGGATCATTCTTAATGCCATCATACCCAAGTGCGTCAGAAAATCTCCGAGCAGCATCGATTGCCTTATTTCTGCCGTTGAAGTAGACGATTGTCTGCTTTCGCATATCTTCCGGCAGGTCTTTATTCATTTTTTCAAATTTCAGCAGAATATCTGTAAGGTTAGCATTTCTGCCGCCACGGTCGCGTATATTCGCAACGTGAATACGTTTTCCGTTATGCTCGTTATAAACCTGAATTTCGTGATTCTTCAGATCTACAAGGAACTTTACCTGAACAACTGGTGAGTATATAATTGCCAGTTTGCTATCATCACCAGCCTCTATATCTGTCATCATCCGGAGATAAACCTGCGGATTCGGAATGTTCGGAGAGGCGAAGATAAAGTGTGGCTTAGGCTCTCGTTTCAAAAGCATATCCACAACCTTGTAGTAAAACGGAGCACGGCTGTTCTTGCCGGACAATTTATGTGCCTCATCGATAAACAGGTAGTCTATCTGTACCTTCGGCTGACTTATCAACAGATACAGCAAACGTTCCGGTGTAAGAACGAAGATATAATTGTGCTCCTCCTCCAATGCAATATCACTGGCCGCAGTTACCACACGATAATTGCAGCGGTCGAGGTAATTGATTTTCTCAAGGTTTCCGTTTTCACCAAGGTCATCAATAACTTTGCCACGGACTTCGTTTATGAGTGCTTTTGTCGGCACAATCAGAGCATAGTTTTTCTGTGCGCCGTGGATGACCTCATTCTTGATAAACATCCGCATGATGAAGGACTTTCCCATAGAAGTTGGAGCAGAATAGCTGAAACAATCATCGGTCAAATGATCATAGGCTGTTTTCTGAGCAGCAAAAAACTTCTCATCCGGTTCGGCGGGAATTGTAAGATAGTCATCCCTAAATTCTGAGAAAAACCTCTCCAGCGCAGTAATGTCCTGATATTCGGAATTAATGTGTTCTATGCCCTTGTGGTTTCCTATGCTTGAAAAGACATCTCCGGCATAAAGCTTGATCAGTGTGTCCTCCGGGTAAAGCTCATTCAAGAGGATTACTATTTCCTGCGCCCAGATTTTATGAGCATTTGCCTTTTCAGGATCATTGGACTTCGATAGCAGATCAGCGAAACGCAACGCATCACGCTTCTCCTTCTGGTCGAAAGGCAGTGGTTCCTTCTTGGTAAGTTGAAGCAGTCGCAGGGCATAGTTATACAGCACCTTCTCATGAATCTTATTCAAGTATTCGTTATCTTCGATGTCGGCAAATATGGCGGCACCGAGTGTTCTCTTTTCACCGCTCATAGGTCAACATCTCCATCCAATACGTGCTGCATTATCGTTTTCTTTTCGGTCTCCGCATCATTCAGCGGAAGCAGGTAAAAATAGAATGCGTGGTTTTCCAGCCCGCAGTCCTTTATTTTCTGCGAGATGTATGCAGCGTGTTGCTGTGCGTCCTGTTCCAGCTTCTCCTGCATAATATCCAGCAATTCATCATCGCTACGGCCTGAAGGAAGAATGCCGAAATTGTATCCCAAGAATACGCCATAAGATATTGCGTACTTGGCCTTCTTTCCTTCCTCTGGTACAACATACTCTTTCAAGACTGCCAGATCATCTTCATCATAAAAACGGTCGAGGACGGTCTTTTCAATCATATAAACCTCATCATCCTCATGGGCACTGATTTTCTTGATGATCTCAAAAGCCTGATCTATGGCATCCTTAATCTCTCCGACAATATTTGAAGCACCGAATACCATCTGGTTATACGATCCGCTGGTACCGTCAGAACACAGGAAATGGATACCATCAGCCTCACTCAAATATTGCGCGGCATCCGTACTTAGCTCGATTTTGCTGAGTAGCTTATATGCCTTTAGCTTCTCCTCAAGAAAAGCATAAATCATAATCTCACCGAGCTCGTTTCCGGTTCCCTTGGCATCAGCTGCACCACGTTTACGCATAATACGGAGAGCCTGCTGCATGACTGCATCCAGATTCCCGGCCTTTTCATATTGCTCCTGCTTTGCCCGCGAAAATACATAGCGGCCAATATTCAGCATCGTGAATTTCTCAAGATCAGCTATCTTGATTTTTCCGCTTCTGACATTGAGGTAAAAAAGGCGCATTGACCCCGGTCGATCTTCACTGATGCTTTCGCTGTGATCGACCTCTGTAAAGTAATCATCAAAAGTTTTATCCTTTACAGTTTTTGTGAGTTCCAACGCCCATACACCTCCCTGTAATTAGTCGTCATCTTTCTTTTCACCATAAGGTGCCGGATCTTCAGCTACCATCATCAAATCCTGCTGCGGATTAAAATCGTATGTCACTGACTTCTGCTCAGCACCCGGCATCACGTACTCTTTGCCCTCCGGATTGTAGGTAAGGTTAAACACCAGATCAGAAAGCCATTTCTTGAACGACGGATTGTCTTGGAACTGCTTGAAGAGCTCCATGTTGTCCGCCATGATAGAGAAGATAACCGCCTGCAGAGCACGCTCGCTTTCGGTACGCGCTTCCTGCGCATCAGAGTTCTTCATGGCGTTCTGATATTTCTTATCCTTTGACACCATCTCCGGGATGGCCAGAATCTGACGCTGTACATTATCTGCATCGTTCCAGTTTATATTTCCGAACATGTCGTTGAAGTCCATGATGATCTTGGAAAGCAGATCCATTTCCGGCTCAACGATATGGCCTACCTTGCCTGCAGGTACCGGCGCAATTTCTGCATCAGCATCCTCCAGCTTAATAGCAATGGCCTCCTGCGCTTCATTTCTGTAGCTGCTCAGATCTATCGTCTGAAGGATGCCCTCCGAAAGATCATCGTCACGAGGCGATGGAAGTTTCGGTATCAGCAAGTTCAGGAAGATTGACAGCTTCTCCCAGTCAACATTTCCATAAGGAAGGATTGCACCAAGGAAGCCATATGTACGCACGAACGATTTAGCTGCGCTCTTAAACTTAATCTGATCGTCAAGTTCGAGCTGTTTATATACAGCTGTGCAGGCATCCAGAATAGGATCGAGGCGATCACGCTCCGCACCACTCAGGAAAAGGTCTACCAGCTTTTCAACATCGCTGTCATCGTAGACCTGATATTCCTCCATAATGGTAATCAAGTCGTACAGCTTATTAGGATCAGTCTCTCCGGAAAGAATCGTTGTTCTGTAGAACTTCGAGAACGCCTCCTCAATCACAGATGTCTTGTTCGCAAAGTCCAAAACATATACTTCATCCTTGCCGGGATGCGCTCTGTTCAAGCGGGAAAGTGTCTGTACCGCAGCGATATCATAGAGCGGCTTGTCCACATACATCGTCTGCAGCAGCGGCTCGTCGAAACCGGTCTGGAACATATCAGCAACGATAAGAATCCTATATGGATCTTTCTTGAACTCCTTCGGAATCTTAGCATCCGGGAATCCGTTCATGGCAGCAGACGTCAATGCCGGTTCCTGCCCGTTATATTTATGTTCGCCGGAAAAGGCCACGATTGTCTTATAAGGACTATGCCTGTCTGCGAGGCACTTGTTAATTGCGTAGTAGTATTCGATGCATCTCGGAATGCTGGCGGTGACCACCATTGCACGCGCTTTGCCGCCGATCTTCTTCTTAGCGACTACCTGCTCATGGAAATGCTCCACCATCATAGCTGCCTTTTTAGCGATAACGTCCGGATTACCCTCGACAAAGGCACGCAGCTTCTTCTGCGCACGCTTCTTGTCAAACATTGGATCGTCCTCGACCGTTTTCATGATCTTGTACCAGCTGTCGATGGTTGTATAGTTCCGAAGCACATCAAGAATGAAGCCCTCCTGAATGGCCTGCTTCATCGTATAGACATGGAACGGGCGATGCTTAATTTCACCGTCCTCCTCATAAGCAACACCGAACATCTCCTCGGTCTTGTTCTTCGGAGTAGCTGTGAAAGCAAAGTAGCTGGCAGAGGAGACGAGCTTGCGCCCCTCCATCATGGCATTGATCTTATCCTCGTTGTCCGCATCGTCATCTGTGGCAAGGCCGGAAAGCGCCAGATTCATATTCGCGGAGTTTCGTCCACTCTGGCCGGAATGCGCCTCGTCGATGATGATGGCGAACTTGTTATTCTTATGTTCCTGCCCGATTTCAGATATGATGTACGGGAACTTTTCTATTGTAGATATAATGATGCGCTTGCCGTCCTGTATGGCCTTGCGCAAATCACCGGAATGTTCTGCCCATGTTACGGTGTTTTTGACCTGCATGAACTGCTTGATCGTATTGCGGATCTGTTTATCCAGAATACGGCGGTCAGTAACCACAAGGACGGAATCAATCATCGGGTGTCCGTCTTTTTCAAGTCCTATCAGCTGATGCGCCAGCCATGCGATAGAGTTTGACTTTCCGCTTCCGGCACTGTGCTGGATCAGATAACGTTTACCGACACCATTTTCCTGCACATCGGCCAGTAGCTTCTCCACACAATCGAGCTGATGGTAACGAGGCCAAATCTGTTTGATGGACTTCTTCTTGGTATCCTCGTCCACCTCTTCGATGACCTGCGCATAATTTTCGATAATGCGAGACAGTTTTCTCTTGGTAAGGATATCCTTCCAAAGGTAGTCTGTCATAAGGCCGTCCGGATTCGGCGGATTTCCTGCGCCATCGTTGTAGCCTTTATTGAACGGCAGGAACCAGCTATCCTTCCCGGCGAGCTTTGTACAGAACTGGATCGTAGCATCATCCACGGCAAAGTGAACCATGCATCGCTTAAAGGAGAACAGCAGATCATGAAAATCTCTATCTTCCTTATACTGACGGACAGCATTTTCTGTATTCTGTTTTGTGAGCTGGTTTTTCAGCTCCATCGTTATGACCGGAAGGCCATTGATAAACAAACAGACATCCAGAGCCAGCTTCCCAGCATCCTGTGAATAACGCAGCTGCCGTGTCGCACTGAAGATGTTCTTCTCATACATGATTCTGGCCTGCTCGTTATTTTCGGTCGGCGTCAGGTAGAACATGATGAGGTCTGCAGGATAAACCTTCACACCATTGCGCAGTACATCAATGATGCCTCGCTTAACGATCTCTCCGGACAGGCGGTTCAGAAACTGTCGCTTCTTTGTATCAGAAGTGAACACACCCAGCTTGTCCATTTCCTTTGGCTGCGTATCCTGCAGGAACCGGAACAGGCGCGTCTCGTCGACAGCATATTCTTTGTTATAGTCGGCGTTTGTTCCTTCCTCGTACCCGTTCTGCTCAACCAGCCACTTCACGATTAAGGATTCAAGGCCGCTTTCCTTTGTGTTGGTAAAAGCCATTGTCAATCCTCCTGTTCCTCATCTTCGTCTTCACCATCGTCCTCCGTGTATTCATAATTAGGAATTTTTATTCCGCTTACATCAAGTTTTCCTGTTACCACGGAGAAGACTATTTGCTTTTTCAAATCTGTTAACACTTTAATCTCTTTTCTAAATACACTTTCGATGTTCTCGTAATAACTAATTACATCTTGAATTTCTGACACTATTGAGCCTTGTTCTTCCTCAGAAGGTAGGTAGATATTCTGATTCAAAAAGTTATTAACCTTGATTACCTTTCTAAGCCCTGAATACAATGGTTTAAAAGCCTTTTCATCATCAAGCACCGTAAAAAGCTGAAGCAAATATTCAGGATTACAGTGATCAACATCGAAAACTGTATATGCTCCGGTTATCATTCCATGTATATCTGCTAACCCAACAGTTCGAGGCGTCTCATCTATATCAAATAGGCAAAAAACAAACTGACCCGGATCAACAACCTGATATGCAGAAAAATCCGATGGAAATTTTCCTTTTGCTTCACTTAGGTCGCGAACAATAACCCCATTAGTTGTAAGTGAAAGAAGCGTATATTTCTCACTATCGCTTCCAACAGGCACCTTAATTTCTGTAAATAAGTTCCTTAGCTTCACCTTTGTCCACTTTTCAGGAGCGCTGGCCATCCATGGATTATCTGTTTGTTTTCTCTTCCCGCTTAAACCCAATCCAAAGACAAGGCTTTTGACCTTGTTGTGCTTTATCTCTTTAACTAATTTAAGTTCCCGCCTTTTTGTAGAAATTAGTTTGTTCATCCTTGATGTCTGCCAATTTAAATAATCGACAATTTGCCTCTGTTCTACGATAGATGGTACGGGCATCTTCATCGAAAGGAAAGTGTCTGCTTTAATAGTCTTTCTTAAGCCTGAATAGAAATACCTTAACGCTTTTATATCATCCAAGGCGGTGTAATAATATGTCACGTATTCCGGCAACAATTCTGAAACCTGATAAATCGTATATGCACCGGTCAGCATTCCTTCTTCTTTAGACAAACCAACTGTCCTTGGTGTTTCGTCGATATCAAAAAGGCAAAATGCTATATCATTTTCCTTTACAATCTTGTATGACTTAAAATCTGACGGAAATTTGCCCTTACCGCTTTCCAAGTCACGAGGAATAACTCCCTTTGTAGTCAAGGACAGTAATGTATAATTGGAGAAGTTCTCTCCCACAACATCTGTTTTTTCTTTCAGTATTTCTCTGTTTCGGACTATCCCCCAATGCTGTGGTATTTTTTTTAGCCAAGGGAGGTCTACCTCTTTATATGTCGAGTATTGATTCATCATCTTATGCCTCCCGTTATCTCGTTGAACATTCCATCTGTTTCCTGTTCCAACGAGTGCAACTCATCCATAACTTCTTCAAATGTACGTAAATGAAGCGGGCGATAAAAACACTTTGTAAAGCTCACTTCATATCCAATCTTTGTCTTCTTGTCATCGATCCATGCATTATCAGAGAACGGCAGAATCTCATTCTTGAAGTATTCTTCAATCCCACCTGAATATGTAAATGGAACAGTTTCAGTATAAGTTTTATCCTTATCTGGAACTCTATTTCCTTTTTTATCTGTTTCCACCGATCCATCTTCTCGATACATTGGCATCAATACAGTTATTTCCCAAAAGCCGAATTCTTCATTTTCATATATGTGGCTTATATCACTCTCTTCAAAAGAGAGAAATACATCTACAATTTGTTTCCTGAATTCAGATGTCAGTTCATTGCTTTTATCTCCCAGCTTCTTCCTTAGCGGTCTTTTCATAGCCATGGCATCAATAAGTTGAATTTTCCCTTTACGTCTATCTTCTTTCTTGTTTGACACAACCCATATATACGTATTTAATGGAGTGTTATAAAACATCTTATCAGGAAGCGCTATAATAGCCTCCACAAGATCATTTTCAATTAGGTAGCGGCGGGCATTACTTTCACCGCTGCCAGCATCTCCAGTAAATATAGAAGAACCGTTATGCACCTCAACAATCCTGCTCCCAAGTTCAGTATCTTTTTTCATCTTGGACACATTATTAAGAAGGAATAAAAGCTGTCCGTCACTGGTTCGTGGAATCATTGGCATCAATTCTCCACCTTCCAGATATGTATTGAAGCGTGTATCGAGGATTTCCTTCTTGCCGCCCATCTTCTCGGCATCGGTCTTCCAGCTCTTGCCGTAAGGTGGATTTGAGAGCATAAAGTCAAACTGACGGGATGCGTGCTGATCATCAGAAAGTGTGGAGCCGTACATGATGTGCTCGGCCTCCTCGCCGTCACCTTTCAGCAGCATATCCGCAGTACAGATAGCATAAGTTTCCGGATTGATTTCCTGTCCGAAAAGATGGATAGCGACTTCCTTGCCACGCCTCTTGGCCAGCGTCAAAAGTCTGTCCTGAGCGACGGTGAGCATACCTCCCGTACCGCAGGCTCCGTCATAGCAGGAATAGGAAGCGTCCTTGATTTTGTCGGCAATCGGCATGAACACAAGGTCAGCCATGAGCTCGACGACATCACGAGGCGTCCAGTGTTCTCCGGCTTCCTCGTTGTTTTCCTCATTAAACTTACGGATGAGTTCCTCAAAGATGGTACCCATACCATGATTATCGAGGCCGGGATGCTTGAGGATCGTCTTTGCTTCATCCTTATAAATCGGATTCGGGCTCAGGTTGATATCAGAAGAAGTAAACTTCTCGATGACCGCACCAAGGATATCCGCATCCACCATCGTGTCGATCTGATTGCGGAACTTAAATTTATCCAGAATCACCTGAACATTTGGAGAGAAGCCATCCAGATATGCTTTGAAGTCCGCCTTCAAAGTCTGAGCTTTGGAGCGGCTGGTCAAGTCTTTCAGAAGGAATGGAGACGCATTGCAGAAAGCCTGTCCCGCTGCATTACACAGCGCAGGCCACTGGTTATCGATTTTTGCAGCGTCCAGCTGTTTCTTCATTGCCAACACTGCCGGTTTCGTCTCTTCCAGCATGGCATCCAGACGACGGATTACCGTCATCGGGAGAATGACGTCACGATACTTGCCGCGTACATACACGTCGCGCAGGCAGTCGTCTGCGATTCCCCATATAAAACTTACTATCTGATTGTGAACCTGATTGTCCATTACAATTTTCCTCCGTTTGTCCGTGGCATAGTTTGCCACTCTATATTTTCATTCTATAAAACCTGCTGTCCCATAAACCGGACTTACTCGGCATCCTGTTCTTCTTTTCCAGGTGCATTATCATCGGATGCTCCGCCAGAACGAATCCAATCATCGACTTCGGATAATTTAAATTTCCAGAGTCTGCCGACTTTATACGCAGGCATATTCCGTTTTGAAATCCACTGCAAAATAGTCTCGCGTCCAACACCGAGATATGCCTGTACATCTTTTAATGTTACCCATTTTTCAACTTGCAGCTGATCGCTCACTTTATTACCTCCATCTTTAAGAGTTCTTCCTTTTGAACTTTACATCTATATCTATATCGAACATTCGACTACCGGGATAACAGTCATTGTCATCGCTATCTACCATGATCCAATGACAAGTAGTATGCCCTTCAAATGGTCTGAGTTCAATGACTGTGGAGATTTCCACACCGGTTTTCGGTGGCGTCTCCGGTATTTCAATGTAGTTGCTTTCTGCCCGTGGCCTTATCTTATCATGATTGGAAAGATACAGCCTTCGGCCATGCCATGTTTGCGTGCCCAGATTAGAGAATTTCCACGTTATCGTCAGCTTCTCATACATGAAACCGGAATAGCTTCTCTTGTGATCCGGCTTGATGTACACCGTGTCGTCCGGGTACAGAGACGATATGTGGTGAAAGGAACTGGGCTCCTGTTCTGGTTCCTCCAAAAGCTGCTGATAGGTCATTGCCACAATATCAGCAGCGTCTTCCTTATCGCTATCTATAAAGGCTTTGAACTGAACCGTAAGTGCTCTTCGGAGTGCTTGCGGATTTTTTTCTGCCGTGGGAGGTATTCCAAAGGCAAGCATTACATCACCGTACTTATTCTTGTCGATGATCTTTTCAAAATATGCGCACAGGCCATCCTCATTAAAAGTCTTAAAAGAATCCTTCAGGTCTGGAGACATCTTCCTCGACCCGTCAAATAGCTTTCGCTCCAAGGGTACATCGTCTGACTTTAGTCTATCGCCCTGCTTGTGCGAGAAATAATTGCTCCCCGCTTCAATAAAGCAGAAGGAAACAAATATCCCGTTGTTTTTTCGGCTCGGATAATACATCTGTGCTGCCGTGCTCGGAAATATCCGGCTGAAATATTCACTTAATTCCAATCGAATACCTCCTCTCAGATCTTGTCCTATGTTTTGTCCTATGTGTCTCACGTTACCGGTCAAGCCGTCTCATTTTGCCGTGCGAAACTATAAACAAGCAGGGCAAAGAAGACAAAAGCCGACAATGTGAGACCTTAACTATTTAATTATACACAGAAACACCATCTCTGTCAACAGTAGTTGGTTATAAACTCACATAAACCGACAAAGAACCACTTCATTGTTCCTCCTCACCAATTCCCTTGGATACATCACCTGATCAAGGATGAGTTCAGTTTTCAAGGGTGGTGCAAATAACGCAGCTGACTTCTGAACGGAAGGCTGAGCAGGAAGGAGATGAAAAACGTGACTAAAGACGAACGCGAGAATTGGATTATCAATATCGAGAACACCGCATCTACGATCAGCTCCCAATTGGGATCAGCTGTAGTTGATGGAGTATTCCAGCGATATGGCGCTCACAGCGTCAAAGACCTAAATCCGAGTGATCTGCCGGACGTATTCAGCGAGTTATACGCCATCGAAGCGGATCTCAGATAACGGTCGATGCCCTGAGCAAGGCATAAAAAGGCTCACCGCTATGAACGCTCACCCGGCATGCAGAGTGGCTCGAACGGGCATAGCGGTCACAAGTAAATAAACACCAGCCTACGAGCGTGGTTGGCAACTGAAACGGATTCATTTCCCGTTCCGGTCGGCCTTCCACGCTCTTTTTCCATGAGACCTCCGGTTCGGGAACCACACGAAAATCGGAGGTTTTATCATGCAAAACAATGAAAATCAGAAGACTTACTTTATTTACGTTCGCAGCACCGGCGAGAAGGTGCCGGTCACCAAGGAACAGCACGACTCTTTCTATAAGGAAGCTGACCGTATTCGCCACAAAGAGCAGGATCATGGCAGGTGCATGTGCCCTTATCGTTTTATTTGGAAATGCGACGGCGACTGTATCGGCTGCGAATACCATGCAGCGGGCGACATTACTTCGCTGGATCAGCCGCTCCCTGATGGCAACGGCACCCTCGGTGACTATATTCCCGACCGCAGTAAGCCAATGGAGGAAGTCATCGCCGACCGCATGCTGCTGGAGCAGCTCTTTGCCAGACTGCGTGAGCTTGATCCGGAGGCCGATACCATCATTCAGCTTTGGAAGGATCACCCGGAGGGCATCTCCGACCGTGCTATTGCAAGAGAACTCGGTCGCCCGCAGAAGACCTTCGCGGATCAGATGAAGAAGTATCGCACCGACCTGCGCAGGATTACCGGCGATAAGTAATACCAAGACCACGAACCACACCCTTTCCGGTCATTGTCCCACCTTGGGATGGTGGTCGGAATTTTTTTATAAAATCCTCCGCTCAAATCGGCAGTTCATCTCCAGTGGAAGGTGAAGGCAAGAGAACACAGCCTTCAGAAAGCGAGGTGAACATGATGTACCGCAGTTACGCAGACACCGGCGGCAACGTGAACGAGGAGATCAAGCTCCTGAATTCCATCAGCCACGTATCCGCCAGACTGGCAAGAAACCTCCGGGTACTTGCCGCAAGCCAATCCGAGGAAGGAGGAAAAGAAAATGTCAAAGATGGCAGAAATGGCACAGACCATCGAAGAGCTCCGCACCGCTGCTGCTTCTATTAATGCCGCAGCCGACTGGCTCTACCAGCAGTTTTCCGGCGATGTCGATGAAACACAGACCACTGATGCTCCCGCCAAGAAGGAACTGAAGCCTGAACTCAAGCTGGAGGATGTAAGAGCCGTCCTTGCTGAGAAGTCCCGCGCCGGTCATACCGCAGAAGTACGCGCCCTGCTTAAAAAGTATGGTGCCACAAAGCTCTCGGAGATCGATCCGGCAAACTACGAAGCCCTGATGAAGGACGCGGAGGTAATCGGCAATGGCAGCTAAAGCACACGCAATCCTGTCCGCATCCAGTTCCGACAGGTGGCTGCACTGCCCGCCATCGGCGAGGCTTTGCGAAACCTATGAGGACAAAGGATCAGACTACGCTGCAGAAGGCACCGACGCTCATGCGCTTGGCGAGCACAAATTGAAAACCGCGCTGGGACTTCCTTCAGAAGACCCGACCGACAGCCTAAAGTGGTATTCCGAGGAGATGGAGGATGCTATCTCCGGCTATGCCGAATATGTGCTGGAGCAGGTCGAAGCCGCCAAGGAAACCTGCACCGACCCGGTAGTTCTTATCGAGCAGCGTGTGGACTTCTCCCGCTGGGTAGAACAGGGCTTCGGAACCGCCGACTGCATCATCATTGCGGACGGTACGCTCCGGGTGATCGACTACAAGCACGGCTTAGGCGTCTTGGTCTCTGCAGAGGAGAATCCGCAGATGCAGTGTTACGCTCTCGGCGCTTTGGAGCTTTTCGATGACATTTACGACATCGATCAGGTTTCCATGACTATCTACCAGCCGAGGCGTCAGAACGTCAGCACCTACGAAATCAGCAAGGACGACTTGTACCGCTGGGCGGATGAAGTCTTAAAGCCCACCGCAGATTTGGCTTTTGCCGGTGACGGGAACTTCCTGTGCGGTGAATGGTGCGGCTTCTGCAAGGCTAAGAATGAGTGCCGCGCCAGAGCCGAGGCAAATCTGAAGCTCGCGCAGCATGATTTCAAGCTCCCGCCACTGCTTACAGATACTGAGATCGAGGTCATTCTCGGCAAGGTAGATGAACTGGTTAGCTGGGCTTCCGATATTAAGGAATACGCTCTGCAGCAGGCTCTCTCCGGTAAGGAATGGACAGGTTTCAAGATCGTCGAAGGACGCAGCAACCGCAGATACAGCAATGAGGCCGCCGTCATTGACGCGGTCGAGAAAGCAGGCTTTGACCCGTATGAGAAAAAGCTGCTCGGCATCACCGCCATGCAGAAGCTCCTCGGCAAGTCCCGCTTTGATGAACTCCTGACGGCTTACATCGAAAAGCCGCAGGGCAAACCCACACTTGTGCCGGATGGTGACAAGCGCCCGGCCATGAATACAGCAAAAAATGATTTTATGGAGGAAAACGACAATGAGTAAAAATGTAAAAATCAGCAATCCCATGAAGGTTATCACCGGTGTTGACACTCGCTGGAGCTATGCGAACGTCTGGGAGCCGAAGTCTATTAACGGCGGCACTCCCAAGTACAGCGTGAGCCTCATCATCCCGAAGTCCGACACCAAGACCATCGCCAAGATTCAGGCTGCTATCGAAGCCGCCTACAAGGAGGGCGAGGCCAAGCTCAAGGGCAACGGCAAGTCCGTACCGGCGCTCTCTGTTCTGAAGACGCCTCTGCGCGACGGCGATGCAGAGCGTCCGGACGACGAGGCCTACAAAAACGCCTACTTCGTCAACGCCAATGCAACCTCTGCTCCCGGCATCGTGGACGCAGACCTGAATCCGATTCTTACCCGCTCCGAAGTGTACAGCGGCGTGTACGGCAGAGCCAGCATCACGTTTTATGCTTTCAACTCTTCCGGAAACAAGGGAATCGCCTGCGGGCTCAACAACCTGCAGAAGATCCGCGACGGTGAGCCTCTCGGCGGCAAGGCAAGCGCTGAGTCCGACTTTGCTACTGATGACGATGAAGATTTTCTCAACTAAGGAAAGGAGCGCAAAACAATGGAAAGCACAGTTATGATTTCATCCCTTCTCTGCAACATCCTGATCGGATGCTTCTGCATCGTAGTTCTGTCTTGGGCAGTGGTCGCCATCCAGACGGTGATCAATGACTTCAAGCGTGAGAAGCGCGAGGAGAAAAAGGCCGCGCAGGACGACGAATACCATATCAAGCGTATGGAATCCATGAAATAATCCAGTAACGGCAGGCGGCTTAGGAGTGATCTTAAGCCGCTTGTTTGAATTGAGGTGAGAATCTATGCAAACACTCAGTATTGATATTGAAACTTATAGCGACGTGAACCTATCCAAGTGCGGCGTATATAAATATGCCGAGTCACCGGATTTTGAGATACTACTGTTCGGCTACAGCGCCGACGGCTCCGAGGTGACGGTCATTGACCTTGCACAGGGAGAACGTCTGCCGCAGGAAATTATAGATGCCCTGACTGACGATACTGTCATCAAATGGGCTTTTAATGCAAATTTTGAACGGGTGTGCTTATCCCGATATCTCCGTAATCTTGGAGTAAGCCTTGATCCCTTCCATGATAACCACCCTCTCTCGACCGAATGCGCACGCTTCTTAAATCCGGAAAGCTGGCGCTGCTCTATGGTCTGGGCAGCCACAATGGGACTGCCGCTTTCTCTGGAAGGCGTCGGTGCTGTCCTCGGTCTTGAAAAACAGAAACTCACGGAGGGAAAAGACCTGATCAAATACTTCTCCGTGCCCTGCGCTCCGACGAAAGCAAACGGCGGTCGCACGAGGAACCACCCTTTCCATGCACCGGACAAGTGGGAGGCCTTCAAAAAATATAACATCCGAGATGTAGAAACCGAGATCGGCATTAAGGATCGTCTTGCCAAGTTCCCTGTACCGGAGGAGGTCTGGGATGAATATCACATCGATCAGGAAATCAACGACCGTGGTGTCCGGCTCGACATGGATCTGGTAAAAGAAGCCATTGACATGGACTCCCGCTCCCGCTCCGAACTGACTGCTGCCATGAAAGATATGACAGCACTTGATAATCCAAACTCCGTCCAGCAAATGAAACAGTGGCTTTCCGATAACGGACTCGAAACTGACAGCCTTGGAAAGAAAGTCGTGGCAGAGCTTATCAAAACCGCTCCGCCAGAGCTTCAGACCGTTCTGGAGCTCCGACAGCAGCTTGCCAAATCCTCCGTCAAGAAATATCAGACGATGGAGCGTGCAGTCTGTGATGACGGCAGGGCTCGCGGCATGTTTGCATTTTACGGAGCCAATCGTACCGGGCGCTGGGCAGGCAGGCTTATACAATTACAAAACCTCCCGCAAAATCATCTCCCGGATCTGGCCGACGCACGCGCTCTTGTCAAATCCGGCGACTTCGATGCCGTGAAACTCTTATATGAAGACGTCCCGGACACCCTCTCTCAGCTGATCCGGACAGCGTTCATCCCGAAAGACGGTACACAGTTTTATGTTTCCGACTTCAGCGCCATCGAAGCAAGAGTCATCGCGTGGTATGCCGGTGAGTCGTGGCGTCAAAAGGTCTTTGAAACAGGTGGTGACATCTACTGCGCCAGCGCCAGTCAGATGTTCCATGTTCCGGTCGAGAAGCATGGCATTAACGGCCATCTGCGTCAAAAGGGCAAAATTGCGGAACTCGCGCTTGGCTACGGCGGCTCGGTCGGAGCCTTAAAGGCAATGGGTGCTATAGAAATGGGACTCTCTGAAGATGAGCTTCCTCCTCTGGTGGACGCATGGCGGCAGACAAATCCCAACATCGTAAAATTCTGGTGGGATGTCGACCGCGCTGTCATGGAGGCTGTGAAGTATAAACACACAACCAGCAGCTACGGGCTTACTTTCTCCTGCCGCTCTGGGATGCTCTTTATTACGCTGCCCTCCGGACGGAACCTCGCCTATGTGAAGCCAAAGGTCGGTACGAATAAATTCGGAGGCGAGTGTATTACCTATGAGGGCATCGGCAGCACGAAAAAATGGGAACGGCTCGATTCATACGGGCCGAAATTCGTGGAAAATATCGTGCAGGCAACCTCCCGCGACATTCTCTGCTATGCCATGAAGACGCTGCGCTGCTGCTCCATCGTCATGCATATCCACGACGAACTGGTAATCGAAGCAGACCCTCACATGTCTCTTGACGTTCTCTGTGAACAGATGGGCAGGACTCCGCCGTGGGCAAAAGGCCTGAAGCTCCGCGCAGACGGTTACACCACGCCCTTCTACAAAAAAGATTAAAATCGTCCGCTCAAATCAGGCGTTCATCTCCAGTGGAAATTGGAGGTGGACGCCTTTAAGTCTGCCCGGAAAGGAGGACTTTTGAGTGAGCAACGATTATCGCAACAGCGAAGGCTATCCTGACCCAACTGCAGGTGAAGCACTCTCCCGGATTGCTGCAAATGAAAAGCAGTCCCTTCGTGCTTTCCGGCCTATCGTCTACATCTGCTCTCCGTTTTCCGGAGATGTGGAGACAAACGTAGCCAACGCCAGACGCTACAGTCGGTATGCCGTGGACAAGGGATATATCCCTATCGCACCGCACCTGCTATTTCCGCAGTTCCTTGATGATGACAATCCGGACGAACGTGAGCTTGGTCTGTTCTTCGGAAATGCCCTCATGAGCAAGTGCGCTGAGGTCTGGGTATTCGGCAGCCGCATCTCATCCGGTATGGAAGCAGAAATCAAACGCGCCAAGTGGAAGGGCTATCACTTGCGCTATTTCACAGAAGAATGTCAGGAGGTCTAACGCTATGTATGAAATTAAAGAAAATCGCAGAGAGCTTTTCGATGGCACTGAGATCACTACCTACACCCGCGATGTTGTAAGTGCCAATATCCTGCAGGTCGAAGCCGGAACGACCGGCTACAAAGGTGGCGACACCGGCCACGGCGGACGCACCTATTTCCGCATTTCCGATGAAGCCAGCACAGATATCCATGTCACGCCTTTTATAGACAGATTCGGCTGCAACGGTTTTGAAGTTACCCTCGGCGGCGACTGCGAACTGGAAACCATGATCCGCGCCCTGAAATTTATCACGAAGGTGCTGGAGGAAGAATCGGAGGAGGTGTACGACTGATGTTTACCCTGTTTAGCGCCGATTTTATCGGCAATCCCGGAAACTGCTCCTATCCGCATAAAACCGTTGTCATGGATACGGACAGCATGAAAGCCGCAGTCAGTCACGACTATGTGTGTGCGGAGTACAAAAATCACTACCGCAACAGCGACAACTTCCTCTCCGCTGACTGTCTTCCCGTGGACTGTGATAATGACCATTCAGAAGATCCGAAAGATTGGATCACACCGGCAGACGTGTTGGAGGCATTTCCGGGAGTAAGCCTCGCCATCCATTACAGCCGCTTTAATCAGCGCGAGAAAAACGGCAAACCGGCAAGGCCAAAGTTCCATGTGCTCTTTCCCATCGACCGGGTAACGGATGCCGCCCTCTATAGCGATATGAAGAAGCTGGTCAATTCCATATTTCCGTATTTCGATACGAAGGCGCTGGATGCTGCTCGCTTCTTCTTCGGAACACAGGAGCCGAATGTGGAGCTCTATCCCGGTCGCATGAACCTCACGGATTTTTTTAATGACGACGAGTTCGATGCAGACCTGCCCGGCGGCCACGAGAAAGATGTCGTGATCCCGGAAGGAAGCCGTAATGCTACCATGTCCCGCTTTGCCGGTATCGTCATTAAGAAATACGGCGATACAGAAAAAGCCTACCAAAGTTTTCTGGAAAAGGCCGCGACCTGCGTGCCGCCTCTGGATAACAGCGAGCTTAATACAATCTGGCACAGCGCCCAGCGCTTTTATTCCAAGATCTGTCGTGAGGACGGATATGTCCCTCCAGAGGTCTATAACGACGAGAACAGCTATAAGCCGGAGGACTTTTCCGATGTGGGACAGGCTGAGGTGCTCTCGAAGTATTTTGCAAACGAGCTGCGCTACTCACCGGCCACCCACTTTATCCGATACAGCGATCACTACTGGCAGGAAACAGAGCCCGGCGCACAGGCCGTCGCTCATGAACTCACCCGCAGGCAGCTCGCAGAAGCCAATCGAAATATGATGGAGGCTCTACAGAAGCTCAAAAATTGCGGAGCGCAGGAAATCCTTGATAACACATCCAAGGCCAAAGCTGAACAGCTGATGAGCGACGAACAGATGGAGGCCTATCAGGAGTTCCTTGCCGCCAAGGCCTACCAGAGCTTTGCCGTCCGCAGACGCGACTCCAAGAACATTACATCTACCCTCAAAGAGACGCACCCGATGCTGGAAATCTCGCCGAGAGACTTGGACGCTGACTGCTTCCTGCTCTGCACACCAGAGGCGACCTACGACCTTCGCAAAGGTATGGCCGGAGCCCGCGAGCACTCAGCTGATGACTTTATTACAAAAATCACGTCCGTGTCACCCGGCAGTAAGGGAGCGCAGCTCTGGCAGGATAATCTGGATCTGATTTTTCAGAAGGATCAGCAGCTTATCGACTATGTACAGATGATCTGTGGCCTTGCTGCTATCGGGAAGGTTTTTGTGGAGGCGCTCATCATCGCATACGGCGATGGACGCAACGGCAAATCCACCTTCTGGAATGCCATCTCCCGCGTGCTGGGACTCTACAGCGGAAATATATCCGCAGATACCCTAACCGTCGGCTGCCGCAGGAACATCAAGCCGGAAATGGCTGAGGTCAAAGGCAAACGCCTGCTGATCGCTGCGGAAATGCAGGAAGGTGCAAGGCTCAACGACTCCACCGTCAAGCAGCTTTGCTCTACGGATGATGTGTTTGCGGAGAAAAAGTATAAAGACCCGTTTTCCTTCAAACCCTGCCACACGCTGGTGCTGTATACAAACCACCTGCCCCGCGTCTCCGCCTCCGATGATGGTATCTGGCGCAGGCTTATCGTGATTCCGTTCAACGCCAAGATCGAGGGCAAAGCCGACATCAAAAATTACGGTGAGTACCTGTATGAAAATGCCGGTGAAAGCATACTGGCATGGATCATCGAAGGAGCCAAAAAAGTCATCGCGCTGGACTACCAGATTCCGGTACCGGACTGCGTGACGAAGGCCATCGATGAATATCGCAGCCAGAACGACTGGTTCAGACATTTTCTGGATGAGAAGTGCGATGTGGATGAGTCCTTTAAGGAAAGCTCCTCGGCACTCTATCAGGCATATCGCAACTACTCGCTGGACTGCAATGAGTATGTGCGCAGCACGGCAGATTTTTACTTTGCGCTGGAGAAAGCCGGATTCGAGCGACTGACGCTGAATCGGAAGCGCTATTTCAAGGGCTTAAAGATTCATGAGGACAGCGGCGCAGAGGAAGATTTTCTGCAGTAATCCGGGACTATGACAAGGTGTATCAAGGTCTTATATAAAAACTCTCTTAGGCCTAAAAAAATAGCTCTAAGAAAAAGTTTGGTAAATACCATTGATACACCTTGCACATCCCCTGAAATTAACGCCTGACGGAGGTTTGCAATGATAGAAAAACAGATAGAAAACAAGTTAACTATGGCGGTGAAAAAGAACGGCGGCATTGCACTTAAGCTGGTGTGTCCCTCTTTCGCAGGAATGCCCGACCGCCTGATCTTACTCCCTGACGGCCATATCGGCTTCGCGGAGCTGAAGGCACCCGGCAAAAAACCACGCCCTCTCCAGCTCTCACGCCACAGGTTGCTGCGGGAGATGGGCTTTGCGGTATATGTCATTGACGATCCGGAGCAGATTGGAGGGATGATCTATGAACTTCAATCCACATGATTATCAGGACTATGCCATCCGCTATATTGAAAAGCACCCTGTGGCCGCAGTCCTTTTAGATATGGGACTTGGCAAGACGATCATCAGCCTGACGGCAGTATATGACCTGTTATTTGACAGCTTCGAAGTGCATCGCGTGTTAGTGGTAGCTCCCTTAAGAGTCGCCCGCGATACATGGCCAGCAGAAATCCAGAAATGGGAGCACCTTGCCGGTCTAACCTATGCGGTCGCAGTCGGGACACCGAAGGAGCGAAAAGCCGCCCTCATGCAGGAAGCAGATATCACGATTATCAACCGTGAGAACCTGCAGTGGCTTATTGACGAGTCCGGCTTTCCCTTTGACTTCGATATGGTGATTATCGATGAGCTGTCGTCCTTCAAAAATCATAAATCCAAGCGCTTCAAGTCTCTGATGAAGGTACGGCCACAGATTCACCGGATTATCGGCCTGACCGGCACTCCTTCTTCGAACGGCCTTATGGATCTGTGGGCAGAGTTTAAAGTGCTGGATATGGGCGAGCGCCTCGGACGCTTTATCACGCAGTACCGGACAAATTACTTCATGCCGGACAAGAGAAACGGCGAGATCATCTACTCCTATAAACCGCTGCCCTATGCGGAGGACGCCATCTATCGGAGGATCTCGGATATCACGATTTCCATGAAATCTACCGACCATCTGAAGATGCCGGAGCTGGTTTCAACAGAATATGAAGTGCAGCTTTCTGACTCTGAGCGCAGCCGTTATGAAGATTTGAAACAGGAGCTCATATTACAGCTCCCTGATGGTGAAGTGACTGCTGCCAATGCCGCATCACTTACGGGCAAGCTCTCACAGCTCGCAAATGGTGCCATTTATGCCGATACCGGTGAGGTCATCGAGTTTCACGATAGGAAGCTGGACGCTTTGGAGGATATTATCGAGGCCGCCAATGAAAAACCGCTTCTTGTGGCCTATTGGTTCCGGCATGACCTTAGCCGCATCAAGAACCGCTTCAATGTCCGGGAGATCAAGACCAGCCGAGATATTGCTGACTGGAATGCGGGAAAGATTCCTGTAGCAGTCATCCATCCGGCCTCTGCCGGTCACGGTTTGAACCTTCAGGCAGGAGGCTCCACCCTTGTATGGTTCGGTCTCACATGGTCGCTGGAATTATATCAGCAGACCAACGCCCGTCTCTGGCGGCAAGGTCAAGAATCCGGCACTGTGGTGATCCAGCACATTATTTCCAAGGGCACCATCGACGAAAGGATCGTAAAGGCGCTATCTAAGAAAGAGATGACGCAGACCGCACTGATTGACGCGGTCAAGGCTGATCTTGAGGTGGTGTGATGACCGATCCTTATGAAAATCTCGCCAATGCCATCGTGCTGCAGGCAGTGAAGGATTACCGGGACGCCCTGAAGCGCCTGAAAAAGAAACCCGGTAATCAAGCCGCTATGTCGGATGCAATGGAATGTGAACGGTTCTTCCGCTCCGGCTGGTACAAAGCACTGACGAGTGTAGACGGCGAGTATCTCATACAAAAACTACGAGAGGAGGCGAAGTCCTTATGACAGTAAAAGAATATCTCCATCAGGCCTACCGCCTTGATCAGAGAATCAAGTCCGACACGATGGAAGCGCAAAACCTACGTGAGATGGCGGGAAGCGTGTCGGCTATCCAATATGATAAAGACCGCGTGCAGACTTCCCGAAATACGGAAGCACCCTTTGTCCGAACGCTTGAGAAGCTGTGGACTCTGGAAAAGAAAATCGCCGGTGAGCTGGAAATGCTATCAGACCTTAAGAAACAGATACGGGAGGTCATTGAGGCAGTCCCTGATACCGACGAGCGCATGGTACTCAAGTATCGGTACATCCATAACTATACATGGGAGCAGATCGGAATGGAGCTCTGTGCAGATGCCCGCACCATTCGTCGCTGGCACGGCAAGGCGCTCCTTCATGTAACACTTCCGGATGATCCGATTATCATTTGAAATGCGCCCGAAATGTCCTGCTTTGTCCTGAGATGTCCACCCGCCCTTTATGATAGTATATAATCAGCGAAAAGAATAAAGAAACAGCTGCACGCGCAGCACACGAGACTTGCGGGAACACCCTGCAGGGCTTTCTTTATGCCCTGAAAGGAGGCACGGCTTATGCCAAGAAAACCACAACGACCGTGCCGCTATCCCGGCTGCCCACATCTTACGGACGGCGTTTATTGTGAGGAGCACGCCAAGATCATGGAACAGCACTACGAGAAGTTCCAGCGCGGCTACTCTCCCGGCAAACGCTACGGCAGAGCATGGAAACGAATCCGTGACCGCTACGTTCATAAGCACCCGCTTTGTGAGCAGTGCTTAAAGGAAGGACGCTACGTCGCGGTCGAGGAAGTCCACCACATCGTGCCGCTTGCTGAGGGAGGATCGAATGACGAGTCCAACCTTATGAGTCTTTGTCGTTCGTGTCACGAGAAGATTCACCGCGAGCGCGGCGACCGGTAGGGCGGTCAAAATCTCTACGACCCTTTTCCCCGGAAAACGGCGCGGGGTCTTTTACGCAAAAATTGCAATTCAAACAGGGTATTAAACCCTGCACCACAGAAATGGAAGTGATCGACATGGCGAAAGACGGAACCTATCGCGGCGGGCGGCGTGTCAAAGCTGGCTCCAAGCCGGACGCCCTCGCCGACAAAATTATGAAAGGCGCACCTGCAAAGCGCATGGAGCTGCCTGACTTCACCGAAGACATGACCGACTTCGATGTTGACGACATCGGTGACGGCGTAGAGCTGGAAGGCATGGATATGCCAAGTCCGGACGATTACCTCTCTGCTCTGCAGAAGGACGGCAAGCCCCTCGGCGCAGATGAAATCTATAAGGAAACATGGCTGTGGCTCAAGGAACGTGGCTGCGAGAGGCTGGTAAACAAGCGCCTGCTCGAAAGCTATTCTGAGGCCTTTGCCCGGTACATTCAGTGCTCAGAAGCGGTCAGCAAATACGGCATGCTCGGAAAGCACCCGACCACCGGCGCTGCCATTGCGAGCCCTTTCACACAGCTTTTAATGAACTTTCAGAAGCAGGCCAACCTGCTCTGGTACGAGATTTATGACATTGTGAAGCAAAACTGCACCGAGCCCTTTGAGGGCAGCCCGCAGGACAGCGTGATGGAGCAGCTGCTTCGAAGCAGGAGGAATATGTAAATGAACACGCAGAAATTGGAACAGGTACCTATTGATAAACTGGTGCCCTATGCCCGGAATGCCCGGACGCATAGTAAAGAACAGATCGCACAGCTCCGCGCTTCTCTAAGGGAGTTCGGCTTTGTGAGTCCTGCGGTCATTGACGCAGATTATAACATCCTCGTCGGCCACGGTCGCGTTACGGCTGCCCGCGAGGAAGGATATGAAACCGTGCCCTGCGTCTTTGCCGAGAACCTGACGGAAGCACAAAAGCGTGCATATATCCTTGCGGACAATCAGCTGGCGCTTAACGCAGGCTGGGATGAGGAAATGCTGTCGGTCGAATTATCTGACCTGCAGGATCAGTCCTTTGACCTATCTCTCCTCGGCTTTGATGCCGGTGAACTGGATAAGCTGCTCGGTACTGGGAATGAAAAGGACATCGCCGATGATGACTTTGACCTCACCGCTGCCCTTGAGAAAGCTTCCTTCGTGGAGCCCGGCGACATCTGGGCAGTCGGCAGGCATCGTGTTATGTGTGGCGATGCCACCTCGCCGGAAGATGTGGAAAAGCTCATGGACGGCAAGAAAGCAAACCTCGTCCTGACCGATCCGCCCTACGGCGTATCTTTCAAAGCCTCGGACGGCCTTACGATCCAGAACGACTCTCTCAAGGGCGAGGAATTTTACAAGTTCCTGCTGGCAGCTTTTAAGAACATGGCTGACCACCTCGAAAAAGGCGGAGCCGCTTACTGCTTCCATGCGGATACCGAAGGGCTCACGTTCCGAAAGGCATTCATTGACGCAGGCTTTCACCTCGCCGGTGTGTGTATCTGGGTAAAGAACAGCCTCGTGCTCGGTCGCTCCGATTATCAATGGCAACATGAGCCTGTGCTCTACGGCTTTTTGCAAAACGGCAAGCACCCGTGGTATTCCGACCGCAAGCAGACCACCATCTGGAACTACGATAAGCCAAAGCGCAATAAGGATCACCCGACCAGCAAGCCGCTGGATCTTCTGGGCTATCCCATCCAGAACTCCTCTCAGGAGAATTCTGTAGTTATTGATACCTTCGGCGGCTCCGGTTCCACGCTGATGGCCTGTGAGCAGTTAAACCGTATCTGCTACATGATGGAACTCGATCCGAAATACGCCTCTGTCATCCTTCGCCGTTACGTGGAGGATACCGGCGATGAGGAAAATGTGTATGTAATAAGGAACGGCGAAAAGCTCCTCTATTCCGCTCTGGCAAAGGAAGTCGAGACCTCTCCGACGGCGAGTGTATAATACACAATTTCTGTCCAGATTCTTCGGCGATTTTCTACCTCAGAAAATGTCGGAAATCGCTTGATAAATAAGGCTTTCAGAGTGATGTATATACATGCCGAAAGGCACAGCAAAAAAACTTAATCTCACAAAGGAGGAACACACTCATGAAAGCAAATTACAACGTAACCGGAAACGACAGAAAAGCATTAGTCGCAGCCATTGAAAACCTCACCGGCGACAAGGCGATCTACATGCGTATGCCGACCTGCGCTTACGAGATCGGCGACATCACGGTCGACAAAGAAGGCGGCGTAACCTGCGAGGACGCAGACAAGCTGGAACGCATCATCCACAACCTGATCGCGGATGGCTTCACACCGGAGGATACCGAAGAGGTCGAAAGCGACGATGAAGCCACTGGCCTTACAGTCAGCCTCCCGCTCGACAAGGTGGCGGTCGGAAACCTCACCAACCTCCTCACAGCCAAGGAAAGCCTCATCAAAAAGGCACTCGGCATTGACGACCTTGGCATCGAGGTCACAGAGGATACGGTCAGCTTCCCTTGGTTTACTGAGATGCCGGAGCCGGAAGAGGTCAAGGCCTACACCCACTTCATTGCAGCCCTTGGCAAAATGAGCCGGGATTTGAAGCGCATCAGCGCCACCGAGAAGGAAGTCAACAACGAGAAGTACGCATTCCGCTGCTTTCTCCTGCGGCTTGGCTTCATCGGAAACGAGTATAAAGCAGAGCGCAAGATTCTCCTTAAGAACCTCTCCGGCAACTCCAGCTGGAAGAACGGCGCACCGGAAAAGGAGGTGGCAGCATGCGAATGATCACAAAAGAGCAGCTTGAAGCGCTCCGCTCCCGCTACCCGGCAGGCACTCGCGTGGAGCTTCTACAGATGGACGATGTGCAGGCTCCGCCCATCGGCATCAAGGGAACCGTTACGGGAGTCGACGATACCGGCAGCCTCATGGTGAACTGGGACAACGGCTCCGGTCTGAATGTCATCTACGGCATCGACCGTGTGCGGAAGGTGGTGGACTGATATGGATGAAAGAGTAAAAGAGCAGATCCTTGCCATCCGGGACACCGGCCTTACCAATATGTTCGATGTGAACACGGTACAGCGTCTGGCCTACGAGAGAGACTTCTACGAGCTGGTTTTATACCTTGAGGATCACCGGAAAGAATACGTGAATTTCATTCTGACCGGCGAGGCATAAACTACACAATTTAGGCCTCAAAACTTCCTGCAGGATTGTCGCATATATTTCGATAAATAGCTTGCTATTACAGGCGTTCAGAGTGATATATGTACATACCAAAAGGGAAAACAACCACAAGGAGGAACCACCATGAAGTACACAATTGAAGCCATAGAAAACGCAAAGCCCGGAATGCGCTGGGAAGAGATCGGATGCCATTGGACGCTGGGACAGGCCTACCTTTACAGCAAGGAAGCCGGAAACGATCTGCCGAACTTCGCCGAAGTCATCTGGGATTACGACATCGAAGCGATCCTTGCAGATTGCCGGAAGCTCGGAGTAAAGGAATTCACCATCAGCTCCACCTTCTCAAGCCTCATCGAGACCATTGCAAAGTTTGAGGAGCTCGGCTGCACGCTGGACGGAATTGTAACGGTCAAGGAGCGCTACACCCACTTCGGAAGCGACGAGCACGCCCTCATCCCGGCCTTCAAGATGACAGTAAAGGAGGCGTAAGAAAATGTGGAGCGAAGGAGTTATCGGCATCCCGGATGCCAAGGACAAGAAAAAATATACCAAATGTCACTACTGGGTAAAGCACTACGCCGAGCCAAGCGAGACCTACGGCATCAACTGCGGCAGGATCAGCAAGCTCATGATCAAGATTGACGGCGAGACCGTTTGCAACTACGACAGAGGCTGGGACATTCATCCCACCTGCAAAGAAGCAGAGATGGCGCTTTGCATCCTGCTGGAGAACCACAACTAAGCATTAAACCCAGAATATGAATATTCCGGGAGACTGAGCCAGAAGGCTCTTTCTCTCGTACTGATACCGGATCGCTATGGCGGTCTTTTATTTTGCCCTGAAAGGAGGCGGCCACCGTGCCAATGCGAAAACTGAAAAACTATAAGCCGACCCGCTTCATGGCAGAGACTTCCCACTACAGCAAGCAGATGGCGGACTTCGCGGTGATGTTCATCGAGCAGCTCACCCACACTAAAGGCACGTGGGCAGGAAAGCCCTTCGAGCTCATCGACTGGCAGGAACGGATCATCCGCGACCTGTTCGGTGTCCTGAAGCCGAACGGTTACCGTCAGTTCAATACGGCCTATATCGAAATTCCTAAGAAAATGGGAAAGTCAGAGCTGGCCGCTGCTGTCGCCCTGCTCCTTTGCTGCGGTGACGGTGAGGAACGCGCCGAAGTCTACGGCTGCGCTGCAGATAGACAGCAGGCCACTATCGTTTTTGATGTTGCTGCGGATATGGTGAGAATGTGTCCGGCGCTTAATCGTCGCGTCAAAATACTGGCCTCCCAGAAACGGATCATCTATGAGCCTACCAACAGCTTCTATCAGGTGCTCTCCGCTGAGGCCTACAGTAAGCACGGCTTTAATATCCACGGCGTGGTATTCGATGAGCTGCACACCCAGCCGAACCGGAAACTCTTTGATGTAATGACAAAGGGCTCCGGCGATGCCAGAATGCAGCCGCTGTATTTCCTGATTACCACTGCTGGAAATGATACAAACACCATCTGCTATGAAGTCCACCAGAAAGCGCAGGACATTCTCGACGGCAGAAAGATCGATCCAACCTTCTATCCGGTCATTTACGGTGCGGAACCTGATGAGGACTGGACTGATCCGGAGGTGTGGAAAAAGGCAAATCCCTCTCTCGGTATCACGGTCGGCATTGACAAGGTGGAAGCGGCCTGCGAGTCGGCAAAGCAGAATCCCGGTGAGGAGAATTCCTTCAGGCAGCTGCGCCTTAATCAATGGGTAAAGCAGGCTGTCCGCTGGATGCCAATGGACAAATGGGACGCATGCGCCTTTCCGGTCAATGAGGACGACCTCGAAGGCCGTGTCTGCTATGGCGGTCTTGACCTGTCCTCCACTACGGATATTACTTCCTTTGTGCTGGTATTCCCGCCACGGGATGAAGACGATAAGTATGTGATCCTCCCGTACTTCTGGGTGCCAGAGGATACGCTGGATCTTCGCGTGAGGCGCGATCATGTACCCTACGACACTTGGGAGAAGGAAGGTATGCTGCAGACCACCGAGGGCAATGTCATCCATTATGGCTATATCGAGAAATTCATTGAGCGCCTCGGCGAGCGCTTCAATATCCGTGAGATCGCATTCGACCGCTGGGGAGCAGTCCAGATGGTTCAAAACTTGGAGAACATGGGCTTTACTGTCGTGCCCTTCGGACAGGGCTTTAAGGATATGAGCCCGCCCACAAAGGAACTCATGAAGCTGATACTTGAGCAAAAGCTCGCTCACGGCGGCCACCCGGTGCTCCGCTGGAATATGGATAACATCTTCATCCGTACTGACCCAGCCGGAAATATCAAGGCTGACAAGGAAAAATCGACAGAGAAGATCGACGGTGCTATCGCCACCATCATGGCGCTTGACCGTGCGATCCGCTGCGGCAATGACAACGGTGCTTCTGTCTATGACGACAGAGGCATTTTATTTATCTGAAAGGCAGGTGATCAATATGAGCATATTTTCAGGACTGTTTCGTTCAAGAGATAAGCCTACCAATTCAACAACCGGAAGCTCCTACCGTTTCTTCTTCGGCGGCACGACCTCCGGCAAGGCTGTAACGGAGCGCTCCGCTATGCAGATGACGGCGGTCTACTCCTGCGTGAGGATTCTGTCCGAGGCAATTGCAGGCCTGCCGATTCATCTCTACCGATACGGCGAAGGCGGCAGCAAAGAAAAAGCGACAAATCATCCGCTCTACTTCCTGCTCCACGATGAGCCAAATCCGGAAATGACATCCTTTGTATTCCGGGAGACGCTGATGACGCACCTACTCCTGTGGGGAAACGCCTACGCGCAGATCATTCGAAACGGCAAAGGCGAAGTGGTCGCGCTCTATCCTTTGATGTCAAATCGTATGACGGTCAACCGCGATGAAAACGGAGAGCTCTATTACGAATATCAAACATCACAGGATGAAGCGCACACGATGAATGGCAGCCGTGTAAGGCTCCAGCCGTCCGACGTGCTGCACGTTCCCGGCCTTGGCTTTGACGGTCTTGTAGGCTACAGCCCGATTGCAATGGCAAAGAACGCCATCGGCATGGCAATAGCCTGCGAAGAATACGGCGCTAAGTTTTTTGCTAACGGTGCGACTCCCGGCGGCATATTGGAACATCCCGGTGTGGTTAAAGATCCGGAGCGTGTACGAGAAAGCTGGAACTCTGCCTTCGGCGGCAGTGCCAATGCAAACAAGGTAGCTGTGCTGGAAGAAGGCATGAAGTATACGCCTATCTCCATTTCACCGGAACAGGCGCAGTTTTTGGAGACGAGGAAGTTCCAGATCAATGAAATCGCACGTATCTTCCGCATCCCGCCTCACATGATCGGCGACCTTGAGAAATCGAGCTTTTCAAATATCGAGCAACAGTCGCTGGAATTTGTGAAATACACGCTCGACCCGTGGGTATGCCGCTGGGAACAGTCTATGCAGAGAGCCCTGCTCTCTTCGGATGAAAAGAAGGACTACTTCTTCAAATTCAATGTGGACGGTCTGCTCAGAGGCGACTACCAGAGCCGCATGAACGGCTATGCGGTCGGACGTCAAAATGGCTGGATGTCCGCTAACGATATCAGGGAGCTTGAAAACCTCGATCGTATTCCAGAGGAGGAAGGCGGCGACCTGTACCTGATCAATGGCAATATGACCAAGCTCAAGGACGCGGGTATTTTTGCGGCCTCAGTACAGACGCAGGAGGAAGCTGATGAAACGAAGGAAACACAAACCGAACCGGAACCCGAAGACGGGCGCACCCGGTTCAGAAAGAAGGAGGCGCTATGACCAGAAAGTTTTGGAACTGGGTGCGAAACGAGGAGCCGGACAGCTTTGGCTCCGACCGAACGCTCTACCTCGACGGGGAAATCTCCGATGAAACATGGTTCGGCGACGAAGTAACACCCAAGCTATTTAGTGATGAACTGCATGCAGGCGATGGAAACATCACCCTCTGGATCAACTCTCCGGGCGGTGATGTTTTTGCTGCTGCGCAGATCTACAACATGCTGATGGATTATCCGCATGATGTGACGGTCAAGATCGACGCTCTTGCTGCTTCGGCGGCATCTGTTATCGCTATGGCCGGAACAAAGGTCTGCATGAGTCCCGTGGCAATGATGATGGTACACAACCCTGCTACCATCGCCATCGGTGATACCGAGGAAATGCAGAAGGCCATCGACATGTTAAACGAAGTCAAGGAATCCATTATGAATGCCTACGAAATCAAGTCCGGGCTCTCCCGTCACAAGATTTCACAGCTCATGGATGCCGAGACATGGATGAACGCCAAGGAAGCCGTGAAGCTTGGCTTTGCTGACGAGATTCTGTTCAGGGATGGAGAAAAATCTGTCCCGGAGGATACGGCTGACGCGGAGATGCTTTTCTCCCGCAAGGCCGTCACCGATTCGCTGCTTTCCCGACTGATTCCCAAGAAGAAGCCGGAAGCAAATAAACACATGGTACCAGTAACCGATCTTGAGAAGCGCCTTTCGCTTCTCGCACATTAAAGGAGGATTTTTATTATGACTCAGATTATGGAACTCATGGACAAGAGAGCGAAGGCATGGGAGGCCGCTAAGGCGTTTCTTAATAGCCACTCTCAGAACGGCGGCATGGTTTCTGCGGAGGATGCCGCAACGTACGACAAGATGGAAAAGGAAGTCACCGACCTCACCAAGGATATCGAGCGCCTGCAGCGTCAGGAGCAGATCGACAAGATGATGAGCGCACCGACTTCTACTCCGCTCACCGGAAAGCCCGGTATAAAGGATGAACCGGATGATAAGCCCGGCAGAGCTTCTGCAGCCTATAAGAAGGCCTTCTGGGATAACATCCGTCATCCCGGTAATCCCGCAATCCGCGATGTACTTGAGGAAGGAACCGATGCAAACGGCGGGTACCTTGTTCCGATTGAATTCGAGCACACCCTTGTTCAGGCGCTCAATGAAAACAATATCATGCGTACTATCGGCTGCAAGGTCATTACCACGCAGAATGAGCGCAAGATCCCTGTGGCAAATGGCCACACGCAGGCGGCGTGGACTGCCGAGAACGGTGCCTACACCGAGAGCAATCCGACCTTCGCGCAGACCAGCATTGACGCTTTCAAGCTGACTGACCTCATCAAGGTGTCCGACGAGCTGCTTTCCGACAGCTTCTTTGATATCGAAGGCTACATATCTGAGGAATTCGGTCGCGCCTTCGGTGAAGCTGAAGAAGATGCCTTCATCAACGGTGCTGTGCAGACCGGCCAGACGGCTATCGACAGACCTACTGGCCTGTTCATTCCTTCTACTGCAGGTGGTGCTCCTTCCGGCGTAACCGCAGCTTCCGCTACGGCAATCACCGCCGATGAGCTGATCAGCCTTGTGTACTCTCTCAAGGCACCGTATCGCAGCAAGGCGAAGTTCCTCATGAACGATGCCACTGTCGCAGCTATCAGAAAGCTCAAGGATCTGAACGGCGTCTATGTATGGCAGCCTGCTCTTACTGCCGGAGAGCCTGACAGACTGCTTGGCTATCCGCTCTACACCTCTCCGAAGGTACCTACAATGGCCGCGGGTGCAAGAGCCATCGCATTCGGCGACTTCTCCTGCTACTGGATCGCTGATAGAGCCGGTCGCACGATCAAGCGCCTCAACGAGCTTTACGCTACCAACGGTCAGGTCGGCTTTACCTGCACGGAGCGTGTTGACGGCAAGCTGATCCTTTCCGAAGGCATCAAGATTCTTGACATGAAGGCAACTTCCGGTTCTTAAGGCAAGGAGGTGAACGACCGTGGCTTTGATTTCAACTGAAGATGCGAAGACCTATCTGCGCGTAGATTCGTCGGATGAGGATGCCACGGTCGGCATCCTCTTGGCCTCCGCAATTCGCTTATGTATTGATATTGCAAGACTTACGGATGATCAGTGGGAAGTGGTCGACTCCGATGCGGCTTCTTCTGATGAATATACCGAAGCGGAGCTGTCTGCAATCCGGGAAACCATGAAGGTCGCTATCCTCTATACCTGTGCCTATCTCTTTGAGCACAGGGAGGAAGCCGACCACCATGCTCTTACCATGACACTACGCTCACTTCTTTTTGCAATACGGGAAGGAGCGTTTTCATGAATATAGCAGCTATGAGGGTGCGCGTCACTTTCCAGAAAAATACGGTCATCATCGACAAATACGGAAACCACAAAACCGGCTGGGCGGATTATTTCTCCTGCTGGGCGACTGTCGGCACAAGCTCCGGTTCCGAATCTTCCGGTGTAGTCATCAATCCGGAGGAATCGCTGGACTTCACCTGCCGCTACTGCTCTGAGCTCGCGGATGTGGAATCGACAAAATACCGGATCATCGCAGAAGGCCACACCTACAACATCACCTATGTGAATCCGATGGGCTATAAGCATAACAGCCTGAAATTCAACTGCAAGCTGGAGAAGAACGCATGAGTAGAAATGTATCAATAAACGAGATGGGCGATGCCATTATGGAGGAGCTTGAAAAATATTCAAAACTCGCCACAGATGACCTGAAGGCCGCTGTGAAAGAAACTGCTGCTTCCGTCCGTAAGGATATTCAGGCAGGCGCTCCAGTCGATACCGGCAAATACAAGAAAAGCTGGTCAGTCAAGAATATGCATGAGGATTCACAGAGTATTGACCTCGTAGTGCATTCGAGGAACCGCTATCAGCTGGCACACCTTCTGGAGCATGGGCATGTGAAACGTGGCGGCGGACGTGTTCCGGCACAGCCTCATATCGCCTCAGCCGAGGAGCGCGGAAACGAAAAGCTCGTCAATACCATCAAGCAGAAGCTGGGAGGTGGATCATGACATACGACGATGTGATCACCATGTTAGAGGAAGCCGGTCTGCCGCTTGCCTACGACCATTTTGCCGAAGGCGAGTCACCAGACCCACCCTTCCTCGTTTTTCTATATCCGGGCTCTGACAATATGTTCGCGGATGACACGGTGTTCAAGAAAATTGATGAGCTGAACATCGAATTATACACGGACGTAAAAGACCCGGAAACAGAAACCCAGATCGAGGACATCTTAATCGCCCACGACCTGCCTTATGAGAAATCTGAGGTATGGATTGAGTCGGAGAAGTTGTACGAGGTCTTATATCAAACACAGATTATAGGAGGTTAAAAACTATGGCTAACACGAGTAACAAGGTCAAGTTCGGCCTTAAAAACTGCCATTACGCAATTGCTACGCTTGCCGCTGACGGTACTGTTACCTTTGGCACGCCTGTAGCAATGCCCGGTGCCGTATCCCTTTCGCTGGATGCTGAGGGAGATAATGATCCATTCTATGCGGACGACTCCGTATATTACATGGTTTCAAACAACAACGGCTATTCCGGCGACTTTGAGCTGGCGCTGATTCCGGAGAGCTTTCTTACGGACATCATGCATGAGACTGAGGATGCAAACGGCGTCATCGTTGAAAACAAGGATGTAGAGCCGGAGCATTTTGCACTGCTTTTTGAATTTTCCGGCGACCAGAGAAAGATCCGTCACTGCATGTATTACTGCAGCGCAACCCGCCCTTCCGTCACCGGCAGCACCAAGGAGGACTCTACCGAGGTGCAGACGGAGACGCTCTCCATCACAGCTTCTCCGCTCCCTTCCGGCATTGTGAAGGTAAAAACCGGTACGAACACTACAAGCGCTGTTTACGACGCTTGGTACAGCTCTGTATATGAGCCGAGTGCTTCAGTAAGTAGCGGTGAATAAGGAGGCGCGATATGGCAGTAACAAAAACAATCGAGGTTGACGGCAAAGAGGTGCAGTTCCGTGCCTCAGCCGCCATTCCTCGCCTTTACAGAAATAAGTTCCACAGGGATATTTACAAGGATTTAAACGAGCTGCAGAAAGGCATCGATGAAAGCGACGCAGAAAGCTCCAATCTGGACACCTTCAGTCTGGAGCTTTTTGAGAACATCGCATGGCTGATGGCAAAGCATCAGAATCCTGATGTCCCGGATACTCCGGAGGACTGGCTCGACCAGTTCAGCACCTTCTCCATCTATGAAATCCTGCCCCAGATCATCGAGCTGTGGGGACTCAATGTGGAACAGCAGGTGGAATCTAAAAAAAACATCATCCGACAGAGCGGGAAATGACAACCCCGCTCTTTTTACTCCGGTGTGTGCAGATCGGGCTTTCCATCTCGGAGCTCGACCTGCTCACTATCGGGACTGTCAATGACATGTATGCAGAAATGAGCAACGACGATTACAACTATCCTGCGCTCGCGACACAGGAGCAGATGGATCGATTTTAACAGGAAGGAGGTCACCGCATGGCCGACAGAATAAAAGGCATAACCGTGGAAATCGGCGGCGATACGACCGGCCTTTCCAAAGCCCTCTCCGGCGTAAACAAAGAAATCAAATCAACTCAGTCGCAGCTAAAGGACGTCAACAAACTCCTAAAGCTCGACCCGACAAATACCGCGCTGCTCGAACAGAAACAGAAGCTCCTACAACAGGCAGTCTCCGAAACGAAGGAAAAGCTCACACAGCTGAAGTCCGTGCAAGACCAGATGGATGCTGGACTTAAAAACGGTACCGTCACCCAGCAGCAATATGATGCATGGCAGCGTGAGATCATAGAGACCGAAAACGAGCTCAAAAACCTCGAACAGCAGTGTCGGGAAACAGATACTTCTATCACGGCAACACTCCGGGCGACCGGCTCTAAACTGCAGGAGGTCGGCGGGAAAATATCTGATGTCGGCACGAGCCTATCGACGCATGTAACGGCTCCCATTGTCGCCATCGGTGCTGCCTCCATTGCTGCCTTTAACGAGGTAGATGCTGGCCTCGACATCGTTGCACAGAAAACTGGTGCTACCGGCGATGAGCTGGAGGATATGTGCCAGATCGTAAAAGACCTCGCCACGGAGATACCGACGGACTTCGAAACTGCCGGTGCTGCTGTCGGCGAGGTCAACACCCGTTTTGGCCTGACCGGGCAGGCGCTGGATGACCTTTCGGCAAAATTCATCAAGTTTGCCCAGCTCAATGATACCGATGTTTCGACATCTATCGACAATGTATCCTCCGTCATGAACGCCTTCGGCATGGACGCTTCCGAGGCAGATAATCTTCTGGATGCTTTAAACGCCACCGGTCAGGCCACCGGCATTGATATGGACACGCTGGCAAACGCCCTCTCCTCCAATGCTGCGCAGCTAAAGGAAATGGGACTCACTGCCCAGCAGGCCGCTGGCTTTATGGGCATGGTGGAAATGTCCGGTCTTGATACCTCTGCCGCTATGATGGGCTTAAAAACTGCCATGAAAAATGCAACGGCAGACGGCAAAACGCTGGATCAGGTACTTGCCGAATTTTCTGCTACCATGCAGGGAAGCGGCAGCGATGCAGAAAAGCTGCAGGCGGCCTATGACCTTTTCGGAAGTAAGGCCGGTGCCTCCATTTATAATGCCGTGCAGACCGGAAAGCTCAACCTGTCGGATTTCTCCGGCTTCCTCGGAGATTTTGAAGGCAGTGTCGAGAACACCTTCAATGAGACACTCGACCCGATTGACCAATTCCAGATGACCATGAACTCTCTGAAGGAAACCGGTGCAGAGGTCGGCAACTCCCTGATGTCAGTTCTCGCTCCTGTCCTTAAAGAGCTCTCTGACAAGCTAAAATCCCTCGCCGAATGGTGGAACAACCTCGGAGAGCCTATGCAGCAGATGATCGTAAAAATTGCGCTCGTGGCTGCTGCAATCGGGCCGGTACTTGTAATCGTCGGTAAGGTTATATCCGCTGTTGGTACCATTATGACGATTATTCCTACTGTTACCACTGCTATGGCCGGAGTAAAGACAGCGATGGCTGGTCTGAATGCTGTCATGGCGGCAAATCCGATAGGCCTGATCATTACGGCCATCGGTCTGCTGGTAGCTGCGTTTATCTACCTGTGGAACAACTGCGAGGGCTTCAGAGAGTTCTGGATCAACCTCTGGGAGAAGGTCAAGGAGATTGCTATTACTGTATGGACGGCGATCAAGGACTTCTTCGTCAGTGTCTGGGAGGCAATAAAGAACACCTTCACCACTGTGGTAAATGCAATCAGCAGTTTTCTTACCACAGCTTGGAATACGATAAAAAGCACGGTCGAAACCGTGATGAATGCCATAAAGACGGTTATCTCTACGATCTGGAATGGCATCAAGAGCCTTTTTGAAACTATTTTCAATGCAATCAAAACTGTAGTGACCACCTATTTCAATATCTACAAGACGATCATCGAAACCGTCCTGAACGTGATAAAGACCGTGGTTACTACTGTTTGGAACGCGATAAAAACAGCTGTTGAAACTGTCGTGAACGCCATAAAGACGGTCATCACCACCGCATGGAATGCCATCAAGACTACGACCTCTACAATTTTCAATGCCGTTAAGAGCGTGGTCACTTCCGTTTGGAACGGCATAAAGAGCGCGGTCATGAATGTGGTTAATACCATGAAGTCCGGCATCAGCAACGGCTTCAATGCGATCAAGAGCACGGTGTCCAATATCGTAAATGGGATCAAGAGTACCATCTCGAATGTGTTCAATACCATCTGGAGCACAGTATCCGGCATCGTAAACAAGCTAAAGAGCGTATTCAATTTCAGCTGGAGCCTGCCGAAGATCAAGCTGCCGCATTTCTCCATCACAGGCAGCTTTTCACTGAACCCACCATCCATACCGCACTTTTCTGTGGACTGGTATAAGAAGGCGATGTCCGGCGGCATGATCTTAAAGGATGCGACCATCTTCGGCCAGAGCGGCGGCACGCTTCTTGGCGGCGGTGAGGCCGGTGATGAAGCTGTGGTCGGTGTGAGCTCGCTGCGCTCCATGATTCAGGATGCAGTAAGTAGCGCTACCCTCAGTGTTTCAGGCGACCAGCCTCTCATCAATATCGAGGAAATGAGTGTCAGAAGCGACGACGATATCCGGAAGATTTCTCAGCAGCTCAATACTCTGCTGACTGCCGGGCGCAGGGCGAAAGGACTGGTGTAACATGGGATTTTCATTTAACGGAACAACCTCCCAGTCTATGGGACTTGCGACAAGAATTACAAACGAATACCGGATGCCGGATCTTAGGAACAACACGATCACCATGCCCGGACGGCACGGTGTATTTGATTTCGGAGAAACGGTATCCGAGCGAAAGATACTGATTTCCTGCTTCATTCCTCCGGGAAAGACAGACGAGCAGTTTCTTTCAAAGAAGGACGCTATTATTGAATGGCTGAATCCGGATAACGGCCTCTGCCAGCTCATTCTGGACAAGGAACCGGGACGAGTGTATGAAGCAAGGCTTACGTCCGGATTCTCCTTTGACCGGGCAGTCCGTAATTCCTGCACCTTCGATTTGGAATTTTTCTGCCCAGACCCTTATGGCTATGCCATATCAGACGAGACCTTTGATTTTGCGGAAACCGGAACCTTTACTGCGTCTCGCGCTCTTGGGAATATCGAGTCCTACCCGGTCTACTCCTTAACGGGTGTAATTCCTTCCGGGACGGACTCGTATATCTCCATAACCACAAACGGCAGCGAGCTTCAGATCATTGGACGGCTTGCCGCCGGAGAAACATTGATTATTGACTCCGATCTGATGACGGCAAAAGTAGTTGATTCTAATGGAGAAACCCTCCGAAACGGTCTCCCGCTTTTGTCTGAGCTGAATTTCCCGGTCTTAAATACGGGAGATAATACCATCGTGATTGCTGTGGTCGGTACGAGTACAACATTTACGGAACTGAATATTCAAGCCAGAAGCCGCTGGAGGTGATATTGCATGGCTCTTAAAAATATATTGAATACCCAAGATGCCTTCACCGGCGAGTTTCCGGCTGCATGGGCTCCAGACGGTCTCTGGCGCTTTAACGAGTCCGAACCGGATGCAGATGATTATCTGGCGGATTCCTCCGGGAAGGATCGCAAGGCATATATTCATAACTGGAGCGGAACAACCGCAGATATGAAAACAGGCAATTTCGGTCGCTATTTTCAGATGAACATCAATAATCCTTCATCGGAGAAAACCTACCTGAAAGTAGAAAATACCGGCAGCATCTTCTCAAACCTCGGTGAAACCATCGTGGTCGGCGGCTGGATGAAGCCTACGACATATTCAGTCGGCAACACCTATACTCCGATCTTGAATACCCGCTACGGTTCCGGGCAGCCGATTTTCTATCTGTCGCTGATCAGAGGAAAACCGAGGATTATGCTGTATAACTCCTCCGGTTCTCTGATCCTCGATACGTCTGTAACGCCATCATTCTCTTTGCTAAACGGCTACTGGTATTTTATCGCATGCGTGATTAAGCCAAATGCCAAGACAGCGCAATACATCCTTGGCGATAAGAGCTCCGGCACGATTTGGCAGTCAAGTGTGCTGACCTTTACCGGAGAGCTGAACCGTAGCTGCGTGGCTGACCTCATCTGGGGAATGCACGCGGACTCCTACTGGTACGCAGGCGGCTTTGATGACTGGTTCCTCGACTGCGATTCTGATCTAACCGCCGATGACCTTGCAGAATATTTTCTGGAATCGCTCTCCGCAAACGGTGCAGATCTGACCGGTGATGTGGACGCTCTGACGACACCGGATGTCGTTACGCTTCGAGCTACAGACTCTGTCTATCCGTCAAGCGGACAGCTCATTACTGCAGCAAGGGACTGTGGCGTGACTGGTAACGGCAGAGTTTCTGTTAAGGCAGATTACTCTCCGGGAGAGACCTCTATCTCACTTGCGGAAACAGCCACCTCAGATGACCTCTCCACTTGGACAGAGTGGCAGGCTGTCGGTGCAAACGGCGAGCTGGAATCTCCTGCAAAGAAATACATCAAGTACCGCGTCACGCTTTCTACCACAAATACAGCAAGGACTCCTACGCTGACATCTATCAGTCTGTACGATAATCCAAAGCCTCTCTATACCAAACTTGGCTATGCAAGACCGGTCATTCTGGACTCAGACGGGAATGTGGAAGCTGTGTTGGATAACGCCTATGACATCATAGTGACCAGTGAGATCAACGGCGTGGATGAGCTGGAATTTAAGCTGCCGTTTCAGGATAGCAAACGCGCCTATATCGATAACGAAAAGACCGTGCGTATTGTCAGCGACACCTATCGCATCCGCACGATTACGGACGACAAGGAAGAAAGCGGCAAGGCCATCACCACGGTCTATGCAGAAGCGGCGTTCTATGATCTTGCCTACTCCGTGAAAAAGGATGAGATTACCTTTAACGCAGACACGGCTGATGTGCCGATAGCTTATGCTCTTCAGGGAACTGACTGGGATGTGGGCACGGTTAATGTCTCCACAAAGCGTACTTGGACTTGTTCTGAGAAAAATGCGCTGGCGATCCTGCGGGCAGTACAGAACATTCACGGCGGTGACCTGATTTTTGATAACGCAAACAGAATCGTGAAGCTCCTGACCTTCTCCGGTGAGGATTCCGGCGTGCTGTTCTGCTACAAGAAAAACATGAAATCCATCCAACGCGTCATTGATACGACCAGCCTGATTACAAGGCTTTACGCCTACGGCAAGGACGGCATGACCTTTGCCTCGATCAATGGCGGCAACGAGTATGTGCAGGACACGACCTATACTTCCGAAATACGAATTGCTACGCTGGATTGCTCGAACTTCACCAATCCGTATCAGATGCTGGAATATGCCAACATGCGTCTGGCGGACTATGCATCTCCTCGTATCTCCTATGTACTAAAGGCGATGGATCTGTCGGTGTTAACCGGCTATGAACATGAAACATGGGAGCTGGGCGATACGGTCATGGTGAAGGATGACGACCTGAACCTGTCTGTAAAGACCAGAATCGTCCGTAGGGAATACAACCTGCAGGAGCCTTGGAATACGGTGCTGGAGCTTTCCACTACCCTCCGGGAGCTGGGCGATTCCTCTTCACGCTGGGATAGCGCAGCCGATACGCTGGAGTCTACCGATCTGATAGACAGTCAGGAAATGAAGGATCTGGTGCCGTTTAATCACCTGCGTAATTCCAGAGCAGATTCCGGCCTTACCTACTGGCAAAACTCCGGATTTGCTGTGGATGCAGATAATGGCGTATCCGGCACGGCTTCCTTCAAATGCGAAGGTGCGCTGAATACCACAAAAAGTCTTTCACAGACCATCACGCCCGCCAACCGGCAGTGCTATACCTTTTCGGCGCAGATTGCCTCTGAGAATCTCTCAAAAGGTACGAATGGACAGGTGGGCATTGAGGTGACCTTTGAATACGAGGACGGAACAACGGAAACACGATTTATAGACCTGATCTGAAGGAGGGATTTCTATGGCTTCATTTACACACGTGGCACAGGATGTCTCTCCTCAGTATGGCCGCGTCACAAAGATCACCATCCGGGTATGCGTGACCGACTGCACCGGTACAGTCTATATCACAGATATGCTCCTGCAGGGCGGCTCCATCGCCACCGGCTGGGTAGGACATGTATCAGAAATTCAATGGACGGAGGATGGATAAATGCCGGAGTTTACACGCTTTACAGAGACAATTACAAAAAAACAGGATAAGCGCGTCGTAAACATTACGGTAAAGCCCACCATCACAGATTGCACCGGCTCGGTCTGGTTCACCGATCTGATGTTGCAGGAAGGTGATAAAGTCACAGGCTTTGTCATCAACTCCGAAACGTTTCTGGAAAAATATGATGGCGATGATGCTACAGACGGAAAGAGGTTTTATAACGGTATCGTCCGCTCCGCTGCTACCTGCGTCATCTTCAACCTCGGTTCCACTGCTGCCGGTCTTGACTACGAGGTCTATCCGATTCAGGCGATGGCTGCCGGGAGTATATCGCTTGCGTTGGGTGAGGGTGCTCATAAGGCTGTTTTTAAAGCAGCGGCTGCTGCCGGTGATGAATTTGACCTTTTCGCTTCTACGAGGGAGTGCCTGAAGAACGGTGCTACAACATCCAAGGACGGCTTTTTCCAATACTCTGCTGCCGGTGACAGCAAGCACCCGATTACTGTGGCAGATAAAAAGTCTGCACGCATCTATGTTGAGTTTCAGGAAATGCAGGACGGAGGTAATGCCCTGTGAGTTATGATTATTTGAAAGGCCGCAAGTGCATGGTCTGGACATTCATGGGCAATTCCAGAATGTATCAGGCACTTGCCGCATATGGAGACCGCCTCTCACAGGTAGGTCTCTTTTCTTTTAAGGTATCGCGCACCGGTGTCATCACGGAAAGCGGCGTGGCCATTTCCAATATGCTGACCTACATCAACCGATGGCCACACATCAAATGGCTCCTGACGATATCCAATGATGGCACGAACAGTATCTTTGCTGCTCTCCGGGATAACACCGACGGCGCTCAGGATACCTTCCTTTCGGAGATCGTCCGCATTATGGAAAAATACCCGTGGTGTGACGGCATCGACATCGACCTTGAGAAAGGCGACGGATATTCCACGCACGCTGCCTCTACGGCGATGTTTCGGAATATCTATAACACAGTAAAAGGATATGACAGCAGCAAGCTCATGAACATCTGCCTGCCGGGCATGAATTCCATCAACGGCTCGGTCGGAGGTGAAAACTGGTGCGTTTACGGCGATCTCAACGCTTACTGTGATACGGCGGCCATCATGAGCTATGGCATGGCGTGGGCAGGCTCTGCTCCCGGAGCCGTCTCTCCAAGGGACTGGCTGGAGGGCATTTACGACTATGCGGTCACAGTCATGAATCCGGAGAAGATATTCTTCGGCCTTCCTGCATACGGCTGGAACTGGCAGATTTATGACCTTCCTGCAAACCTCGGTAAAACCTATCGCGGCACATCAAATACCTATTACGCGGCAAAGAACTGGATGACCGGGCAATATAACTTTACAGACGATGCTCCTCCACAGCCCTTCATCCCGATCCTCGCATATTGGGATGACTACGATATGGTGCCTTGGGCGCTTCCGCAAGTCTACGACTTCATGGAAGGCAGGGACGCCACAAGCTATGAGTATCCTTTGATGAACGGAACCTATAACAGACGGCATTATCTGACCGCTTACAGCAAAGAACAACACACAGAGTTCGGCACCATTTATGTGGATGCGGATGGAACGACAAGCTCTTACTCCGGCATTGTCTCCTTTGAAAACGGCGTGGCCACTCTCGGTGACGCTGGCTCTGCCACATATTCCTTTTCCGTATCAAGCGCCGGAACCTACGACATAGCCATCCGCCTCTGCTATCCCTTCTGGGATAAAAACGGCATCTATGTTTCGATTGACGGCAACACGACGCATTTTACGGAAAGCAGGCTCTGGTGGCCATATTGGAGAAGCACCTTCTGGGCAACGCTCGCCAGCAGCATTTCACTATCTGCCGGTACGCACACCATCGTGATATCCGTAGATGTAAAAGGCGTACAGTTTTACGGCTACCGTGTTTGCAGCAGCTTTTCGGAGGCTCCCTCTGCAGGCACTGCGACCTTTACGCTCTCTCCACGCCACTTTATCGACGTGGACGGCAACGAGTGTCAGCCGGACAGAGCTTTCAAGCTCACCTGCGAAATGCTGAGGCGAAAGCCAGACTCTGCCCTCATCTGGTATGAGGATTTCCGGGACTACGGTGTGCTGCAAACAAACTACTGGACGACGCTTTCAGGCTCTTGGAAGGTATGGCGCGAGGATGAATATTCCGAAAGCCGCGTTTACTCTCAGCTTGACGGCTCCGGAAAGCTCGCATGGCGATACGATGGTTTTTCCGATATTCACCTGCGGGCAAGGCTGGCTTTTCCTGCGACAGGAAGTGGCAAGGCCGGAGTATTCTGCGGTGATCTGTTCTGCTGCCTGAATTATGATTCTCAGGCTGTGGAGCTTTATAATGGCAGCACGCTCCTTGGCAGCTACAGCCAGACCATAGAACGAACAGCAAATGCCGACCTTCGTAACAACCCATCCATGTACACTGTCGAAATGCGTATCCGTGGAAACAAGGTGCGTGTCTATTCCGGTTCTTCCTATACGCTTCGCTTCACTGCTACGGTCAGCGGCTTTTCCGGAGGCTATGCCGGATACCGGTCAGATAACCGGACGGTCTGCGAACTTCTCCGCCTTGGCGACGCATGGACTTACGAGCCCTATGAGCGTTTTGATGTTACCTTCCCAGACGGCACAGTCACGCAGTATGGCCGGATCAGCCGGTCGAATACCACATGGGATACGGAATTTCAGGTGTTTACGTTGACCTCAGATATCGAGGAGGATGCGACACGCAGCGAGAGCATTTCTCTGGATTATGAGTTCTACCACTCCCATGAGCTTGCCCTGACCTGTGGGAACGATTATACGGTGACCATCACACCAAAGGACATCGACATCTGGATAGCAAGGCTCTTTCTCGGTGACGCAGACGGCTTTTCCATCCTCTACTATCAGGATGTGGACTCGCTCGTTTACTGGGCAAATGAAGCAGCCTACCGCTGGGGAGTGAGAGGCTTTGCCATGTGGTCGCTGGGACAGGAGGATATGCGGCTCTGGGAAGCGCTGCCGAAACAGATATAACTTCATACACGGATACAGTTCACGAGGCTGTCTGCAAAATGCAGGCGGCTTTTATTTTGCACAAAGGAGGGATTTTTTCATGAAAGAATTCTGGAACACGATTCAACTGGTATTTGCCGCTGTCGGAGGCTGGCTTGGCTATTTCCTTGGCGGCTGTGACGGGCTCTTGATTGCACTTGTGATCTTTGTGGTCTGCGACTACCTTACCGGCATCATGTGTGCCATCGCAGACAAAAAGCTCTCAAGCGAGGTCGGCTTTAAGGGAATCTGCCGCAAGGTGCTGATCTTCCTACTGGTAGGCATCGGAAACGTCATTGATGTTCAGGTACTTGGACATCCGGGAGTGCTTCGAACAGCGATCATCTTCTTCTACCTGTCCAATGAAGGCCTGTCACTGACGGAGAACGCAGCACATCTCGGCCTGCCGGTACCGGAGAAATTAAAGGAGGTCTTGGAGCAGCTCCACGACCGTCACGATGAGGAGGAAAAATAATATGACGAGAAAAGGAATCGACGTCAGTCATTGGCAGGGAACCATTGACTGGAATAAGGTCAAAAAGGCCGGTATCGAGTTTGCCATCATCAAAGCTGGCGGCTCCGATGCCGGTTTTTATACGGACAGCAGATGGGAAGCAAATTACAAAGGTGCGAAGGCTGCCGGTATCCCGATCGGCGCTTATTACTTTGTCGGAAAGGACTGCGTGACTGCTGCCGCCGGAAAAGCAGATGCCGAGCGCTTCCTGCAAATCCTGAAGGGCAAGCAGCTGGAATACCCGGTCTACATGGATAACGAAGCGCAGCCTGCCTCTGCCAAGGCCGGAATCACTGAGGCCACCATTGCTTTCTGTGAGACGATGGAGAATGCCGGATACTTTGTCGGGATCTACGGCTCCGCTGTTTCCGGGTTCAAGGAGCGCATGGATGACACGAAACTCACGCCATACGCTCACTGGGTAGCGCAGTATGCGAGCAAATGCTCCTATAAGGGCGACTACGGCATCTGGCAGTATTCTTCCAAGGGCTCTGTTGACGGCATCAGTGGTAATGTGGATATGGATTACGCCTATGTGGATTATCCTGCCATCATCCGGAACGGCGGCTTCAACGGCTTTACAAAGTCTGCGTCCGATGACAGCAAGCCTGCCACTCCTGCTCCGGTCACTCCGGCAAAGACCGTAGATGAGCTGGCGCAAGAGGTGCTGGACGGCAAATGGGGAAACGGAACCGACCGCAAAGAACGCCTCACCGCTGCCGGGTATGATTATTCTGCCGTGCAGGCAAAGGTCAATGCTCTGGTGAAAAAGCAGGAATCTACTCCTGTCTACTACACCGTAAAAAGCGGTGATACCCTCTCCGGAATTGCTAAGAAATACAGCACCACGGTTTCGGCGATCCAGAAGCTCAACCCGACGCTCATCAAAAACGTCAACCTTATTCTGACCGGCTGGAAGATCAGAGTGAAATAACTGAATATCCAATCTGCTATGCCTGCGAGTGTTCTTCGGAATGCCCGCAGGCTTTTTTTATTTTCCTCCGCTCAAAAAGGCAGTTCATCTCCAGTGGAAACTGGAGGTGGATATGTTATGACAGACGAAATCACAAATGTTCAATCTGGATATTTCACGCAGGAGCGGATTCAGGGCGATCTGGACTACCGTAGAGCACAGACAATCGCGAAAAAGATGCTCGATGACGGCCTCATTTCTGTGGCAGAATTCAACAAATTAACCGCCATCAATCGCGAAACTTTCTCTCCCTTGTTCGCGGAAATAATGCCGAAAATCCCTTGATATGTAGTCGCTTTAGAGTGATGTATAGACGTACGGAAAGGAGGGACTTCCCTTGAAAAAAGTCACGAAAATCGCGGAAACAGCGAGCTCGAAAGTTAAACTCAAGAAGATCAGGGTAGCCGCCTACTGCCGCGTCTCTACGGATTCCGATGCCCAGCTTGAAAGCCTTGAGGCACAGAAAACCCACTACGAAAATTACATCACATCTCGTGATGACTGGGAGTTCGCTGGACTCTATTACGACGAAGGCATTACTGGCACCAAGAAGGACAAGCGCCCAGAGCTCCTACGGCTCATTGACGACTGCAAGGCCGGTAAAGTGGACTTTGTTATCACAAAATCCATCAGCCGCTTCAGCCGGAACACAACGGACTGCTTAGAACTGGTAAGAAAACTGCTCGCCCTGCACATTCCGATTTATTTCGAGAAGGAAAATATCAACACTGGCTCAATGGAGAGCGAGCTGTTTCTGGCAATTCTCTCCAGCATGGCCGAAGGCGAGTCTGTTTCCATATCAGAAAACAGCAAGTGGTCAATCCAGAAACGCTTTGAGAGCGGCACCTATAAAGTCAGCTACCCACCCTACGGCTACGATTGGGATGGCGAGCAGATGGTAATTAATCCGGAGCAGGCGGCTGTGGTAAAAGAAATCTTCGCAGCGCTGCTCTCCGGCAAAGGCTCCCACGCCATCGCGGATGACCTGAACCGGCGCGGCATTCCTACCAAGCGAAACGGACGCTGGACGGCCACAACCATTCGCGGGATGCTCTCCAATGAGAAGTATGTCGGCGACTGCCTTTTCCAGAAAACATACTCGGATTCAAGCTTTGTCCGACACAACAATCATGGCGAGCAGACACAGTACATGGTCAAGGATCATCACGAGGCAATCATCAGCCGGGAGGACTTTGAAGCCGCTCACGCTTTTATTCACCAGCGGGCAACGGAAAAAGGTGTCGTCAAAGGGAGCGACAAATACCAGAATCGCTACACCTTCTCCGGGAAGATCATCTGCGGCGAGTGCGGCGATACCTTTAAGCGCCGGATACACAGCTGCACCGGATACAAATACACCGCATGGTGCTGCAGTACCCACATCAAGGATAAAGATAAATGCCACATGCTTTTTGTAAAAGACGATGATCTGAAGCAGGCTTTCGTCACCATGATGAACAAGCTGGTCTACGCGCACAGGATCATCCTAAAACCATATGTGGACGCATTGAAAAACACTTCGTCTGATGACTCGCTTCGGCGCATTCAGGAAATACAGACCCTACTGGCGCAGAACACAGAAAAGCGCGAGACGCTGACAAAGCTCATGACACAGGGCATCATCGACCCGATCATTTTTAACAAAGAAACGAACGAGCTGCTTTCGCAGGCAGACAGTTTCCGGGATGAGATCAACGCCTTAAAAAACGCTGTTTCCGGAGATGTAACAAAGGTCACAGCAGCCACAGCGCTTCTGCACTTTACAGAAAAAGGTGGAATACTTCAGGAATTCGATGATGGCCTGTTTAATGAATATGTGAACCGCATCATTGTCCACTCCAGAAATGAAGTGCGCTTTGAACTGAAATGCGGTCTGACGCTTCGAGAAAGGATGTGAATACATGGGACATACACCCTACGGCTACAGCATTGAAAACGGCTGCGCCACGATTAAAGAGGATGAAGCCAATAAAATACGAAAGCTCTATGAGAATTACCTCTCCGGGATGGCATTGGCCAAGGCTGCTGCCGCTGCTGGCATTGAAACCTACCACGGCACGGCAAAGCGCCTGATGGAAAACAGGCACTACCTCGGAGACGACTTTTACCCGGCTATCATTGATCAGGAAACCTACGATAAAGCTGCCGCCATCCGATTTGAACGCGCCGGGAAACTTGGCAGGCTGAACAGGAAAAAGAGTGTAAAACCCGCAGCGTCTCCTACCGGCTTTCGCATGGCTGCGGCAGAGCAAAACTATGAAGATCCGAGGCTGCAGGCAGAATACCTCTACAGCCTCATTGAAAGCGAGGTAAGCTAATGGGAAATGTTATGGTGATTCCGGCCAGACGGCAGGTCGGAAATACAGTAAAACAATCAGATCAGAAAAAACTCCGTGTTGCAGCCTACTGCCGCGTCAGCACGGATTCCGAAGAACAGGAAACAAGCTACGAGGCTCAGGTCACTCACTACACCGAGTACATTCAAAAGAATCCGGAATGGGAGCTGGCAGGCATATTTGCAGACGACGGTATCTCCGGCACCAACACAAAAAAGCGTGACGAATTCAACCGAATGATCGACGAGTGCATGGCCGGTAATATCGACATGGTCATCACCAAGTCCATCAGCCGATTTGCCCGCAACACTCTCGACTGCCTTCAATACATCCGGCAGCTGAAGGACAAGAACATACCTGTTTATTTCGAGAAGGAAGCCATCAACACGCTGGACGCTAAGGGCGAGGTGCTGATCACGATCATGGCGAGCCTTGCCCAACAGGAAAGCCAGTCAATGAGCCAGAACATAAAACTGGGACTGCAATACCGCTACCAGCAAGGTAAGGTGCAGGTCAATCACAATCGATTCCTCGGATACACCAAGGATGACAACGGGCACCTTATCATTGACCCGGAGCAGGCAGAAATCGTAAAGCGCATCTACCGGGAATACCTCGAAGGCTCCAGCATGGATAAGATCGCCGACGGACTTATGGCTGACGGCATCCTCACCGGCGCTGGCAAGACAAAATGGCACACCAGCACCATCAACAAGATTCTCCGCAATGAGAAATACATGGGTGACGCACTCCTGCAAAAGACCTACACCACAGACTTCCTGACAAAGAAGCGGATCAAGAACAACGGCACCGTTCCTCAATACTACGTAGAGGGCGACCACGAGGCGATCATTGCGAAAGAGCTCTTCATGCAGGTGCAAGCGGAGCTTGTCCGTCGCCGGGTAGTTCACGTCAGCCCGACAGGTAAGAAACGCAGCTTCTCCTGCAATCACTGTTTTGCACAGATGGTTTTCTGCGGAGACTGCGGCGAACTTTACAGGCGCGTCCACTGGAACAACCACGGCTGCAAGTCTATCGTCTGGCGCTGCATCAGTCGCTTGGAGCCGACCTCGGCTGAAATGGACTGTACCAACCGGACGGTCAACGAGCTCCTGCTGCAGGAAGTCACGGTCAAGGCCTTCCATCAGATTCTCACCGAGCGGGACTTTTTCCTTAAAACCTTACAGCAGAACATCGCCAAGGCCGTGGTCAACGCTGACACACTCTCGCCGGACGGCATTCAGGCAAGACTGGAGGAACTACAAAAAGAGCTCATCAAGAAGGCAAATAACAAACAGGACTATGACGCCATCGCCGATGAGATTTTCCGGCTCCGCGACCAAAAGGAACAATCCGAACTCGACAGCCACCACCGGGAAGAAGCCATGAACCGCATCAAGGAGCTGCAGGACTTCATCTCCGGGCAGGAAACCGACATAACAGAGTTTGATGAGGCTCTGGTCAAAAAACTCATCGAGAAAATCACCGTCTTCAACGACCACTTCACCGTGGAATTCAAGTCCGGCATTACAATCGACATAGAATCATAAAAAGAGCAAGCATCGCAGACTTATTATCTGAGATGCTTGTTTGCTTTACCTCCAACATGTTAAAGGTTTTATTTCAATTATTCGATCTGGAGAAATCTGAATACCGTTTTTCATCAGGAGGATATGTTCAAATGGCTCTCCAAAAGCGGTATCGTAAGCCATCGTTAAATACATCAATACTTTGTCCTTATCGCTCTGATCATCGTCCCCGTCAAAAACAATATCGGAACCGTTTACTTGAGCTACTATTTCATATGGGAAATGCGACTGCTCCCATTCCTCAGATAAATTTAATCTTAATAGGTTGTCAATATCCCATAGTATTTCCGGGCGACAATGAACCTGACCCCCGTAAGGACTTCTTTCCCATACCGATAAAAACCCGCAAGTCGTAAAATCATAATAGAACTTTCTTCCAATCGACCAGCATAAATATTCCTGTGTACCTGTTCTGGGACAATTGCCAGCGTTATAAGAAATATCAAAGACTTTCCCATTATATGTCAATAGAGCGTCCTCTATATTTATTATTATCCCGTGCCGGTCTAAAAAAACTCTCAATTCTGATTCGTCACAAAGATATGCTTGCTGTAAATCTAAGATTCCATATTTCTTTATGGCTTCACACTCGTTTGCACTCGTCGTCACGTGAAAATACACAAAATTAAAATCAAGATATGTTCTCGGAAGATGTCCGAATCTTTTTATTACATCTTCCACTAAATCATCTGTATATCTGTATTCGCTTTCATGCCCTACGAATTGTTCCCAAGTTGAAATGTCTACTCCGCTTAGTCCTACTAATGTTTTGCAGGCATTTGCAGAAGATCGTATATCATAAGTACTAAACAAATACAAAACCTCCTCTGACATCTATCTCACAGCCACAACTCCCCAACATCTAACTCGGCAACTCAACATAGTGACATCTATCACGGCAACTCAACTCTCACACTTTTTGAGCCGGATTGCCCTTTGATAAGTTACCGAGAAGCGTTTGTACTGCCCGATGCCAAATTTGCCCGATTGCCCAAAACCGCAGTATTACTGGGCTTTCGCGCCTATTATTCTTTGACTCTTGACATCAATACTACCGTCTCAACATGTGTCGATAGGGTAATTGAGATGCACTTTCCAGAGTTTTCACTGTACTCTGGGAATGAAAAATGTTGCAATCCTCTGTAACAAGGCTGCAAAAAATTGACATGATGCACTCTCTTATGTCCCTGCATAGAAAAAGATTGCATTGTATTTTAGATGTAAGCCAGATCAGCTTACGATTGACTCTGCTCTTTCTCTATGGTCCACTACTCATCCCTTGATGATAATTTCTAAGATATTGTACCATAGATTGTTTATTTGGGAAATTACTTCCCGATAAAAATGGGCAGAAGAAAACCTCCAAATCTTTTTGGGGACTTGGAGGCTTGATTCCGACCACTTACTTTTATCATCTATAATTTGAAAAATGATAGATATTTGTTTTTTGCAATATATTGCGCCAATTCATAATATCCTTCAAAATACGAAGAACATATACTGTCTGATTCTCGTCACTTATGATATAAAACAATAAATATGACTGATATATCTTTTTATGTATTATATATCCTCTGTACTTTATCCCTGAATCAGCAAATTTTAAAGGGAAGTCACCCATGTTATTGACTTCCCTATTTAAATTCGTATATAACTTATTTGCAGCATCTGGATTACATAAATCAACGTGAATATACTTAACCAAATTGAATACATCATCCGTTGCTTCATCTGTGATTAGTACTCTATAACTCATTTTTCATCCTATCTCTGATAATCTGAAATGCATCATCAACGGTATGAAGCCGCCCTGCTTCCATATCATCAATTCCTTTATCGAGATAAGAAAATAATGTTTCCAGTGCTGTTCTATCTTCTACAACATTCATATCCTTTACTACAGCTTCCATGTAAAACATCTCCTTTCCTTTAACCTCAACTCTATTATAACCATCTTTCATGTAAAAGTATAGGTCATTCGTAAAATATTTTTCTGTTCTTTCAACTCATCAAGGCTTATTGCCATACCTAGTTATTAAGTTACAACCATCCTTGTGATATTCATATACCTCCATTTCTCCATCAATATAAATTGCATCTTCTGGATTAAAAAGAGTAATGCATTTTCCCTGCAATCCAATTAATGCCATTCTTGTACTCCGATAAGCTACACCACCAAATCCCTGTGAAATAAGATACCTGCTGAATGCCCTAAATGGAATATACGCTTCCAAATTTGGATCATCCTCTTTATCAACAGCATAAAATATCGAATCACATATATTTCCTATTAAAATTTTTGAAAGCTGTAATTGCACTTTGTCATGAATTTCTCTATCTAATCCGGCTTGCTTTTGCAGCCTATCCAATTCTTTATTAAATGCTTCTTTATTTCCATTTTGTGCATAAGCCTTCATTCTGTTATACAACTTAGAATTCTCTTGAACCGTCTGTAATATACGGTCTTTATAGTTTTCCTCTGATGTTCCTAACTCTTGAAGCTGTTCCTCATAATCAATTCCATCATATGATAAATCTAATATTTTCACTCGTTTGTGAATAGCTTTAAATTTACAAACAGAGAGCTGTTCCCCCTCTTTTCCTCTTAATTCTTCAAAACATGTTTTCTTTGCTTGTTTTATACCTTGACATTCCTTATTTTCATTATCGTATGACAAATAAAGATATGCTACTCCGTCATCATTCCACCGATTATCATGACAATATGCGGGATCAGGCATTATATATTTGTAATTATCAAATACCTGATATCTACTGGCTCTATACAAATTATGAAACTCTTGTAACCGTTTTACTAGAAAATCTGGAAATGTCTTTATTGTTTCATTAAAAAAATCTTCAAATATTTTTTGGAAACTAACTTCATTTTTTACAACACTTTTTCCTTCTGGAAGTTTTTTCCATAACTGCAATATAGATTCCTGCACCTGTTTCCAATATGCTTTCGAATACTCTTGCATAAAATCAAATCTGCCTGTTCTCAAATATAATTTTTGCAGATTATTTAATAATATATCCGTGTATCTGCTGTATAAATCTTTTTCATACTCTTCCCATTCTTCATCCCCCGATGTATATCCTATTAATTCATCCCAAAACTTTATTGCATCATTAAACCGCCATAACGTCTGATATATCAATTCCAAACGTTGTACATCTGTTTCTTTGTTTAAGACCTCTAAAACAGCCGTTACAACATTACCTTTAAATCTTTTCTTTAACTTATTTTCCTCTATTATTAAATATAGCTGATTAAACATCTTTCCCCTTTGTTTCATTCATAGTATATTTTTCATTATAATCTATTTCTTAAAATAATATCTATCTGTTGTGTACGGAATAAGTTCTAAAATATCACTTGCCGGAACTGCTTTATCAGTATTTCCATCAAAATGAATTTCATAATCATAATTCCAAAAATATCTTCCCGCAAAATATGCAACAAATTGATATATATAATAGTGTCTTGATTGTAGGACTTTATATTGGAAAATGGTATCTTGAATTTAACTAAAAACGCTTTTCCATTCTCCCTTAAGCACTCATACAATTTGGGATAATTTTGTTTTAACGCATCCCTTGCCAGCTCTCCGCCAATATTTTCACAAAACTGTTCATACCCAGCATACATATCCTCACTTAAAAGACCTCTGTCTGAATAAAAACATAGTTGTGGTTCCCTGCCCTGTGCAGGATATTTCCAATCATACTTGCACTTTATGATTTCAACAATATGAACTATATCTTTTTCTTCTACATGGAGAACTTGCAAGGTATGAACCATATTTTTACTATAGGTATTCCACTCATTCGTTGTAAGACCATTAGAACGGATCACGTTCTCATCAATCGTTTTTGTTGAATGATAGCAAACCATCTCATATTGCTTAAATAAAGAATTCAGTTCTTGATAAAAGTAGTATGCAGAACTTGGTCCTATATAATTTTCTATTGCACATATCACATCCCGATCATATTGTATTTTATATGCTTTGATCGCAGAAATATTTCTTTCCGACATTGCTATGAACCGGCTTAAAATCTTCTGTTCTATTTCTATCGGAATTTTGATTTTATCTGATACATCAATCAGCATTCATCCAGTTTCCTTTCTGCTAATAAAAAACATTCCAAAATCTACAGATATCTTACATATACTACTATGTTCTATCTCTCGTAGAAATGGAATGCATTTTTCTAGTCTCATTGTAATACTAGTTTATATGCCGAAACTTGTCAATGTCATTTTATAACTGCATATTCTGTAACGATTGCAGCATTGCCGGTTCATCCTGCTCTGGCACATGCTCTAAACTTTTTGCTACTTCCTGCCCTTTTCCCATATACCGGATTTTAATGCTGCTGTAATCAACTCCTGCCGGTTCCAGCACTTTTTTCTCTAACATGTTTAACATCGCTTCGGTGTCAAATTTCCCCTCAAAATAAAGTTCCTCATCCACCTTTATCGGTACATCCATTTCTTCCGGTGAACTTCCAAGGATCGTCCTCCAGCGTCCGGCTACTTTTCCACACATTTCCATAAACCGCTCATGGATATCCGGCTGTTCATTACAGGCCTGCAAAATCCTTTGTGCCACCTTTCTCCATGTAGGTGTCTCTATCCATTCTCCCGACATAAACTGGACTGCCAGCGGTCTTTTCCCTTTCAGTTCTGCTGGGGACACTGTGATAAGGTTGCTTTCCCGGATCGTATCCTTCACATTTGTATGCACCTCCCCGCTCCGGTACATCTGGAGTAGTGCATCACATTTCGTGTTTACAAGCTGTAACATTTCCTCCCTCAGTTCTTCTATCAGTTGCTCATAATTCATATGCTTTTTTCCTCCTGCCTTTCGTTTTTTTATATCCATTCTCTTTCACTCATTTTCCGTTATATGCTTTCTGCTCCTGCTGTCCTTTCCTATTTTATGCCAACAATAAAACGCCCGGAGCATCGGGCATTTTATTCTTACCATAAACTGGCAGGAACAACGTTTCCTATTTACTTGCTGCCATTCCTGCCGCAGCCTTACTCATATCGAATCTCCTGTTCCATGACAATGCCTGACTGGAACTGTATCAGCAGCTTCTCGCTGGATTCCACTTTGATGGTCGAGATCAGCCGTCTGACAAGGTCATTGTCGAACTCCGGTATCTGGCAGGTGCTTGTGCTTAAGTAATGGTCGATATCTTGGATTCTCTGTTCATAGCTGTCAGCCATCCGTTTCTCGTTTCTGGCTGTTTTCTGTGCCTCTTTTAAGGCATTAATTTCTTCTGCTATGGTACGGTAGCGTTCATCAAACTCAGGTGTGTAGGAGCCGGTCTTTGCATTCTCTGCAATCAGTGCCACCATCTCTTCCTGTTTTTCTTTTATCTTTTCCTCGTATTCCCCGGACTCTTTTGCGGTGCCATAGCTCCCGATGACATGGATGATGTTCTGCCGGAAGTGTTCCATAAATTCCATATCATCACTTGTGATCCTGTGGATGGCTTCCATCACCGCCCTGTTTAATGCGTTCTCTTCGAGTGTCTCGGATTCCCCGCATTTCTTCACTCCGTTGGTCAGCCGATTGCTGCATCTCCAGACCACTTTCTTTTTCCCGTTTCTCGCCCAGGTGACTCTCCTGTACTCCTGTCCGCATTTTCCGCAGATCAGCATGCCGGTCAGTGCATAGGTGGAGGAATACCTGCTTTTCTGGTTCTTCTTCCGGGTGACAGCCGCCTTGCATAAGGATGCCCTCCGCATCATCTCTTCCTGTACCCTGTAGAACAGCTCTTTCGGAATGATTGCCTCATGGTCATCTTCCACATAATACTGCGGTACGATTCCAGTGTTCTTGACTTTCTTTTTTGTCATGAAATCCACCGTATAGGTTTTCTGCAGTAATGCATCTCCCATGTATTTTTCATTGCGGAGCATTTTGTCTATTACCGTGGAATGCCATTTGTCCTGCCCTGTGGCGGTCTTGATTCCCTGCTCTTCCAGATGCTTTGCGATCTTCCCGGTACTGTAGCCTTCCAGATAAAGGCGGAAGATCAGCTTTACGATCTCTGCCTCTTCGGGTACGATGACCAGGTCACCATCCTCGTTTTTGGTGTATCCCATGAACTTTGTGCAGTTTACGATGACCTTGCCTTTTTCAAATTTCCTCACGACTCCCCAGCGGATGTTCTCACTGATGTTGCGGCTCTCCTCCTGTGCCAGGCTGCTTAAGATGGTGATAAGGATTTCGCCGGTTCCCTCCAGTGTATTGATCCCCTCTTTCTCGAACACCACCGCCACATTCTTTTCCTTCAGTTTTCGGATGGTCACCAGCGAGTCTACCGTGTTCCTCGCAAACCTGCTGACCGACTTTGTAAGGATCATGTCGATTTTTCCGGCAAGGGCATCCTGTATCATGGCATTAAAGTCTGCCCTCTTTTTGGTGTTTGTTCCACTCTTTCCGTCATCTGCATAGATGCCGGCATTTTTCCAGTTTTCGTTTTCAGATATCTTGCTGGTATAATACTCCACCTGTGCCTCATAGCTGCTGTCCTGCTCTTCCAGTTCCGTACTGACACGGCAGTAGGCAGCGACCTTCATTTTCTTCTCTGACAGTTTCACATTCCGGTCATACTGCACCTTGGCAGGTATCATGCTAATCTTTTTTGCTGTTTCTGCCATCTGCTCTCCCTCCTAATCCTTGTACCCGGCTGTGACACGGCTCCCATTGATAAGCTCCACTTCTGCCATGTTTCCGCCATGCACCCAGATGCGTGCGATTATTTTTCTATATAAATTTTCATCAAATGTTTCCAGTTCCTTTTTCCCTGCAAGGATGTTTTTGACCTCCTCTGTCCGGAACTCCCCATCCCTGACCTCCAGTGTCCGGTAGCGTTCCTCTGCCCTTTCATAGAGCAATTTCATCAGGTCTGTTTCTGTGCGTTCCTGTTCTTCTTTCATCCGCTGCAGGTTCCGCTCCAGAACCCGGTACTGAGGGCTGACCTTTTCCTCCTGCCTTTGTACCCGGAGCAGGCCTTTGTTTCGTATCACTGCATTGATGGCTTCCACACACACCTGCTTTGCCTGCCCGTCTGTAATAAAACTGTTCCTGCAGTTTTTTGCTCTGCCAGTCACATAACTCTTGCACTTCCACTTGGCAGTGCCGCCACGCTCTTTTTTGTGGCTCGGCTGGATATGGCTGCATACTGCCCCGCATTCTGCACACCAGATGACACCTCCGAAGAGGATTCTCTCATCCCTGCCGGACCGGTGGTCTGCCCTTCCAAGCTCTGCCCTCACCTTTTCCCGTCTGCGCTGGACTCTCTCAAACAGTTCCTCTCCTATGAGCTGCGGATAGTATTCTGTGCCAAGGTAGCTTGGGTTTTCCAGTATCCTGCCAATGGATGCATGGGTCCAGGACACTTTCCCTTTTGCATTGCATATTTTTCTCCCTTTCAGGTTCTGGGCGATCCTGCCTGCCGCCACTCCGCTGTCATAGTCTGTAAATATCTGTTCCACAATCTTTCTCTGCTCTTCGCAGATGGTGATTTTTCCATCCACAACTTTATAGCCGATTGGCATGTGCCACTGCATCCTGTCCACCTCCCCTCTCCGTCAGTTTCAGTCCGTTGTACAGGCAGAAGGTGATGTCGTGTTCTTTGGAGACCACGATCTTCTCCGCTGTCATTTTAAACAGTTGCTCGTCAAACTCCTCCATTAATCCGTCCTGTTCTGCGATCAGTTGGATAAGCTGTTCGGTCCGCACGATTTCTTTTGTCCTTCTCAGCTTTCTGGTCAAAAGTGTCTTTTTTCTCCTGCATTCCGTCAGTTGCCAGCCAAGCTTGCTACTGCTCTCCATAAAAAGAGCAGAGTCCATATATCCTTTCCTCATGACTTGGTTTAGGATTTGGCTCTGCCCGCTTATATCTTTGATTTCCTTATCCAGTTGTCTGATTTCCTCACTGTCCTGCCTTGCTGCCACAAGTTCTGTCAGCTCTTTTAACAGCGGCTCTAATATCGTTCCCTGATTGGTGTACAGCTTGTTCCACATGTCTGTAAAAGCCCGGTGCAGCACATCCTCCCGGATGGCTTTCAGGCAGCAGCGCTCTTTATCCTCCACATGTCCGCTGCACGTCCAGATGATTTTTTCATATGGTTTCCCGATGTAGATTTTCTGCCGCCGGAAGGTTCTTCCGCACTCTCCGCAGATGATTCTGCCGGAAAACAGGTATCTTTTGGTGTAGTCACTCTTGTTCATGTGCAGTACATCCACCCGGTATGCCATCAGGTTGCGTACCGCTTCTGCCTCCTCATGTGTGACGATTGGCGGATGGCTGTCTTTGATGAGATACTGGTTTCTCTGTCCGTTGTTTACCCTGCGGACAAATGGGAACCTTGTTTCTGTATATGTCCTCTGCTGAAGCATATCTCCCTCATAAATGGGATTTTTCAGAATGTCCTGTATCACCCCGTCCTGCCACTTTTCTGCACCCCGGATTGTTGGAATGCCTTTCTGGTTCAGTGCCTTTGCTATCACATACACTCCCATGCCGTTTAAGTAAGACTCATAAATCCACCTTACGGTTTCTGCCTCGGATTCTATGATGACTAAATTTCCATCCTCGTCTTTTCCATAGCCATACGCTGGCGTGGATATGATATAGGTTCCATCCTGAAAGCGTTTCTGTATCGCCCAGCGGTTGTTGCTTGAGATGTTTTCTGATTCCCCCTGCGCCACCGATGCCAGGATGGTAATGAACAGCTCGCTTTTTTCTGACAGCGTGTTGATATTCTCTTTTTCAAAGTAGATTCCAACGCCGATCTCCTTCAGCTTTCGGATGGTCTGGATGCATTCCACCGTATTTCTTGCAAATCTTGTGATGGATTTCGTAAGGATCAGGTCGATGTTCCCATCCTCACAGTCTGAAATCATCATCTGGAACTCATCCCTGTGCTTTACGTTTGTTCCGCTGATTCCTTCATCCGCATACACCCCTGCAAACTCCCACAGGGGGTTGCTCTCGATTTTTTCCGTATAGTACTCGACCTGTGCAGTATAGGAAGTTGCCTGTGCCTGACTGCCGGTACTGACTCTGGCATATCCGCACACTTTCAGCCTGCGTTCTTCCTGTGTATGTTTCTGCGCTTTTGCTGCCTTTATGACAGTCACTTTTTTTGCCATGCTTTTTTCTCCTTTCCCAGTATTTTCAAGGGTTTGCACTCCCTGTCAGCAACATACACTACCACATAGTCCTTTATATATCCAGTGTTATTACAGATATACTTTTGCTAATTCCGGGGAGAAAGTCTTGACATTCAAAACCCGGATTTTTTCCCATTCTTCCTCGGTTAACAGCTTATCTTCATGCATCCTTTTTAAGAGAAATTCGGCAATCTTATACCGCACCTCATTCGCTCCGCCTTCCATCATCTTTTCCCTTTTTCCTCCCGCAATTTAAGAACGTTAAATTCATTCTCCCAAGCCAAACACTTTTGCCCAGAAGAAACACCTTTACATCATCCCGATTTCAGCCATGGTTGCAGCCTCATCTTCTTCCCGGAAATACTGTTCCGATACATCCCTGCTGACTGAAAGCACCTCTCCTGCGTCCTTTTCTCCCATCTGGATTGGGATTAAGAACGGATTGATTTCCTTGCAGAATTCCTGATTCGGACAGCTATTGATAAAATAGCCGCAGGTATCTAATATCAGCCTGTCACACATATCTGTGATGACGATCTTTTCAGCCTCAAACATGTGGCTGCCGATATAATTTGCGATATTTTCTGCCGTAGTCGAGATATAGTCCTCTTTCCGCTCCCCTCCATCACTCGGATAAAGATAGGCATATCCTGCCCTCTCCGTTTCAAAAATCCTTAACATCATTTCGGTATCTTCTTTCTTCATCTCCTGTTTTCCTCCATTCCCCATTTTTCAGCTTTTCTTAACTCCACAAGAATACGGCGGAAGTTCCCCTCCGCCGCATGGTTTCTGTAATTAAGTCTTACTGCCATAATCCTTCACTTCATAAATAAAAAGTGTCTGTCCCTATTCGTCACTACTCCCCGGAACCAAAACGCCGCCAAAACAGAGAAGAAAAAATCCCAAAGCCGGCATTTCATGGGCAGTCAGTCCAGACTGTCTTTGGTCCCTGCCACTCGGACAGGCAGACATCACAGGTATCTCACCTCCACCACTGCGTGCTGGCTAATCTCAAGGTGTATCATTATAGGCCATTCCCCTCTTCGCGCCTGTCCACCACAGACAGGCTGTACCCCGGCTTTCCCGCTCGGCTCCTTAGATGCGATCTTTTTCACAGCATGGCTGGCAGAAAGAACATCTGCCCGATTGCTGCAGGAGTGTCACTGCGCCCCGGTTACGGCTCATGAAACGGCTAACGTATCTGAACTGCTGGATATGGCTGGCAGGATATGGCGTGATTCCATCCTGCGCTCGGAGCCCTGCATTCCTCTCCGGCATTTTTCAATGTGCGTTTTGTCTGCCTGTGTCGTATCCACACACGAGACATGAGAGGATTCCCGGAAGAGACCATCTGTCCAGAAAAAGTTCCTCTCATAAGGTACTCACAGAAAAACACGTTTTGAGGGGGTATTAATCAAAATATTTTTTTATTTTCTTTACCGCACCGTTTATGCTCTCCCGGATGTTCTTCTCTCCGACCCCTTCTTTCGCTGCAATCTGCCGGTATGTCATGCCCTCAAAAAAATAAAAATGCAGCCGCTCTCTCTGCACTGGGGTGAGTGACTGCATTGCTTTCTGCAGGGTTTCTATTTCCATCTGCCGGATGACCGTATCCTCTACCGATTCCCCGGTCAGCTCCACCAGATCTTCCGTTTCTCCCTCTGTATATCCGTCCTTGGTCGTATGTCTGATATCCCGCATTTCCTGTGCGTGGGCTTCTTTGCGGAACGTATCGACAAGTGCCTCGTAGACTTCTCTGGTCACATAGGTGTATTCCAGCTCACCAACTGCATCTTTATAAAAATCCTTTACTCTGATCCTGATCCATTCTGACATTCAAATGTCCTCCATTTCGTAATTTTTTTGAAATGAAGGACATCTGGCGGACCTCTGGGTTCTGCTTTACTGGAAAAAGACAATAAAAAAAGGTGCTGTTCCCATGCAAAATAAAGCATGCAAAACTGCACCCGGATGTTATCCTTATGAACTTTTCCCTTTCTGCCGCCCCCTGCAATCCGGTGCGGCATGAATTCCCCAAAACATGCCACGCCTTTCTTCTCCTAAGCCTTTTTGCGGTACTATACTTGGAAAGAAAGTTCGCTTCAATATAAGTGTAATAAGTCTTACGGTACCTGTAATAAGTTACCGTTTCGTCTTGTCATCCCTCCTGTTTTCCAGAAAAAAAGTCCCTTCCGCATGTTCGGAAAGGACTATCCATTTTCGGTATGTGATTGTATCCATAACTGTGCTTTTCCTACGAGCATGAACAGTGCCGTGATGCAGATTCCCGTATAAACAGCGTAAGCATACGGTATCTGGCCTGCATGCCACAAAATGCCAAGCACAGCCAGTTCCAAAGCTGCGATCAGCCTTGCTTTTCTGCCAAAATGCTTTTGTTCCTCTTTATCCAGCTTCCGGTTCTTGCTGTGCATGGGACTGAGTAAAAAAATGATCCCTGCGGACACCAGCAATACTGCCAGCAGCCATGCCAGCGATGTCTTGTAAAACACAGCCTGTGTATAAACCGGAACCAGCAGCACCAGATTAGAACCAAGATAACAGAAAACCCTGCTGTCTGAGTGATATCCACCGGTATAACTGCGAAGAACCATAAAAGACAGGGTAAACACTGCCACAACCGCCAGTTGCTCTGTAAGCAGGCCGATGACCAGTGCTGTCACAACGTTTAGAAGCAGGATCATACCATTGCGTATTCCAAACTGGTATAATTCCTGCTCCTCCTCTTTTATGATTCCCCGCTCAACCATACGATGGCTGAGCCATTTCGTCATGATTTAAAACCTTCTGAGTTTTTTGGAATCTTCCGGCATCTTGTCCTGTCCCAGATACCACATGCAGGAACGGTTCGTTGCCATGGTTGTCACCATAAGTGCCAGTGCTGCCATCACACTCATGGATTTGCTGCTCAGTCGGTACATCCAGTTTCTTTTCTTCATTTTTAGTAAAACCCTCCTTTTTTTGATGTTTTCACTCTAACAGTTTCCATGTAAAAATCAATCTATCTGTAACAAGTTGCAGGTTTGCTGTAATAAGTTGCAGTCTCACTCCAGTTTTGCAACTCCGTTGAGCAGAAGGACTGCCTCAAAATGTTCCCCCTGATCCTTTAACATCAGCTCCCCACCGTATTTTTCTGCCACTTTCCGCACCGAACGGATTCCCCTGCCGTGTTTTATTTTATCTTTTTTGCTTGTCTGTTGATAGGAACTTGTCCCGGATGGCTTGCTGTTCTTAATGGATAAAAGCAGTCTGCCCTCCTGAAACTTTGATTCCACATGAACATACCGTTTTTCCTGTTCCACTGCCATCGCTGCCTCTATCGCATTATCCAAAAGATTCCCATACAGAACACCCATGTCCCCGATATCTACGGATACTCTCTGGGGGAGCAGCGTTGTAACCTGCATCGGTATCTCTTTCTCTTTTGCCTTTACGCTTTTTACTTTTAATATGGCATTCACCACAGGATTTGCGGAATAAATGATCTCTTCTGCCAGCCGGATATCTCCCAATACTTCCTGCAGTCTGTCCTTGATCAGTTCCGCACTTCCCTGTTCCGCCGCTGCGAGCAGTCCCGTCAGCCGGTTCTTCATATCATGCCGGATGTCCTGTATCTGTTCCTGATACCGTTCCATGTCCTGATAGTATTCGTTCCGGTATAAGATTTCCCTCTGGATCATTTCCTCTTCGTGCTGTTTTTCTTCCACTGTCGTATACTTTTCAATCATCAGAAAAATTACATAATTAGTGATGATAATGACAAAGATGATGCACATGCACAGCACGACCATCTGTGCCGAGATTAATTCTTTTGCAACCTCTATCAGTAAAAAGCAACTGATCAGGCTGCATAAAGGTATCATTGTCAACATATATTGCGTTTCTTTTGGCATTGCTGATAGTCGAATGCTTTTTCCAGATTTCAGTCTGCAAAACACCTCCACAATTGTTGCTTTCAAAAGTGCCATAAAAAACACGATAAAATAATATGAAACCGTGGTATCGTCCAACACCTTTTCCATGAATGCCTTATTAAACAAATATCCTAACGGTTCTGCAACTCCCATAATCCCCATATACAGCAGAACCGCAATCAGCCTGCTTACAATCCCTGCCTCATACTGGCAGACATATACACAGAGAATCGCAACCATCGTCACAAAATTCAGCCAGCTTATCCCCATCTGGTTCACCGCACTTCCAATCAGCTCGCACACTATCAGCAGAAGAACAGAAAACTCCATGGAAGTTTTTCTGTTTCCGATGAACTCCTCTAAATACCTGCGGTAAATGCAGAGGTCAAAAAGATTTATGACAAGCCTCACCCCATATAATGCCATGTCACATTCCTCCCTGCACAAATGCGATGTGCTTTTCCGTCAGCTCCTTCCGGTACCCTCTTGTCACTCCCAGCTCTGTGCCGTCTATAAGCATGACCATGCCGCTGGATACAGAATGAACATGTTTCAAATTAACGATAAAAGAGCCATGAACGGCGGCAAACATGCGCTCGTCCAGTTTCTCCCATATTTCATTCAGGTTCATGTTGGACTGATATTTCATTTTCTTTGTGTGGATTATCGCCTGACGCCCCCGCTTTTCCAGATACAGGATTTCGTCAAACTTCAGACTGTACCGCACCCTGCGGTAACTAAATGAAAAACTCTGATTGGTCAGATTCAGATAGGTTCCTGCCTTCTCAAACAGCACACGGAGCCTTTCTTCTGAGATTGGTTTTGGAATAAAATCAAATGTGACAACTTCAAATACACTTGGCATGTATTTGGTATAGCTGGTAAGAAACACCAGCAATGCTTTGGAATCTGTCTCACGGATCTGTTTTGCCACCGCAAGTCCGTCCATTCCAGGCATCTCAATATCAAGAATGTACATATCCGGCTTTTGCTCCGCATCTGCACATTCCCTCAATAATTCTTCCGGTCTGGTATAAAACACATACTCCACCGCATAGTCGATCATACGCAGTGTATAGCGTCTGATCCTTTCAATGTCCTGCTGATTATCATCGCAGATTGCTACCCTCATATATCGTCTCCTTCTCAAAATATATTGATCAAATATACATCCCGGAGACTGTACTGCTTTAACGGCCTGTCATCAGCTTTCTCATATACGCAAGCATACGGTCTATAAATGCATCCCGTTCCTCCCTGCTACAGTTTGCAAGGAACAGTTCAATATCAACCTTATGATTTGTATCCCCCGTAACCAGATAAGTCGGCTCAATCCTGTACTTCTCATACAAGATCAGCATTTTCTCTGGCTGTAAGCCATAGACACCACTTTCGATTTTGCGATAATGCTCTACCCCTACATCCAGCGTCTCTGCAAAAACTTCCTGCGTATATCCACTGTTTTCTCTGGCGGTTTGCAACCTTTTTCCAATCTGTATATTGATTTCCTTCTTCTCTGCTTTCATGGAATTCACCTCGCTTTTATGGTAATGATACCAACGAGAAATACCCGAAAACAGATTGCAATACAACACTTCAAAAGTCGTATTGCGACATATCCCCATAAACGAAAAGTGAGCAGCAGACACCAATCCGCTACTCGCCTTCTATCTTTCTTTATTCTAATTACATTTCCTGTTATTCCACCAGTTTCCCAAGCACCACATGATTATATTGGTAACTCACAATCCTTTAGCCAAAATCGCAGTTCCATAACAGTCACAGCAATTTTATATTTTACTTCGATTTCAACTTTTTCTGGCGGATTGGCTAAAAGCCTGTCAATATCCTGTTCCTCAACATCAGCCATTTTTGCTATCGTTAGCTTGGATATGCCATGATAGGAAACAAGCACTTC